>Ga0256410_1000443_pt1 | contig 41760 bp, 32 predicted proteins | sample PhyWR1_FD_185983 | JGI IMG/M metagenome (GOLD analysis project Ga0256410, IMG submission 185983) | Leaf surface microbial communities from wheat plants in UC Gill Tract Community Farm, Albany, California, United States - DLSL W.R1 | ecosystem: Host-associated > Plants > Phyllosphere >... | reverse complement strand
GCGACAACGGTGACCCGGACAACTGGCTCGGCACCCTGTTTGGCTGCGACTCGCTGGAAGGCAACAACTTCTCCAAATGGTGCGACCCGGAGTTCGACAAACTGGTCAAAGCCGCCAAGGCCACCACCGATATTGCAGAGCGCACAAAACTGTACCAACAGGCGCAGCAACGACTCAAAAGCCAGATTCCAATGACACCTATCGCACACTCGACGGTGTACCAACCCATGCGCAAAAACGTAGAAGATTTCAAGATCAGTCCGTTTGGCCTGAACTCCTTCTACGGAGTCAGCGTCGGCAAATAACAAGGACCGGTGAATGCGGCTACAAGGCTGCATTCACTTATCTACCAGGACGGTGGAAATCACCTACAGCCTATGGCTACTTCTGACTACATCAGAGGCCATAGGACGCCAAGACAATTCCTACAAGGTTGTCAGATCCCGCGTATTTACTGCTGAGCGCCGGCTACTTAACGTCGATCTCCAGCCAGTCTATTGCAGCGGGTGGGGCACCGTAGCTGATGAAATCGACGCCCTGAACCGTACGCCTTCGATCAAGGCGCGTTCAGGACTCAAAAACAAGAAGAAGGATAGGGAACGCCATGCGCAACCCTCTGGTTTTATCTGTACTTATCAGCGCCGGCGTACTTGCCGGTAGCCCGCTCGCCAGTGCCGCCAACAGCCTGGTATTTTGCTCCGAAGGCAGTCCGGCCGGTTTTGATACCGCGCAATACACCACCGCCACCGACAATGACGCGGCCGAACCGATTTACAACCGCCTCGCCGAATTTGAAAAGGGCGGCACCGCCGCGATCCCGGCCTTGGCAACGAGCTGGGACGTGTCCGAAGACGGCCTGACCTGGACGTTCCATCTGCGTGACGGAGTCAAGTTCCACACCACCAAATGGTTCACCCCGACCCGCAACTTCAACGCCGATGACGTGCTCTTCACCTTCAACCGCATGCTCAACCCCGAGCATCCGTTCCGCAAGGCCTACCCGACCGAGTTCCCGTACTTCACCGGGATGAGCCTGGACAAGAACATCGCCAGCGTCGAAAAAACCGACCCGATGACAGTGGTCATGAAGCTCAACACGGTGGACGCCGCCTTTATCCAGAACCTGGCCATGAGCTTTGCCGCGATCCTGTCGGCCGAGTACGCCGACCAGTTGCTCAAATCCGGCAAGCCCAGCGACATTAACCAGAAACCCGTCGGCACCGGCCCGTACGTGTTTCAGCGCTACCAAAAAGACTCCAACATTCGCTATGCCGCCAACAAGGACTACTGGGACCCGAGCCAGGTCAAACTCGACAACCTGATTTTCTCGATCAGTGTCGATGCCTCGGCGCGCATGCAAAAGCTGCGTAAAAACGAGTGCCAGGTCTCGCTGAACCCGCGACCTGCCGACGTTGCCGGGCTCAAGGCCGACCCGAAGCTGCAGGTCATCGAAAAACCCGGTTTCAACCTCGGCTACATCGCCTACAACGTGCAACACAAACCCTTTGACCAGCTGCAAGTGCGTCAGGCACTGGACATGGCGGTCAACAAGGACGAGATCCTCAAGGCCGTATACCAGGGCGCAGGTCAGAAAGCCGTCAACGCCATGCCGCCTACCCAGTGGTCCTACGACGAGACCATCACCGATGCCCCCTACAACCCCGAAAAAGCCAAAGAGCTGCTCAAGGCCGCAGGGGTCAAGGACGGCACCGAAATCACCCTGTGGGCCATGCCCGTGCAGCGCCCATACAACCCGAACGCCAAGCTTATGGCCGAAATGCTGCAGTCGGACTGGGCCAAAATCGGCCTCAAGGTCAAGATCGTCAGCTATGAATGGGGCGAGTACATCAAACGCACCAAAAATGGCGAACACGACATCAGCCTGATCGGCTGGACCGGCGACAACGGTGACCCGGACAACTGGCTCGGCACCCTGTACAGCTGCGACGCAATTGGCGGCAACAACTACTCCATGTGGTGCAACAAGGAGTACGACACCTTGGTCAAGAATGCCAAGGTCGTGACCGATCGCGATCAGCGCACGGTGCTCTATAAACAGGCCCAGCAGTTGCTCAAGCAACAGGTGCCGGTCACCCCCATTGCGCACTCCACAGTCAACCAGCCGCTGAGCGCCAAGGTCGAAGGTTTCACGGTCAGCCCGTTCGGACGCAACGCGTTCTCGGGCGTGAGCCTCAAGGACTAATTCCCCCGACAGCAGTAAGGCTGCTCAAATGTGGGAGCGGGCTTGCTCGCGATGGTCTTCAGGGCGCCGCATTTACTCAGTAGATACGCGTCATCGTTAACGACCATCGCGAGCAAGCCCGCTCCCACAGAGGCAGAAGTCGGCTCAGTGAACAACATTGCGGTATCAGCAGGCTACTTTCAGGTGGCCCGTTCAAGCTTCGCCGATCGTGCATCAAGCAAACGTTTGCAATGCTTTAAATCGTTTCACAACAGCCGAGTCATCACAAAAAAAGACCGGCCATAAAAAGAAGAAACCAGAGAGGAGCCTCAACCATGAAACTCACCAGCAGCGCGTTATTGGCCTTGTCCATCAGCAGCATCACCGCGATGGCCAATGCCGATGAATTTATGCCGACCGAACTCAAAGCCAGCAATGCTCAAAGCGAGACCAAGGGCTTTGTCGAAGACCAGACCCTGGGCGGCACTACCCGCAACTGGTACGCCAACGAACTCAAGCGTCGCGATGACCGCTTCAGCTACAACAACCACGGCACCCGTGAGTCCACCCCGCGCCGGATCAACTGGGTGCAGGGCACGATTCTCAACTACACCTCGGGTTTCACAGAAGGCACCGTCGGTTTCAGCACCCAGGTGGCGGCTTACAACGCGGTAGCACTGGACCGCGACGCCAAGGACATCGCAGGGCCAAACAACCGCACCCTGACCCACAGCGACGGCGACGCAGTCGGCCAGTGGAGCAAGCTGGGCCTGGCCAACCTCAGCGCCCGCATCTCCAACACCACGCTGACCGTAGGCCGACAGAACTTCAGCAGCCCGACCATCGACGTGATCGGTAACCGGGCACTGCCTTCCAGTTTTCAAGGGGTGGGCCTGCACAGTGAAGAGTTCAACAACCTGTCGTTCGATGCCGGCTCCTTTGACCGCGTGTCCCCGCGTACCGAGTCGAGCCTGAGCAAGTTCCGCAGCGAATACGGCGCAACCGGGGTTGAAACCGATCGCGCCAGCGTCGCCGGCCTCAACTACCAGCCGTTCAAGAGCCTGAAGACCACGCTGTACGCAACCCACGTTGAAGACTTCTGGAACCAGTACTACTTCGGCGCCGTACACGACATGGGCGACAACGCCACCCTGGGCCTGAATACCAACTTCAACTACTACAAGACCCTGGATACCGGCAGCAAGGCCCTGGGCAACATCAACAACGACGCCTACAGCCTGGCCTTCGCCCTGACCCACCAGGCCCACACCCTGAGCCTGTCGTTCCAGCAGATCGTAGGCGACGAGTACTTCGACTACCTGCACGAAACCAACGGCATCTACCTGGCCAACTCCCTGCTCTCGGACTTCAACGGCCCGAACGAGAAATCCCTGCAACTGGCCTACAGCATCAACATGGCGCAGTACGGTATTCCGGGCCTCAAGTTCAACGCCTACCACGCTCGCGGTTGGGATATCGACGGCACCAAGTACACGGGTACCGCCTACGACGTGAAGAACATGGACGGCGAAACCCATTACGAGTACAGCGTTGGCACGTCCTATGCAATTCAAAGTGGCCCGCTGAAAGCCACCGCGATTCGCGCGACTTACACCACGCACCGCGCCAGCAAAAACCAGTCTGACGGCAACATCAACGAATTCCGCCTGGTAACCACCATTCCGTTCAACATTCTGTAAAAAACTGCTCAAACCCGAAGACTGCGGCTGATTCGACGAATCAGCCGCAGTCGTTACGCTGGCTCACCCGACTCTGGAGAGGGTTGCTATGAAAAGATTTCCACTACGCACTGCCCTGGCTGCCGCACTGCTGTGCACCACTGTGAGTGTCAGCGCGAAAACCCTGGTGGTCTGCACTGAAGCCAGCCCTGAAGGGTTCGACATCGTCCAGTTCACCACCGCCGTGACTGCCGATGCTTCGGCCGAGACCATACTCAACCGCCTGGTCGACTTCGCCCCCGGCTCCACGGATGTGGAGCCCGCCCTGGCCGAGCGCTGGGACATCAGCCCGGACGGGCTTGAATACACATTTCACCTGCGTCCCGACGTAAAGTTTCACACCACCGATTATTTCAAGCCGACCCGAACCCTGAACGCCGACGACGTGATCTGGAGTTTTCAGCGCCAGCTGGACCCGAATCACCCGTGGCACAAACTGTCGCTGGTCGGTTACCCCTACTTTGAAAGCATGGGTTTCAAGGACCTGCTCAAAAGCGTCGAGAAGGTTGACGACCTGACGGTAAAAATCACCCTCAACCACCCCGAAGCGCCGTTTCTGCGCGACGTGGCCATGCCGTTCAACTCCATCTACTCCGCCGAATACGCCGACCAGTTGCTCAAGTCCGGTAAAACCGCCGATCTCAACAACAAGCCGATCGGCACCGGGCCGTTTATCTTCGTGCGTTACAACAAGGACGCCCAGGTACGCTTCAAGGCCAACCCGGAGTACTTTCGCGGCAAGCCGCCCAGCGATGCGCTGATCTTCGCCATCGCCACCGACAGCAACGTGCGCCTGCAAAAGCTCAAGGCCAACGAATGCCAGATCGCGCTGTACCCCAAGCCTGATGAGGTCAAGAACATCCGCAAGGACCCCAACCTCAAGGTCGATGAACTGGCCGCCCTGATGACCAGCTATATCGCCATGAACACCAGCCACAAGTACCTGAACGATGTACGCGTACGCAAAGCCATCGACATGGCCTTCGACAAGCAGACCTATCTGAACTCCGTACATGGTGAAGGTAATGCCCTGCTTGCCATCAACCCCTACCCGCCGACCATGCTGGGCTACAACACCAGCCTCCAGAGGCCGCCCCGCGACCTGGACAAGGCCCGGGCCCTGCTCAAGGAAGCCGGCGTGCCCGAAGGCACTGTGCTAACCCTGTTCACCCGCAATGGCGGCGGCCCGACCAACCCCAACCCGATGCTGGGTGCGCAGTTGCTACAGTCCGACCTGGCGCAAATCGGCCTCAAGCTGGATATCCGGGTTATGGAATGGGGCGAAATGCTCAAGCGCGCCAAAAATGGCGAACATGATCTGGTGTCGACCGGATGGGGCGGAGATAACGGCGACCCGGATAACTTCCTGACCCCGCTGCTTAGCTGCGAGGCGGCGAAAAACGGCGAGAACTACGCGCGCTGGTGCAACAAGGACTTCGAAGCCCTGATCACCAAAGCCCGCGGTATCACTGAACCCTCGCAACGGGCCGAGCTCTATCAACAGGCGCAGGTGGTTTTTAATCAGGACCAGCCCTGGATCAACGTAACCCATCCTATGCTGTTTACTGCGATGCGCAAAAACGTCGAGGGCTATACCCTTAGCCCCCTGACCAACAACAACTTCGCCACAACCCAGGTGAAGTAGAACAATAAAAACCCGCCGGGGTTTACCTGAACCCTGGCGGACCTGCCTGACCGGCTGATAAGGAACACCACACGATGTTTAGTTTTATTGCCCGCCGAGTGGGGTTGTTGATCCCCACGTTCTTCGGCATCACCTTGCTCACCTTTGCCCTGATTCGCATGATTCCGGGCGACCCGGTCGAAGTCATGATGGGTGAGCGCAGGGTCGACCCCGAAATGCACGCCCAGGCCATGGAACGCCTGGGTCTGAACAAGCCGCTCCATGAGCAATACATCGACTACATCACCAAGCTGGCACATGGTGATCTGGGCGAGTCATTGCGCACCCGTGAAAGCGTATGGAGCGAATTTGCCGCACTGTTCCCCGCCACACTGGAACTGGCCAGCGCCGCCCTGTTGTTCGCCGGCATCCTCGGGCTACTGGCAGGAGTGATCGCGGCACTCAAACGAGGCTCATTGTTTGACCACGGGGTGATGGGTATCTCCCTGGCGGGTTATTCGATGCCGATCTTCTGGTGGGGCCTGATCCTGATCATGTTCTTCTCCGTGGGCCTGGGCTGGACCCCGGTTTCCGGGCGTATCGACCTCTTGTACGACATCGAGCCAAAGACCGGCTTCATGTTGATCGACACCCTGCTCAGCGACCAGCCCGAAGCCTTTTGGGACGCGCTGCACCACTTGATCCTGCCGGCCATTGTGCTGGGCACCATCCCCCTGGCCGTGATCGCACGGATGACCCGTTCCTCCATGCTCGAAGTGCTGCGCGAAGACTATATCCGTACCGCCCGCGCCAAAGGCCTGTCGCCCGCCCGCGTGGTGTTCGTGCACGGCCTGCGCAATGCGCTGATCCCGGTACTGACCGTGGTCGGCCTGCAAGTAGGCACCCTGCTGGCCGGTGCCGTACTGACCGAAACCATCTTTTCGTGGCCCGGTATCGGCAAATGGCTGATCGAAGCCATCGGCGCCCGGGACTATCCCGTGGTGCAAAACGGCATCCTGCTAATCGCCTGCCTGGTGATTCTGGTCAACTTCGTAGTCGACATCCTCTACGGCTTTGCCAACCCACGCATCCGTCACCAGCGCTGAGATCCTGACCATGAGCACCTCCCCAAGCACGACCGAAGTGGATCAAAGCCTGCTTTATCCATCACCGTACAAAGAATTCTGGCATGCCTTTGCCCGGAACAAGGGCGCCGTCGCGGGCCTGATGTTTATGACCCTTATCGTGTTCTGCGCGATCTTCGCTCCCTGGGTTGCGCCCCATAGCCCAAGCGAGCAATACCGTGACTTCCTGCTGACACCGCCGGTGTGGCTGGAGGGCGGCCAGTGGCAATTTCTGCTGGGCACCGACGAGCTGGGCCGTGACCTGCTGTCACGCCTGATCGAAGGCTCGCGCCTGTCGCTGCTGATCGGTTTGTCGTCAGTGGTGATCTCGCTGATTCCAGGCGTGATCCTGGGCCTGATTGCCGGGTTTTTCCCGCGCTTTATGGGCCCGGGCATCATGCGCCTGATGGACATCATGCTGGCCTTGCCTTCCCTGCTACTGGCCGTGGCGATTGTCGCCATCCTCGGCCCTGGCCTGATCAACACCGTGATCGCCATTGCCGTGGTGTCGTTGCCATCGTACGTACGTCTGACCCGTGCCGCCGTCATGGGCGAGCTGAACCGCGACTACGTGACTGCTGCCCGCCTGGCCGGCGCCAGCTTGCCGCGCCTGATGTTTATCACCGTGCTGCCCAACTGCATGGCACCGCTGATCGTGCAGGCCACCCTGAGTTTCTCCTCGGCGATCCTCGACGCTGCGGCCCTGGGCTTCCTCGGCCTTGGCGTGCAACCGCCAACCCCGGAGTGGGGCACCATGCTGGCCTCGGCCCGCGACTATATCGAACGTGCGTGGTGGGTCGTGAGCCTGCCCGGTTTGACCATTTTGCTCAGCGTGCTGGCAATCAACCTGATGGGCGACGGTCTGCGCGATGCGCTGGACCCGAAACTCAAAAACGCCGCCTGAGGAGATTCCCATGTCACTGTTAGAAATCAAGAATCTCAACGTCCGTTTTGGCGACACTACGGCCGTGCCGGTCGTCGACGGCCTCAGCCTGTCGGTGGATAAAGGCGAAGTCCTGGCCATTGTCGGCGAATCGGGCTCGGGCAAATCGGTCACCATGATGGCGTTGATGGGCCTGATCGAGCACCCCGGCATCGTCACCGCCGATGCCCTGACCTTCGACGGCAAGAACATGCTGACCCTCAGCGCCCGTCAGCGCCGCCAGATCGTCGGCAAAGACATGGCGATGGTCTTCCAGGACCCCATGACCGCGCTGAACCCAAGCTACACGGTGGGTTTCCAGATCGAAGAAGTGTTGCGCCTGCACCTGAAAATGTCCGGCAAGGCTGCCCGTAAACGTGCGATCGAGCTGCTGGAAAAAGTTGAAATCCCGGGTGCCGCCAGCCGTATGGATGCCTACCCGCACCAATTGTCGGGCGGTATGAGCCAGCGCGTGGCAATTGCCATGGCCATCGCCGGCGAACCCAAACTGCTGATCGCCGACGAACCGACCACCGCACTGGACGTGACCATCCAGGCGCAGATCATGGACCTGCTGCTCAGCCTGCAACGTGAACAGAACATGGGCCTGGTGCTGATCACCCACGACCTCGCAGTAGTAGCCGAAACCGCCCAGCGGGTATGCGTGATGTACGCCGGCCAGGCGGTGGAAGTCGGCAACGTGCCGGGGCTGTTTGATGTGCCGGCGCACCCATACAGCGAGGCGCTACTGGCCGCGATCCCGGAACACAGCATGGGCGCTGCCCGTCTGTCGACCTTGCCCGGCATCGTGCCCGGACGCTATGACCGGCCCAAAGGCTGCCTGCTGTCACCGCGCTGCCCGTATGTACAAGAGCAATGCCGTCAACAACGTCCTGCGCTGGAGCAACAGGCTCACAGCCAGGTGCGCTGCTTCTTCCCCTTGAATCAGGAGGTGGCGTAATGACTGTTGTTCTTACCGCCCGCGACCTAACCCGTCACTACGAAGTATCCCGTGGCATGTTCAAGGGCCATGCCCTGGTGCGCGCACTCAACGGCGTGTCATTTGAACTGGAAGCCGGCAAAACCCTTGCCGTGGTGGGAGAATCCGGTTGTGGCAAGTCAACCCTGGCACGCGCATTGACCCTGATTGAAGAGCCCTCCTCGGGCTCCTTGAAAATTGCCGGGCAAGAAGTGGCCGGGGCCAACAAGGCCGAGCGCAAGCAACTGCGCAAAGACGTACAAATGGTGTTCCAGAGCCCCTATGCGTCCCTCAACCCACGGCAAAAAGTCGGCGACCAGCTGGCTGAACCGCTATTGATCAACACCAAGCTGAGCGCCAGCGAACGTCGCGAAAAAGTCCAGGCCATGATGAAACAGGTCGGCTTGCGCCCCGAGCATTATCATCGCTACCCGCATATGTTCTCGGGCGGTCAGCGCCAGCGTATCGCCCTGGCTCGCGCCATGATGCTGCAACCCAAGGTGCTGGTGGCGGACGAACCGACCTCCGCTCTCGACGTATCGATCCAGGCGCAGGTGCTCAACCTGTTTATGGATTTGCAGCAGGAGTTCAATACCGCTTACGTGTTCATTTCCCACAACCTGGCGGTGGTGCGACATGTAGCTGACACGGTATTGGTGATGTATCTGGGCCGACCGGTAGAAATGGGCCCCAAGGAAGAGATCTACACCCGGCCGCTGCACCCCTATACCCAGGCGTTGCTGTCGGCGACCCCGACCATTCATCCGGACCCGCTCAAGCCGAAAATCAAGATCGTCGGCGAGCTGCCCAACCCGCTGAACCCGCCATCGGGTTGCGCCTTCCACAAGCGCTGCCCGTATGCGACGGAACTGTGCAGTACCGACGAGCCGGTCTTGCGGGTGCTCGACAACCGCCAGGTTGCCTGCCATCACGCGGAGCAGTTCTTACAGAGCTAACCACGCCCCGAAGCAGCTGCCGAGGAACGAAGGCTGCGTTCGGCGGCGCAGCCGTCGTAAAATCAACGCCCGCGGCGTAACAGACATACCGCAAGCTCAGGTTTTACGATTGTTTCGCCACCGAACGCAGCCTTCGGCAGCTGCTACACATATGTGTAATGCACTACGTCTGGCTATCGCCTTCGTCACCCGCGTCACCATCATCGCCGTTATCCCCACCGTCACCGCTACCGCCGCCATCTGCGCCGCCGTCACCATCGGTCTGGTCATCATCCCCCGAACTGCCGCCCTGCCCCTGATCACCCGGTTCCGAATCCGATTTATAGATGGCATGAATCGTCGGCCCCGGCACGCCCGTCGCGGAGTAGCCGGCCCCGGCACTGCTCAGCGGGTTGCTCGCCCAGGCGGCCGAAGCACTCACCGTCAGCAACACCAGCACCTTGAGCAACAGCACAATGCGTTGAAAAAGCTTCATGGAGATTTCCATCCTGTTGTGGGAAAACACCCTTTAAACCTAGTTCGCCCCATTCAGCTTTTCCAGAAACACACAGGTTGGGATATACCCATTCGGAGTAACACAGCCGCATTTGTCGATACTGTATGGCGGGGCATACGCTCCCTTGTAGCCGTTGACGAGCAGCGCGAGGCTGCGTCCGGCTGCGTAGCAGTCGTAAATTGCTTCGGGCGCGATCGCAGCCTTCGGCAGCGACTATAAAGTTCGCGGGCAAAAAAAAGCGAAGCCCAAGGGCTTCGCTTTATTTCAACCAGACACCGAAGTGTTTAGTGATGCTCGCGGGTAGCGCGGAATTTCACATCCGGCCAGCGCTCTTCCATCAACGCCAGATTGACGCGGGTCGGGGCCAGGTAGGTCAGGTGACCACCACCGTCCACAGCCAGGTTTTCCACCGCCTTGACGCTGAACTCTTCAAGCTTCTTCTTATCGTCGCAATCAATCCAGCGCGCCGAGTACACGGTGATCGGCTCGTAGGAGCATTCCACTTTGTATTCTTCTTTCAAGCGGCTGGCGACCACGTCGAACTGCAGCACACCTACGGCGCCCAGGATGATGTCGTTGCTGCGCTCCGGGAAGAACACCTGGGTGGCGCCCTCTTCGGCCAGTTGCTGCAAACCCTGGCGCAATTGCTTGGACTTGAGCGGGTCACGCAGGCGTACACGACGGAACAGTTCCGGGGCAAAGTGCGGGATACCGGTAAAGCTCAGGCTCTCACCTTCGGTGAAAGTGTCACCGATCTGGATGGTGCCGTGGTTGTGCAAACCGATGATATCGCCCGCAAAGGCTTCTTCGAGCTGTTCACGCTCCGAGGAGAAGAAGGTCAAGGCATCGCCGATGCGCACGTCCTTGCCGGTGCGCACATGGCGCATCTTCATGCCCTTTTCGTACTTGCCCGAGCAAATACGCATAAAGGCAATGCGGTCGCGGTGTTTCGGGTCCATGTTCGCCTGGATCTTGAACACGAAACCGGTGAATTTCTCTTCAACCGGCTCTACGGTGCGCTCGTTGGCAACACGGGCCAACGGCTTCGGCGCCCAGTCCACTACCGCGTCGAGCACGTGATCGACACCAAAGTTGCCCAGTGCAGTACCGAAGAACACCGGAGTCAACTGACCATCAAGGAATTCCTGCTGGTTGAATTCATGGCAAGCGCCCTGAACCAGCTCCAGTTGGTCAACAAAACGATCGTACTCGTCGCCCAGGTGCGCACGGGCTTCGTCGGAATCGAGTTTTTCGATGATTTTGGTCTCGGTGCGTTCGTGACCGTGACCTGCGGTGTAGACGATGATGTAGTCGTCTGCCAGGTGGTAAACACCCTTGAAGTCACGGTAGCAGCCAATCGGCCAGGTGATCGGCGCAGCCTTGATTTTCAGGACCGCTTCGATCTCGTCCAGCAACTCGATAGGGTCGCGAATATCACGGTCGAGTTTGTTGATGAAGCTGACGATCGGCGTGTCGCGCAGACGGCAAACGTCCATCAGGGCGATGGTACGAGGTTCAACACCCTTACCGCCGTCGAGGACCATCAGCGCCGAGTCGACCGCCGTCAATGTGCGGTAGGTGTCTTCAGAGAAGTCTTCGTGGCCCGGGGTGTCGAGCAGGTTGATCATGTTGTCGCGATACGGGAACTGCATGACCGACGTGGTAATCGAAATACCCCGTTGTTTCTCCATTTCCATCCAGTCGGAGGTGGCATGGCGGTCGGACTTTCGCGATTTCACCGTACCGGCGACAGCAATCGCCTTACCCATCAGCAAGAGCTTTTCGGTGATGGTGGTCTTACCCGCATCGGGGTGGGAAATAATGGCGAAAGTGCGGCGTTTCGCGACTTCGGCGGCCTGGTTGGTCATGGGAAATCGCCTGACGATTGATTCAAAAAAGGGCGCGGATTATAGCTCAAATCAGGCGCCTACAGCCACCGTTGGAACCGTGGCTCGTCGGACAAGGGTGGCAATGTGCCGTAAAAAATGTGAACCTTTTAAACAGTGGAGGCGTCCACTCTCCTGATACGACAAAGCGTCAGGGGCTGAAATATCAGCAAGTTAGCCTGACGAGGCTGCGCTAATGACAGGTGTTGAGGGCGCATTTTCGCCACCACCTGTTGCTCTTCGCGAACATATTGCCGGCAGCCAGGAATGGCCTTGCCACACGACGATGTGTTCGCCGACTGAAAAAAAAGGAGTCCGTCTATGGCGAATCGCTATGGAAAAGGGCTTATAGGATGTGCGGTAGTTATCGCGCTTCTGGCCCTGTTGGTCCACTGGATCGGCATCAGCACTATCGAACACTATCAAGATGATTTGTTGTTCTACCTGCAAGCCCACCTGTACCTGGTACTCGCTTCAATGTTCGCGGCCCTCCTTGTAGGGATACCCGCCGGCATTTTCCTCAGCCGACCGACTATGGCCGGACGTGCGGAACGCTTCATGCAAGTCTTCAACATCGGCAATACCGTCCCGCCGCTGGCCGTACTGGCCATTGCCCTGGGTTTCCTGGGGATCGGTAGCGGTCCTGCCATCTTCGCCCTGTTTCTCGCCTCTTTGCTGCCCATTGTGCGCAACACTTACGAAGGCCTGAAAAACGTCCAGGGTTCGCTCAAGGAAGCTGCCGTCGGCATCGGCATGACCCCGCGCCAGGTACTGTGGCGGGTCGAATTGCCCAACGCCGTGCCTATCATCATGGGCGGTGTACGCGTGGCATTGGCGATCAACGTCGGTACGGCACCGCTGGCGTTCCTGATCGGCGCCAACAGCCTGGGCAGCCTGATTTTCCCCGGCATCGCCCTCAACAATCAGCCGCAACTGATCCTTGGCGCAGCCTGTACTGCGCTGCTGGCATTGCTGCTCGACGGCCTGGTGATACTTGTCAGCCGCCGGTGGTTGGAACGCGGTCTGCGACCTGCTTAAGGTCTGGCTGAGCAAAGGAATACCCATGAAAAAAATTAGCTTTTTACTAGGCTGCATCCTGCTGTGTGCAGGAATTGCCCAGGCCGCAGAAAAACCCCTGATTCGCATTGGGGCGCGGGTATTTACCGAGCAAACCCTGCTCGCGGAAATCACCTCGCAATACCTCAACAGCAAGGGCTACAACGCCCAGGTCACCGGCGGGCTGGGCAGCAGCCTGGCGCGCTCGGCCCATGAGTCCGGGCAACTGGATATGGTGTGGGAATACACCGGCGTATCGCTGGTGGCCTACAACCACATCACCGACAAACTCGACAGTCAGCAATCCTACGACCGGGTAAAAGAGCTCGATGCAAAAAAAGGACTGATCTGGCTGCACCCGTCCAAGTTCAGCAACACCTACGCACTGGCTCTGCCACAAAAAGTGGCCGAAGAGTTTCCGGGCATCAACAGCGTCAGCGACCTGAACAAGGCACTGCGCGAACCGGACAACAAAAAAGCGCTGGTGGCCCTGGACACCGAGTTTGCCAACCGCTCCGACGGTTTGCAGGGCATGGTCAAGCTGTATGACATGGACCTCACGCGTCGCAATATCCGCCAGATGGACGCCGGCCTGGTCTACACCGCACTGAAGAACGGCCAGGTTTTCGCCGGGCTGGTCTACACCACGGACGGTCGCTTGAGCGCCTTCAACCTCAAGCTGCTCGATGACGACATGCATTACTTCCCGGACTACACCGCCGCCCCGGTGGTACGCAAAGATTACCTGGACGCCCATCCGGACCTTGAAGGCCTGCTCAAGCCGCTGGCAGATCTGTTTGACGACGAAACCATGCGTCAACTCAACGCCCGGGTCGACGTGGATCACGAAAGCCCGTCCAAAGTCGCCGCAGATTTCCTGCGCCAGCATCCACTGAACTGAATAGAGGAGAAGACATGGAATTTTTAAACGCCTTTTCCCACATGGACTGGTCGCTGGTCCTGCATCTGACCTTGCAGCACATCACTCTGGTCGGTATCGCGGTGATTCTGGCGATCCTGATCGGCGTGCCACTGGGCGTGTTGATGACCCGTTTCCCGTCACTGGCCGGCCCGCTTCAAGCCAGCGCCACGGTGCTGTTGACCATTCCGTCGATCGCCCTGTTCGGCCTGCTGCTGCCGTTCTACTCCAAGTTCGGTCAGGGCCTGGGCCCGATGCCGGCCATCACCGCCGTGTTCCTTTATTCACTGCTGCCGATCATGCGCAACACCTTCCTCGCCCTGACCGGCGTGGAGCCGGGTATTCGCGAAGCGGCACGCGGCATCGGCATGACCTTCAGCCAGCGCCTGCGCATGGTTGAACTGCCGATTGCGGTGCCGGTGATCCTCGCCGGTGTGCGCACCGCCGTAGTGATGAACATCGGTGTAATGACCATCGCTGCCACCATCGGTGCTGGCGGTCTGGGTGTACTTATTCTTGCTGCAATCAGCCGTAGCGACATGTCGATGCTGATCGTCGGCGCCGTATTGGTCAGTGTTCTGGCCATCATCGCCGACCTGCTTCTGCAATGGCTGCAACGCTCGCTGACTCCAAAAGGACTGCTCAAATGATCGAACTTCAAAACCTCAGCAAAACGTTCCAAAGCAACGGCAAAGACGTCAAAGCCGTGGACTCGGTAAGCCTGACCGTCAACGAAGGCGAAATCTGCGTGTTCCTCGGGCCTTCGGGTTGCGGCAAAAGCACCACGCTGAAAATGATCAACCGCCTGATCAAGCCCACCTCCGGCAAGATCCTGATCAACGGCGAAGACACCACCGACCTCGACCCGGTGACCCTGCGTCGCAATATCGGTTATGTGATCCAGCAGATCGGCCTGTTCCCCAACATGACCATCGAGGAGAACATCACGGTGGTGCCGCGCCTGCTGGGCTGGGACAAGCAGAAGTGCCATGAGCGTGCCCGCGAACTGATGAGCATGATCAAGCTGGAGCCCAAGCAGTACCTGCATCGCTATCCGCGTGAGCTGTCCGGTGGCCAGCAACAGCGTATCGGGGTAATCCGCGCCCTGGCTGCCGACGCACCGCTGCTATTGATGGATGAGCCATTTGGCGCGGTCGACCCGATCAACCGCGAGATGATCCAGAACGAATTCTTCGAAATGCAGCGCGCGCTGAACAAGACCGTGATCATGGTCAGCCACGACATCGACGAAGCGATCAAGCTGGGTGACAAGATTGCGATTTTCCGCGGTGGCAAACTGCTGCAAATGGATCACCCGGACACCCTGCTTGCCCACCCGGCTGACGAATTTGTCAGCAACTTCGTGGGCCAGGACAGCACCCTCAAGCGTCTGCTACTGGTCAAGGCTGAAGACGCGGCAGACAACGCGCCGTCGGTGAGCCCGGAAACCCCGGTGGCCGAAGCGCTGGAACTGATGGACGAACTGGACCGTCGCTATGTCGTCGTGACATGCGCCGACAACAAGGCCCTGGGCTATGTGCGCCGTCGCGACCTGCACCGCCAGAGCGGTACGTGCGGCCAGTACCTTCGCGAGTTCAACGCCACGGCGGCATATGACGAGCACTTGCGCATCCTGCTGTCGCGCATGTACGAGTTCAACCGCTCATGGTTGCCGGTGATGGATGCCGAGCGGGTGTTCCTGGGTGAAGTGACCCAGGAATCGATTGCCGCCTACCTGAGCTCGGGCCGTTCCCGTGGGGCCAAGACCAGCATCGTGTCACCGGCGGATATTGCGTTGGCGTAACTGCTCTCGGCGTTGGCTTGCATCCCGATGCAGGCGACTCGATCGTTCTGCTTTACCGCGTTGAGGCCATCGCGGGCAAGCCACGCTCCCACAAGGACGAAAGTCCCTGTGGGAGCGGGCTTGCTCGCGACACTGGCGACTCGGTCACTCTGTTTACCAGCCCTTGCGGCCCCCGTAAAAGCGTTGCGTGCGAACTCCTCAGTGTCACAAAGGTCGGTTACTTAAATAGCTGTCCGCGCGCCCACGACGAACGCGTACAAAAACGCGACATTTTTTGTTGATCTCAACGCGGTCACGCCCTAAAGTTCGCGCCGAACATCCATGCTGGAAACGATCCATCCGGCTCAAGTACTGACGACGAGACAGCAAGGTCCATTTACCTTTTTTGCTTTCGGCGGACATGCCTTGGGAAGTAGGCGAACCAAAGTGGGGATACGGAGGATGTTCAGCTGCACCCATTTTTTTTTTACGTTTGCCACAGGAGTCCCCCAGCATGTCGATTCAGGTCGAAGACTATTACGCGCGCGATACCTTCCAGAAAATGAAGGCCTTCGCTGACACCCAGGAAACCCCGTTCGTGGTGATCGACACCGCCATGATCAGCAAGGCATACGATGACCTGCGTGCAGGCTTCGAGTTTGCCAAGGTGTATTACGCCGTCAAAGCCAACCCGGCCGTCGAAATCATCGACTTGCTGCGCGACAAAGGCTCGAACTTCGACATCGCCTCGATCTATGAGCTGGACAAGGTGATGGCCCAAGGCGTTGGCCCGGACCGCATCAGCTACGGCAACACCATCAAGAAATCCAAGGACATCCGTTATTTCTACGAGAAAGGCGTGCGCCTGTTCTCCACCGACTCCGAAGCCGACCTGCGCAACATCGCCAAGGCGGCTCCAGGTTCGAAGATCTACGTTCGTATTCTGACCGAAGGCTCGACCACGGCTGACTGGCCTTTGTCGCGCAAATTCGGCTGCCAGACCGATATGGCCATGGACCTGCTGATCCTGGCCCGTGACCTGGGCCTGGTGCCTTACGGTATTTCATTCCACGTGGGTTCGCAGCAACGCGATATCAGCGTGTGGGACGCAGCCATCGCCAAGGTCAAGGTGATCTTCGAGCGCCTGAAAGAAGAAGACGGCATCGTTCTCAAGCTGATCAATATGGGCGGCGGCTTTCCGGCCAACTACATTACCCGCACAAACAGCCTGGAAACCTACGCAGAAGAAATCATCCGTTTCCTCAAGGAAGATTTCGGTGACGATCTGCCGGAAATCATTCTGGAGCCAGGCCGCTCGCTGATTGCCAACGCCGGTATTCTGGTCAGCGAAGTGGTATTGGTTGCGCGCAAGTCGCGTACCGCTGTCGAGCGCTGGGTGTACACCGATGTGGGCAAATTCTCTGGCCTGATCGAAACCATGGACGAAGCCATCAAGTTTCCGATCTGGACCGAGAAAAAAGGCGAAATGGAAGAAGTCGTCATCGCCGGCCCAACCTGCGATAGCGCCGATATCATGTACGAAAACTACAAGTACGGCCTGCCACTGAACCTGGCTATCGGTGACCGCCTGTACTGGCTGTCCACCGGCGCCTACACCACCAGCTACAGCGCCGTTGAATTCAACGGCTTCCCGCCGCTGAAATCGTTCTACCTGTAACAATTTGCCCCCCGCGCAAGGGCGCGGGGGGCAGCACTGTGGCTTAGCGGCTGATGCGCCGCAAAAAGCGCTGAAAACCCGCCAGCTCTGCCGAAGCTTGCACCAGCGTGTGTTCATTTATATCAATGACTGCATTAAGCCGAGTCAAAAACAAGGCCAACCCGTTGGCAATCAGCCTGATGTTGTCGACCCAGTACCCCCGCGCTTCAACCAGCTCTGCGTGACGCCTGATTTTTTCGGCGCGCTCCTTGAGCTCTCGCATATCAGCCTTGTTTCTTGATTTATGTATGCTCAAATCAGCCAGATTGTCGGTTATTTTGTTGCGTACTTCAGTCAGCGAAAACAATCTGTACCCACTGTCGACAAAGCCCAGGTACTGCGTAACACGCTCAAGGGCAGCAGTTACTACATCAGCCTCCGCCTTTCCCACCGAAGCGGCTATTACAAGTGCCTGAATTTGTTCTGCTGTAGGCAAAAGGTCTGTAATAAGATCAAGCCAGGATCTGGATTGCAGGATTGTCACCGCTGCGATGACAACCTGTTTGTCCGCATGCAACTGATCCTCTTCCAGTTGCAGCGTAACGGCCTTTTGTTCCAGCTCATCAAGCCTTGCAGCGTCATAGGCCAGCAAAGGATCAGAGTAGTGCTCCAGATTTAGCCCTTCACCTTCTAACGCGCGTACTTCAATCTGTGCCTTGGCGGCTGTAGCAGCACTGACAATACGTTGGGTACGCTGAATAAATGTGTCTTTTAGAATATTGAATGCCGAGGCTTGTGCTTCAGCCGTTAACTGACCCAAGGTGTGGATGGCTGCCCATTGTTCAGCCAGTTCATCAAGTCCAGCACTGTCCACCATCACTTCAAGACTACGAACCCTGTCGACAACATTGCGTGCAGCATGACTCAAGCATCTGGCTGCCAGGCTCAGGCGCTCCTGTAACGACGGGATAAAATCATATTCACGATTAACCGCCACTGCATTGAATTTTTTCAGCCCGCTAAAAACACCCGGCATATCAGGGCTATCATAGCCTATTACATCTACGTCTCTATTCATGCCTGAACTCCTTTTCAAAACCGCTTATCAATGATTTCATTAAATGCATTGGATATCTGTATGCTGTAATCCTTCACACGCGTCCACGGGTTCAACAATTGTGAAAAGTCAATTTTCAACTTGTACAACCGAGCGAAAGAATCCACTTTCTCCAAATCGTTATCCACTTCATCCAGGTAGTTACTGATATAACTCCATACTTGCGCCAGTTGTTTGGCACCCTCTTCCGCTCCAAGCATGCGGCTGCGCAAATCTATAAATCGCTGCTGGGTGGCATCCAGCACCATCGCGAGTTGCTCTTGCTCCTGGCTGCCGCGTCTTGCAGTGTCGCGCTCGGCAATCAGCCTGTTTTTTCGAGAGCGTATTGCTTCGGCCTTTACCCCGAATATCCCGCCTGTGACGGCCAAACCGATTGGCCCCAGAACAATCCCTGAGTGTCCGTACAACACCTGAGATCTGTAGTCCTTTATCAACTGTTCGATTTCACTGTCCAGCTCCTTAATGCGCGCAGTCAGTGCTTCACGCTCTCTGGACAGGCCCGCCTTCGCATAGGCTTCCAGCTTGGCATTGACTTCATGAGTCAACTCATCGGACAGGACACGCTCGAACTCGGCCGCCAGTGCGCCTACCGCGTAGGCCCTTTTTATATAATCCTCGGTATTACTTTTAATCGACTGTACATGCTCCCTCATGATATGGGCTGCCTTAAGCTCTGTTGAGCTGAGCACGCCCCCCAGCTCCGCGGCTTCCTCCACCGTCAAGTCGTCCAACATGCCAGAAAAAAGCCGATCAGAATCCAGTCGGTTGATTAACTCAATGATGCCGTGGGCATGGGTGATAAAACTGTCCGAGAACCGGTTCAATTGGCGAGCAAGCTCCTTTGTTTCCCGCTCCAGTACTGACCAGCTTCCGGCATGCTGCACAACACGTTGATGAAAAGACTGGATACTGGCGGGCTCAAGCCCCGGAACACTGGTTGTATCCAGGCCAAACCAGGCCACTATCTTTTGGTAATCGACGGGCAGCATTCGCGACTCGCGCACATAGGCACGAACACTGTGGATATCGCTACGTCGAATTATAAAACCCAAGTCGTCTTTTGATACAGCGACATTTTTTTCGCCCGCGAGAATTTGAATATATTGCGAGGGTATGTTTATGGCCGCTTCCAAAGCGTTCATCTTTTCAAGCGACCTGGTATACCCAGCACTTTCACTGAGCGCATCATTGTAATCCTGCATATTAATTCCCTTTAAAGAAAGATCCTGTTCGAACAGCATCATTCTTCAAAGAACATCAATCAATATCAGAACTACTCGACTTAATGTAAGAACCGGATAAAAACAAAAATGAATAATTACCCGGATAAACCGCTACCGGCTCGGACGGGCTTGAAAGCCGCGTACGAGCATTACCCTTGGCGGTGTAATCACGAGCAGAGGTTGTCGCCTTGCAAGGTATTGATCCGCGCTTGCCAGGTATCGCTGATTGCCCGGATACGAGGCTCCCGGGCCTCAAGCAGTGCACCCAGGCTTACCCGCAGGAAATTCAGATTGCCGCCGGCCAATGCACGCTCAAACCAGAGCAATGCGTCATCAATGTTGCCTCCTTCGGCCAGTACCGAGGCATGGCTGAACTGGCCACGAAAGTCGCCGCCCCGGGCCGAACGCTCATACCATAAACAGGCCGCTTCTTTATCAGCAGGGCAATGCACGCCCTCTTCAAGATAGCGCCCCACCAGATTCATCGATTTGGCATGGCCCGCCTGTGCCGCCACCCGGTACAACTTGAATGCCGCCTTCTGGTCCTGCCCCACACCGCGACCGGTGGCCAGCAGATTGGCGTAGTTGTAAAGCGCCCAATCCAGTCCTGCCTCGGCTGCCTGGCGATACTCCAGACTCGCCAGGGTGCAATCGACGGGCCCGCCCCAGCCATGCTCCCAGCAGCGACCCAGCATGTTGCGGGCCATCAGGTGGCCGGCATTCGCTGCAATCTGGAACCAGCGCCTGGCCAGCACCGGGTCGCGCTCAATGCCCTGGCCGTCAAGCAGGATCTGCCCCAGCAACGCCTGGCCATCAACGATACCTGCCTTGGCTGCCATCAAAATAGCCTGGGCCGCTTTTGCAGGGTTCTCCGCCAGCATGACGCTTAGCTGATCACCATCGAGCACTTCCTCACGGCGTAATTGAAAACTCATGAGTTAGACCTCGGCCCAGCGACGCAACAGGTTGTGATAAGTGCCGGTGAGCTGAATCAGCGACGGATGATCAGGAACATCGCGGGTCAGTTGCTGGATTGCGCCGTCCATTTCAAACAGCAATGTGCGCTGGCTGTCTTCACGCACCAGGCTTTGCGTCCAGAAGAACGACGCGAAACGAGCCCCACGGGTAACCGCGTTGACCTTGTGCAAGCTGGTGCCGGGGTACAACACCATGTCGCCAGCAGGCAGCTTGACCTGCTGTACACCATAGGTGTCCTGAATCACCAGCTCGCCGCCGTCGTAATCCTCTGGATCGCTGAAAAACAGGGTCGCCGACAGGTCCGTACGTACCCGCTCGGGGCTGCCCTTGGGCTGACGCACAGCATTGTCGATATGAAAGTCAAAACTGCCGCCCCCGGTGTAGCAGTTCACCAACGGCGGAAACACCTTGTGTGGCAAGGCCGCTGACATATACAGCGGATTTTTCCACAGCCGATCAATCATCGCTGCGCCGATTTCCTTGGCAAGCGGATGGTCTTCAGGCAGCTGCAGATTGTGCTTGGCCTTTGCCGATTGAAAGCCGGCGGTGATTTTGCCGTCAGCCCATTCAGTCTGCTCCAGCGCCTCACGGATGCGCTGCACCTCTTCACGGGAGAACAAGCCGGGGATATGCAGCAACATGACGCAATACCTGATAGCAAAGGGATGGCAATGGTATTGATTCTTATTGTCTGTGTAAAACTTTGTTAAGCGGCCTGTAGACGAACGAGTGTGAAAAAACCGTAAAGGCAATTTGTAAAGAATGTAAATTCAGCGCAAATAGTAATGCCTCTCAATTGATAGTCAGAATTGTTTGCCATATATTTCGCGGCTCAAATTCTGGGGGAAGGGATCTTCAAATGTCGCGCCAACAATTAAAAATACCCGTCAGCTCACCGCGTTTACTGGCTTCGGCCATCGGTGTCGCAATTACTGCGACCTCTGCAGGCCATATGGTTCAGGCTGCCGAAAGCACTGACAGCAAGGCACAGGGCAGCAGTATTTCCCTTGGCGCGACCACGGTTACCGGCGAACAGACCGAAAAGTCTTATCAAACCGAGAAAGCCAGCTCCCAGAAGTACACCGCACCGCTGGTTGATACGCCACGCTCTGTCACCGTGATCCCGCAGCAAGTGCTGCAGGACACCGCAGCCACCTCGCTGCAAGACGCCCTGCGCACCGTGCCGGGCATCACCTTTGGCGCAGGCGAAGGCGGCAACCCACAGGGCGACCGTCCATTTATCCGTGGTTTTGACGCACAGTCCGATATGTACCTGGACGGCGTGCGCGATGCTGGCGGCCAGACCCGGGAAATCTTCGACATCGAATCGATCGAAGTCAGCAAAGGCCCGAACTCCACCTTTGGTGGGCGTGGCTCGGCTGGCGGCAGCCTGAACATGGTGAGCAAGACCGCCAAGGCGGGTGACTTCCTCAACGGCGGTTTCACCTACGGCTCCGACCAGACCCGCCGCTACACACTGGATGTAAACCGTCAGTTCCTGGACACCGCAGCGTTCCGCCTGAACCTGATGAGCCATGAGCAAAATGTCGCTGGCCGTGAATCGGTGAACTACGACCGCTGGGGCGTAGCGCCATCGCTGACCTTCGGCCTGGGCACTGAAAACCGCCTTAACGTCAGCTACTACCACCTGGAAAGTAACGACCTGCCGGATTCGGGCATTCCGTACGGCTACAGCAACAGCTCCAAAACCGCAGTTCACGCCCACGACAAACCGGACGATGGCGGCGACAGCAATAACTTCTACGGTTTGAAAGACCGTGATTTCCGCAAGACCCGTGTGGATATCAGCACCATCTCGTTCGAGCATGACTTCAACGATGCGATGACCCTGAAAAACACCTTCCGTCACGGCAACACCGGCCAGGACTACATCCTGACCCAGCCGGACGACAGCCAGCACAACGTCAACCAGTTCGGTACCGTGTGGCGTCGTGCCAATACCCGTGTTTCGACCACCGAAACCACCACCAACCAGACCGATCTGTTTGGCAACTTCCAGGTTATGGGCTTCAAGAACAACTACTCCACTGGTGTTGAATTCACTCGTGAAGAAACCCGTGCCAGTAGCTACACCGTTACTCCGAACAGCAACCCCAACTGCACACCGGACAAAGTCGGCAACAGCGGTGGCCAGTGCACCTCGCTGTCCAACCCGAACCCGAACGATGTATGGACCGGTACTGAAGCGCGCAACTACTACGGCACCAACACCGTGGGCGTGACCAAAGCCGCCTACGTGTTCGATACCATCGAGCTTGATCCTAAGTGGTTGTTGAACGCTGGCCTGCGTTACGACGCATTCAGCACCACCGCCAACACCAACGCGGCGACTGGTCGTACCAAGGCCTCGAACGACAGCCACTTCTTCAACTGGCAGACCGGCCTGGTCTGGAAACCACTGGATAACGGCAGCGTTTACCTGTCCTACGCCACCTCGGCTACTCCGCCAGGCGGCGTGGTGGGTGAAGGCGTGGAAGGCAACGGCCTGGTTGCCCCAGGCAGCACCATCACCAGCGACCTGAAGCCGGAAGAAACCGTTAACTACGAACTGGGCACCAAGTGGGACGTGTTCCACGATCGTCTGTCGCTGACGGCTGCGATTTTCCGTACCGAGAAGAAGAACACTCGCGTCCTGACTGACTCGTTCACCTACGAAAACGCCGGTGAATCCCGCGTTGATGGTCTGGAACTGTCCGCCAGCGGTAAAATCACAGATAAGTGGCAAGTGTTTGCAGGCTACAGCTACCTGAAAAGCGAACTGGTTGATCCGGGCCAGAAAGCCAACCGTAACGGCACTATCAATACCGCAGCGATTTCGGACAAAGGCAATGAAATGCCAAACACCCCGAAAAACAGCTTCAGCCTGTGGACAACCTATGAAGTGATGCCAAAGCTGACCATCGGCGGCGGCGCGTTCTATGTTGACGAAGTCTACGGCGACACGGCCAACACCGTTTACGTGCCGGCTTACACTCGCTACGACGCAATGGCCAGCTACAAGCTGACCAAAAACATCGACCTGCAACTGAACGTACAAAACCTGACCGACAAGACCTACTACGACAAAGCCTACGCTGCGCACTTTGCCAGCCAGGCCGCAGGCCGTACTGCCTTGTTGACCACCAGCTTCCACTTCTAACCAGAAGCTGAGCTGAACCAAGCCCCGTCCATTCAATGGTCGGGGCTTTTGTGTAGCCGCTGACGAGGCACGAGGCTGCGATGGGCTGCGCAGCGGCCCCCTTCGGCGGTCCTGCGGCCCGCATCGCAGCCTCGTGCCTCGTCAGCGGCTACAAATCCTGAAGCATTCCATTGAGCAAGCAAGGCGGTCGTCGTGTTTAAGAAAACACTTTTTCAGCTGCACTGGTTTTTCGGCATAACCGCCGGGCTGGTTCTGGCCCTGATGGGGATAACCGGTGCCACGGTGTCGTTTCAGGACGAGCTGCTGAACTTGCTCAACCCTTCGGTGCTCAAGGTCGAGAAACTCGACAGCGGCGTGCTGCCACCGGCCGAGCTGGTGCGCCGGGTCGAGGCCACCGAGGGCAAGCAAGTCGCCATGTTGTGGGTGGGCGTGGACAGCGGCACCGCCGCACGGGTTTTCTTCACCCCGCCACCAGGCGAACGCCGCGGCCAGTTGCGTTATGTCGACCCGTATACCGGTACCTATCAGGGTGAGGCCAATGGCCAGGGCTTCTTCGATCTGATGCTGCAATTGCACCGCTTCCTGGCAATGGGCCAGAGCGGTCGCCAGATCACCGGCGCCTGTACCCTGATGCTGGTGTTCTTCTGCCTCTCGGGCCTGTACCTGCGCTGGCCGCGCCAGGCGCTGAACTGGCGCGCCTGGCTGACCCTGGACTGGGCGAAGAAAGGCCGCAGCTTCAACTGGGACCTGCATGCTGTGGCGGGTACCTGGTGCATGGTCTTTTATCTGCTGGCAGCTCTGACCGGCCTGTCGTGGTCGTACGAGTGGTACAACCAGGGCCTGCAAAAACTCCTGTCCGACGCTCCGGGCGGTGAACAGCGTCAGGGCGGTGGTCGCGGCCCCCGTGGACAGGGCGGCCCTGCCGGACCTACGCCGGTAGCCGATTACGACGCCATTTGGGCCAGCATCCAGAAAACCGCCGGGCCGGACCTGAGCCTATACAACGTGCGTATGCCGCCAGCGGCCGGCCAGCCTGCAACGGTGTTCTACCTGCTGAACACCTCCCCCCACGAGCGCGCCTTCAACCAGATCGTGCTCGACCCGGCGACTGGCGCCGTCAAGAAGGTCGAACGCTATGACGACAAGAGCTACAAGGCGCAATTGCTGACCAGCATTTACGCGCTGCACACCGGTAGCTACTGGGGTATCACCGGACGCGTTCTGGTGACTGTCGCCAGCCTGACCATGCCGCTGTTCTTCATTACCGGCTGGTTGCTGTACCTGGACCGTCGCCGTAAAAAGCGTCAGATCAAACAGGCGCGTCAAGGCTTTGCCGCCACTGGCAGCGATGCATCGTCATGGCTGATCGGCTTTGCCAGCCAAAGCGGTTTTGCCGAGCAACTGGCGTGGCAAACAGCCGGACAACTGCAGGCCGCGGGCTTGCCAGTAAGGGTCCAGCCATTGGGTGCGCTCAGTGAAGATGATCTGCAACAGGCCAGTAATGCCCTGTTCGTGGTCAGCACCTTTGGCGATGGTGAAGCGCCCGACAGCGCACGGGGTTTTGAACGCAAAATCCTCGGCCAGCCCTTGGGCTTGAATGCCCTCAACTATTGCGTACTGGCTTTGGGCGACCGTCAGTACCCGCACTTTTGCGGCTTTGCCACACGTATCCAGCAATGGCTGAGCGAGCGTGGCGCGCTAGCGCTGTTCAGCACGGTGCAGGTCGACAGCGGCGACGCCGAGGCCCTGCATCACTGGCAACAACAGCTCAGCCTGCTCACCGGCGGCACACCGAGCAAAAACTGGCAGGCACCGAGTTACAACAACTGGACACTTGCCGAGCGCGAACTGCTCAACCCTGACAGCAGCGGCTCGGGAGTTTACCTGCTGGGGCTGCAGGCTCCCGATGCCAGCTACACATGGCAGGCCGGTGACCTGGTGGAGGTCATGCCGCGCCACTCAAGCTGGGCAGTTGAGCATTTCCTCGAGGGCCTGGGCCTGTCGGCCGACACCCAGGTGCAACTGGATGGTCTGCAAGAAACCCTGGCCCAGGCATTGGCGGGGCGCCAGTTGCCGGAAAATCGCGGCCATCTGGTGGGCATGCATGCCCAGGCCCTGGTGGACGCGCTGATCCCGCTGAACATGCGCGAGTACTCCATTGCCTCGATCCCTGAGGACGGGCTGCTGGAGTTGATTGTGCGCCAGGAGCGCCACGCCGATGGCAGCCTGGGGATAGGTTCGGGCTGGCTGACAGAACATGCCGCTGTCGGCTCGTCGATCAGCCTGCGCGTGCGGCGCAACAGCGGTTTTCATTTGCCGACCGACCCGGTGCCGCTGATTCTGCTCGGCAATGGCACCGGCCTGGCAGGGCTGCGCAGCTTGCTCAAGGCACGAATTGCCCAAGGCCAGCAGCGCAACTGGCTGTTCTTCGGCGAGCGCAATGCTGCTCACGACTTCTATTGCCGCGATGAGCTGCAAGGCTGGTTGGCCAGCGGTGACCTGGCGCGGCTGGATCTGGCGTTTTCACGGGATCAGGGGCAGAAAGTGTATGTGCAGGACCGCTTGCGTGAATCTGCCGCACAAGTACGCCAATGGCTGGCTGAAGGTGCTGCGATTTATATCTGCGGGAGTTTGGAGGGGATGGCGGCGGGTGTGGATCAGGCGCTGATCGACATGCTGGGGGCTGAAGCGGTGGAGCTGCTGATCGAGCAAGGGCGCTATCGACGGGATGTGTATTGATCCTTTTTCACCTCAACCCAACCCTCTGCCAATGGCAGAGGGGGCTGATCGCGTGATGCTCGGTAATATCGTTTAACCATTGAGCCTCGGGCCACCCATCTGCTGCCACTAATCTGAGTCAGACAGCCATTTTCACAAGGACGTGAAACCTGCCCATGACTCGCCCCTCGCCAGAACTCCGTCAATTCGCCCGACAATTGAGGGCCAGGCAAACCGACTGCGAATGGCTGATATGGCAAAAGCTGCGCGCCCGCCAATTGCTCGATTTGAAGTTTCGTAGGCAGCATCCCTGCCCGCCCTATGTCATCGACTTTTACTGCGTTGAACTGCAACTGGCCATCGAGCTGGATGGCAGTCAGCATTTCACAGCTGAGCAACAGGTTTATGACCGGCGTCGAAGCTTGTATCTGGCAGAGCTTGGAGTTGTCGTGCTGCGGTTTGATAACCGTCAGGTTTTGCAGGAGATGGAGGGGGTTTTGCAGGAGATATGGCTTAAAGCGCGGCAGTTACTCAAGAGCCCCTCACCCTAGCCCTCTCCCGGAGGGAGAGGGAACTGACCGGGGTGATTTCAAGTTCAGCGCAGAACTTTCAGACCTCAAAAAATCCACAATATCCCCCAATCAGTCCCCTCTCCCTCCGGGAGAGGGTTAGGGTGCTCTTGACTTAAGCTGCCTTAGCCTCCAGCGCCATCTCAACCGGCTCCGGCCGCTTGATCAGCGCATACACCACCGCCGTCAGCAAACTACCTGCCACAATCGCCAGCAAGTACAGCAGCGCATGGTTGATCGCATTCGGGATCAACAGCACAAACAAACCACCGTGCGGTGCCATCAGCTTGCAGCCAAAGTACATCGACAGTGCACCTGTCAGTGCGCCACCCAGAATGCTCGCCGGAATTACCCGCAGCGGGTCTTTGGCAGCAAACGGGATTGCACCTTCAGAAATAAAGCACAGCCCCAGCACCAACGCAGCCTTGCCAGCCTCGCGCTCAGTCTGGGCGAACTTGCGGCGCGCCAGGAATGTGGCAATGCCCAGGCCGATCGGCGGCACCATGCCGGCAGCCATTGTGGCCGCCATCGGTGCATAACTTTGCGAGGCCAGCAGCCCCACCGAAAACGCATAGGCGGCTTTATTGATCGGCCCGCCCAGGTCAACGCACATCATCCCGCCCAGCAATACACCCAGCAGGATGGCGTTGGTGGTGCCCATGCTGTCGAGGAAGTGGGTCAGGCCTTCAAGCATTCCGGCAACCGGCTTGCCCACCACGTAAATCATCACCAGACCGGTAAACAGGCTGGCGAACAACGGAATGATCAAAATCGGTTTCAGCGCTTCAAGGCTTTGCGGCAGACGCGCATAGCGATTGATCGCCTTGGCGCAGTAACCGGCGATAAAACCGGCAATGATCCCGCCGATAAACCCGGCCCCCAAGGTGCTCGCCAACAGCCCGCCGATCATCCCCGGCGCCAGGCCCGGGCGGTCGGCAATCGAGTAAGCGATGTAACCCGCCAACAACGGCACCATCAGTTTGAAGGCAGCGTCACCACCGATCTGCATCAGCGCCGCCGCCAGCGTGCCAGGCTCTTTATAAGCTTCAATGCCAAACACGAAGGACAGCGCAATCAGCAAACCGCCCGCCACCACCATCGGCAGCATAAAGGACACGCCCGTCAGCAGGTGTTTGTAGACGCCGGTCTTTTCTTGCTTGGCAGGCGCTCCGCCCGCAGCTGCAGCGCTCTCCTCCCGGCCTTCGCTCAACGCCTTGTTCAGCGTGGCTTCGGCCTGTTTAAGGGCGATACCGGTGCCGCAACGGTAGATTTTCTTGCCGGCAAAACGCTCAGTAGGCACCTCGATATCTGCCGCCAGCAACACCACATCGGCATCGCGGATGGCTTCGGCGCTCAACGGGTTGCGCGCGCCTACCGACCCCTGGGTCTCGACCTGCAAGTCGTAGCCCAAGCGCTTGGCCGCTTGCTGCAAGGCTTCGGCTGCCATAAAGGTATGAGCTACACCTGTCGGGCAGGCGGTGATGGCGACGATTTTTGGAGCTTTCTGCGTGTTTTCAACTGCAGCCGTTGGCGCAGGTGCAACGTAGACCTCGGCCTCCTGCACGCCACGCTGCAACACTGCTTCCACATCTTGCAGAGCCTGGGCCGGGGTGCTCTGGAACACACGCTTGCCGATAAAACGCTGCATATCCAGCGGCGTGCTGCTGACCAGCAGCACCCACTCGGCTTCGTCTATGGTCGCCGCCGACAACTGACGCTCAGGGTGTTTGGGGTCGTGAACTTCAACGCTGGTGCTCCAGCCCTGGCGCTGCGCCGCAGCATCAAGCAAGCGGGCACACAGCACGCTGGTCACCATGCCGTTGGGGCAGCCCGTCACAATGGCTAATTTCATGTGAATTCCTTTTATTCTTCTGTCAGGAGGCGAACGCGAACGCCGCTTTCGAGCGTCGCCAAACGCGCCGCATCGCTGATACCAAAACCGATCTGAGTAACGGCCATTGCCGCAATGGCCGTGGCGGTGCGCAGGGTCTGCTCGGGGCTATGGCCGCTGAGCAGACCGTGGACCATGCCCGCCAGCAGCGAGTCGCCTGCGCCCACCGTGCTGGCGACACTGACTTTGGGCGGCAACGCCTGCAAGGCCGGTGCGCGGCTGAACCAGTTCACACCTTCTGCACCCTGGGAAATGACGACATGCTCGACGCCCTGCGCCTGCAAGCGCGAAGCGGCAGCAATCTGCGCTGCAAGGCTGCTGATATCGCTGCCCAGCGCATCGCTGAGTTCTTCGGTGTTGGGCTTGATCAACCACGGTCCCGCTGCCAGGCCCTGTTTCAAGGCTTCGCCGCTGGTGTCCAGAATCACTTTCAGGCCCTGAGCCTTCAAGCCCAGCAGCAGATCGTGCAGCCATTGCGGGCTGACGCCTCGGGGCAAGCTGCCGGCCACGATCACCGCGTCATGCCCGGGAGCAATGCGTTCAAGGCTGTCGAGCAAGGCTTGCTGCGCCAGCGCGCTGACCTGCGGCCCCGGCCCGTTAAGGTCGGTGACGCGGCCATCGTCTTCGGCCAGCTTGATATTGCTGCGGGTTTCACCCGGCACGCGGACAAAGGCATCGACAAAACCGCGGCGCTTGAACAGGGCATCGAACGCTTGCGCATTATCCTCGCCCAAAAAGCCGCTGACGGTGAGTGTGTGGCCCAGATCAGCCAGCACTTGCGCGACGTTCAGGCCCTTGCCGGCTGCGTGGGTCAGCATCTGCGGACTGCGATTGACTTCGCCCGGCTCCAGATGACCAAGGCACACCGTCAAGTCCAGCGCCGGGTTAAGGGTAACGGTCAGAATACGGGCCATCAGAGCGCCTCCACCAATGCACGCACGTCATCCGCGCTGCCAACGCTCAACGCCTCGGCGGCCAGGGTTTTCAGACGCTCCATGGTCAATTCGCGCACCCGCGCCTTGACCTCGGGGATGCTGCGTGCCGAAACACTCAGCTCATCCACCCCCAGGCCCACCAGCACAGGAACTGCCAGAGGATCAGCCGCCAGTTCGCCGCACACGCCAACCCATTTGCCGTGGGCATGGGCGGCACGCACGGTGATGTCGATCAGTTGCAACACCGCCGGGTGCAGGCCGTCGGCCTGGGCCGACAGGGTCGGGTGGCCACGGTCGATGGCCAGAGTGTACTGGGTCAGGTCGTTGGTGCCGACGCTGAAAAAGTCCACTTCCTTGGCCAGCACCGGCGCCAGCAAGGCGGCGGACGGGACTTCGATCATGATCCCCAGTTGCAGGTCAGCCACCGGAATTTCCAGGCGTAAACGCTCGGTCATGTCACGGGCGGCGCGCCATTCCGCCACGCTGCCCACCATAGGGAACATGATGCGCAGCGGGCGGTTGTCAGCCGAGCGCAGCAAGGCACGCAACTGGCTCTCCATGACTTGCGGACGTTGCAGCGTAAGACGAATGCCACGTACGCCCAGAAACGGGTTTTCCTCTTTCTCGATCGGCCAATACGGCAGCGGTTTATCGCCGCCCACGTCCAGCGTGCGCACCACCAGCGGCCGGCCGGCCAGACCATCGAGGACTCGACGGTATTCGGCTTCCTGAGTCGCCTCGTCCGGCACTTGCGAATGGGCCATGAAAATCAGTTCGGTGCGCAGCAGGCCAATGCCTTCGGCACCCTGCTCCACTGCCGTGGCGACGCCTTTGCTTTCGCCGATATTGGCAAACACCTCAACCGCGTGGCCATCCTGGGTCACGGCCAGTTCGTGGCGCCGGGCAGAGGCTGCCAGCAGACGCTGCTCACGACTGTCGCGCTCTTGCGTGGCGCGCTGCAAGGCATCTGCGTCAGGGGATACATGCAGGCGACCGCGCTGACCATCAATCAACAATTCCGTGCCCGGCGCCAGCAGCAGCACGGCTTCCCCAGCACCTACCAGGGCCGGAATGCCCAGCGCGCGGGCGACAATCGCGCTATGTGCGGTCGCACCGCCACGGGCAGTCAGGATGCCCGCCACCCGTGCCGGATCAAGACGCGCCACATCAGAAGGGCCGACTTCATCCATCACCAGCACGTAAGGCTCATCAGGCTCGGCCGGGGTTTCGACGCCACACAGCTGGGCCAGCACGCGACGGCCAATATCCCGCAGGTCGGCTGCCCGCTCGGCCAGCAGCGCATCCTGCAAGGACTCCTGCTGACGCGCAGCGGCTTCGATCACCGACATCCACGCCGCTTCAGCGCTTTCGCCCTGCTTGAGCCGCGAATCCACTTCATCGGTCAGCTCCGGATCATCGAGCATTTCCTGGTGGGTGATGAAAATCTCGCGGATGGCCTTGGACTGGCTGCGCGTAATCAGGCCTTCAATGTCCTTGCGCACTTCGCTCAGGGCTTTTTGCAGACGCTCTCGCTCGACCACGGAAGACTCGCCACGCAGCGGGTAATCGAACGTTTGCAACACCTGTATATGAGCAGGGCCGATGGCAATGCCAGGCGAGGCGGCAATCGCCTGCACCGTGCTGCCAGCCGCTGGGGCGGTGAGCACCGTGGCAATTTCGGCTACCCCGGGCACAGCTTCAGCCAAGGTCGGCAACGGCTCGACTTCCTCGCCCAAACCCGCCTCGACCGCAGCCAGTAGTGCAGGCAGCGCATCATTGGCGATGTTCGGCTCGGCAACAAATTCCAGCACCTGACCGCGACGGGCACCCAGGCTCAGCAGCTTACTCAGGCTCTTGGCCGACACCGCCGAATCCTGGCCATCGACGATCCTGACGCGGATTTCGCCTTCGAAACTTTTTGCCAGTTGCGCCAGCACCTTGGCCGGCCGCGCATGCAGGCCGTGGGCGTTGGCCAGCGCAATACGCGCACTTGGCCAGTCGGCCGGCAGCTCACCGCCCAGCACTTCCAGTACCGCGCGACGGCTGGTGGCACTGCCCAGCTCATGGCCGCGACCGGCAATCAGCAGCGCACACAAACGCTCCAGCAAGGCCTGATGGGCCTCGCCCAGGCTGGCCAGGCAAAACAGGCCGCTCAACGGCTGGCCCAGATAGCGCATCGGTTTGTCCGGGGTCACAAATGCCAGACCCGGACGCTTGACGGTTTGCTCGCTGTGCAGCCACCACAGGCCATCACCCAGCGGTAAGGCATCGACTTGTTGCAATACGGCAGCAAAACCATTGCTCACGCAATCGGCCTGGCGCAACAGACGGGCGCCGCGCCAAACCAGCTCTTCAAAGTCGTCGGCAGACACGCCCAGGCCGATCATCTGGGCATCAAGCGCCAGCTCCTGCGGGGCGCCCTGCAGCAATTTGAGCAAAGCCTCGGCAGAGCTGGCGCGGCGCAGGGCCTCGCCCAGATCGGTTTCGCCCAGGGCACGGGTCAGCAGTTGCAGCAAGCGCAAATGTTCGTCGGACTTGGCCGCAATACCAATCGCCAGATACACGATCTGGCCATCACCCCAGTCCACCCCTTCGGGGAACTGCAGCAAACGCACGCCCGTGGTAAATACCAGTTCGCGGGTTTCAGGGGTGCCATGGGGGATGGCGATGCCCTGGCCCAGAAAGGTCGAGCCCTGAGCCTCACGCGCTTGCAAGCCGCTCAGATAACCTTCGGCCACCAGGCCATCGGCAACCAATTTATCGGCAAGCAATTGCAGCGCCGCAGATTTGTCCACAGCCGTCTGGCCCATGGATATCTGCTCTATGGTGAGCTCGAGCATGCGTTCTCCTTTCCGGTACTCAATGGCAACCGGTATTGTTTTGAATTAAGTCAGCTTAGGTCGCTCATCCCGGACTGCGTCAGTTGATGGGTGGCAAGCACATCACTACCGGGATCAGGACCTTTAAATGCGCAAGCTGAAACGTTTAATCAAGAATACCCGGCACGTTACTGCATAATTGCCCGCGCTTGAAGTCCAACGTGTCGTATTACCTGGCGGCAACGGGCAGATGTCGCAAATAAATACGGCGCCCCCATAGCAGACGATGGTCGGCTGCCTTTATCGGTTAGGATTGGCCAGAATGTCGACATGTACTACAAAAAATAAGGAATATTCGGCGTGAAACTCAGTGATATTGCTCAATTGGCAGGTGTTTCCGTAACGACTGCCAGCTATGTCATCAATGGAAAAGCCGAACAGCAGCGCATCAGCAGCAGCACGGTCGAGCGCGTACGTGCGGTGGTTGAGGAGCACGGCTTTACGCCCAACCCCCAGGCTGCCGGGCTGCGCAGCCGGCATACGCGCACCTTGGGGTTTATCCTGCCGGATCTGGAAAACCCCAGTTATGCGCGCCTGGCCAAGCAGCTTGAACAAGGTGCCCGTGCCCACGGCTATCAGCTACTGATCGCCAGCTCCGACGATGCACCTGACAGCGAGCGTCAATTGCTCAAGCTGTTCCGCGCCCGGCGCTGCGATGCCCTGTTCGTGGCCAGTTGCTTGCCTGCAGACGATGACAGCTACCGCCAGTTGCAAGACCTGGGCATGCCGATCATTGCCATCGACCGGACCCTGGAGCCTGAGCGTTTTTGCTCGGTCATCAGTGACGATTGCGAAGCCAGCCTGCAACTGACCCGCAGCCTGCTGCAGCCATTGCCGCGCCAGATTGTACTGATAGGTGCGCGCCCTGAACTGAGCGTCAGCCAGGCCCGTGAAGCGGGTTTCAAACAAGCGGTCGAAGGGTTCAAGGGCGAAGTCCTGATCGAACACGGCAGCGCGTTCAGCCGCGAGTGTGGACGGCGCATCATCGATGATTTGCTGGCACGCCAGGGGCACTTCCCCGACGCGCTGATCACCACTTCCTATGTGCTGTTGCAAGGGATGTTCGACGCGTTGCTGGAGCACCCGAACCAGCGCCCGCCCTTACGCCTGGCCACCTTTGGTGACACCCAGCTGCTGGATTTCCTGCCACTGCCAGTCAATGCCATGGGCCAACAACACAAACTGATTGCCGAAACGGCCCTGAATCTGGCACTGGCTGCGATTGAAGAGCAGAACTACGTGCCCGGCATCCATGCCATTGCCCGTAACTTCAAACAACGTATCCATCTGGCCTGAGCATGCAACTGATCGACACCCATACCCACCTCGACTTCCCGGACTTCGACGCCGACCGCCTGCAATTACTGGCAGACAGTCGGGCGTTGGGGGTTGAGAGGATGGTGGTGCTGGGGGTCTATCAGAGCAATTGGCAGCGCATGTGGGACCTGATCCAAACCGACAGTCAGCTGCATGCCGCGTTTGGCCTGCACCCGGTGTACCTCAACGAGCATCGCCCCGAGCATGTGCTTGAACTGGAGCAATGGTTGAGCCGCCTGGCAGGGCACCCACAGCTGTGTGCCGTGGGCGAGATCGGCCTGGACTACTTTCTGCCCGAGCTTGACCGCGATGGCCAGCAACAGCTGTTTGAAGCACAACTGCAACTGGCTGCTGACTTCAAGCTGCCCGCCCTGCTCCATGTTCGACGCAGCCACGCGCAAGTGATTGCCACCCTCAAGCGCTTCAAGCTGCAGCGCGGCGGGATTGTGCATGCATTTGCCGGCAGTCGCGAAGAGGCCCGCGAGTATATAAAGCTGGGGTTCAAGCTGGGCCTGGGTGGCGCCGCGACCTGGCCACAGGCCTTGCGTCTGCGCAAAGTGATCGCCGACCTGCCGCTGGACGCCATCGTGCTGGAAACCGATGCCCCCGATATGGCCCCGGCCATGTACCCCAACCAGCGCAACAGCCCGCAGCACCTGCCTGATATTTGCCGGGCGCTGGCCGAGATAATGGGCATCAGCCCCGAGCAATTGGCAAAGGCGACAACAGCCAATGCCTGCGAAGTCTTTGGCTGGCCCCAGACCTGTAGCCGCTGACGGGCCGTGCGAGGCTGCGTTCGGTTTGGTGCGCCACTGCGACGCAGCAGTCGTAAAACCATGCCTGCCGGTGATTCGGTCATACCGCGTTTACAGGGTTTGCGACCGCTTCGTCGCAGTGGCGCACCATCTCGAACGCAGCCTCGCACGGCTCGTCAGCGGCTACAGAACATCCACAGGGATCGTTTGCTATCAGAGCAACAACGCCCACACCGCGAAGCACGCATACCAAAGCACCGCCGCCCGCAACAGCAAAGCCCACAGGGTGTCGAGGCTGCTCACGCCCTCAGGCCCGACCTGGGGTGCAGGAATTTCTGCGGCCGCACAACCGGCCTTGTTGATCAACTGTGCAGCGCTGATGTCCCAGCTCAGCAACTCATGCAACATCACCCGGCTGACCGCCGCAAAATTACCCACCAGGGCAAAACTCGCCGCCAGCAACCGCACCGGCAACCAGTCAAAGGCATGGCGCAATTGCCCGGCACGTTCAACCAGCGCCGGGTTCTGGCTGTGCTCCTGCGCCAGGGCCAGCAGGCGATAGCTCAAGATCACCACCGGCCCCAGCAGGAAGTACCAGAAAATCACCGCAAAGAAGCTCTGGTAGGCTTGCCACAACAAATGCCCCTGAACGTTCTCCAGCAATTGCTCGCCGCTGTCCGCTTTTATGCTCAGGTCACGCTCGGCAACATGGGCTGCGGCCTGCAAATCACCACGACGCCAGGCATCACGAAACGGCCCAAGTCCACCCAGCAAATCTCCACGGCCCAGGCTGTAGATCACCACCAGCAGATGGATCGGCAATGCCAGCAGGCCATAAGCCACCGGATGCAGTACGACCAGCAGCAAACCCAGCACTGCCGCGGGCAAGGCAATCAGGATAAACAGCACCCACCATGGCTTGCTGACAAACCTTGGGCTGGTTTCAAGCTTGTGCAGCTCGCGCAACCAGCCGCCATCACGCTGCAGACGCTGACGCAACCCCGAGAATTTCTCGACCAGAATCGCCAGCAGTAACACCACAAAACTCATTGCGTCTCTCCTGTGTGCTGCAACGCGCTGCGAAAACGCATCCAGTCAAAAGCCGGCCCCGGGTCCGTCTTGCGCCCTGGCGCCACGTCGCTATGGCCACAAATCCTGTGCCGGGTAATCGCAGGAAACTGTATCTGCAACTGCCGGGTCAAGGCTGTCAGGGCCTGATATTGGGCATCCGTAAAAGGCAGCTCATCGGTGCCCTCAAGCTCAATGCCCAGAGAAAAATCATTACAGGCCTCACGTCCTTCGAAGGTCGAAACGCCAGCATGCCATGCGCGATCAAAACAGGAGACAAACTGGGTAACCGTGCCGTCACGCTCGATCAGAAAATGTGCGCTCACGCGCAGGGCACTGATGCCTTCAAAATAAGGATGTTCTGTGACGTCCAGTCGATTCTGGAAGAACTCCTGAACCTTGCCGGTGGCGAACTGCCCCGGCGGCAAGCTGATGTTGTGAATGATCAGCAGGGAGATTTCATCGCCCGGGCGCGCATTGAAGTTGGGTGACGGGCAATGGCGCACGCCTTGAAACCAGCCGCTCGCGGGGTCCATCTGCATACAGGCTCCTTCAACAGGCAAAACCAAAGGCCCAGTATGCCGCGATGTGCGCATCGATGGGGAGCAATCTGCGCTCTGCGCGATTACTCCCCGCCAGCCTGACGCAAACTGTCTATCACCGACTCCAGCGCCCGGTCGATCAACAGGCGGTCATCGACCAGCAGGATGGTGCCATTGCGCAGTTGCACGATTAAATCGTTGCGGCTCTTTTCCAGTACCTTGGCCCCGATACGGTTTACAAAAATATGCGTGCCGTCCGGCTCCAGAATCGTAATCAGCTTGCAACGCAGGCGCGTGCTGTCCTCTTCCTGAAACTCGATCCAGCTGCCAATACGCAACTGGCTGACCAACAGCAAGCCCAGATGCCCCTGTTCGTCGAGCGCAGGTAATGGCCAGGGCTGTACCGGATCGGGTTGCTGCGCCAATCGGCGGCTCGCCTGCTCGGCGTCGCGGGTGCGTTGTTCAAGCAACTCGGCGCGGCTGCGCTCACCGCGGGTAAATATCGAAAAGTCATGCAGCAAGGATTCAAGCAACGCCGGGTTATTGCCCGCATAGCGGGTCAACTGCAGCACTACATGCTCGACCTTGCGATAGAGCGGGTCGTTGCGGCTATCGGTACAGGCATCCCAACCGATCGCGGCATCGGCCATCACGTTGAGCAGGCGTCGGGCCGGGTGGCTGTCACAGCTGAAAAAATTCTGATCGCATTGGGCGATCTGCAGCATCGGCTCACGCAGAAGCGCCAGCAAATTGCGCAACGGTTGCGAGAGATTGCTGTCATCGCGGATGTACTCAAATATCAGCCCCACCAGCTTGCTCGCGTCTTCGCTGGCCTCCGGCAATGCTTGCGCATGAACGCCCACTTTGGCGGCGCAGCACGAAACCCGGTCAGACAGATCAGGCAGCACTCCCGTGGCGATCAATAGCTGGTTGGCATCGGCGTACAGTTGCCCGGTCTGGTCAAGCAGGTACTTTTCGAACAAGCGCATCATGATCAGCTTGACCTTGATGTCCATGCCCCGGTCGCGCTTGGCCTGCAAAAAATACTCACATAGCATCGCCGGGCCCAGCGGGTTGTTGTGCTCATCCAGCGGCACACAGCTGAGGGTATTGAGGCGCGTGCTCAACTGGCACAGGGCCAACTGGCTGCGGGTCAGCACCCGCGTCACCATCGCATGAGTGACTTGAGTGCGCTCAAGATCATTGGCCATCAACGAGAACACCGCTTGCACCGGAGCAATTCCCGGCAGCGCAGGCTCACTCATATCGGGCTGGGTCAGCCGGACAAAGGCTTCAAACAGGCGTTCAAGAAACCCGCGCTCAATGCTTTTGCGTTTAAGCCGCACATCACGCATGGCCTCAAAAAAAAGGCTTTGCTCGGTGTTGTTCTGCGCCTTGTCTGCCATTTTGAAGAGGGTGGCGTCAGCGTTTTCAAACAACACCTGCAGATCGTTTCTGAGCTGCTGGGCAGCCTTGTCATGAACCTGCAGCAGGATCACAGGCAGGCGGGCAAGCGGCGAGTGCATCGCCAACTCCGTGGCGGTCCTGTGCGCAGGCCCCACTTTCCCGTCATTTTGCATCCTGGCCTCCCTGAAGGGTTTCTTCGCTTGCCAGTGAACGCGCGTGGTCAGAGCCATTTTTGCCGCTCACAAACAGAAACCAGCGAGTGCATTGGGCACCGGCCGGTAAATCGAAATTTAGGGCAATGGCATCACGTCAAAGCTATGGCGCCAATTGCAAGGCGGATTATCTTGTAAAAGATGGCGCTTGTACCAGCGGACTCTTCATTTGAATGAATGCAGGCGCAAATTAATGCTCAAAGTGCCGAAAACAGCACATTGCAGGTATTTGCATGTGACTCTTCGCACACCTTGGGTTCACCGGTGGCATGCCCCTATAATCGGCGCACTTTGTTTGTGGAGCTCGTTATGCCGAATTTACGCCTGGCCGACCTCACTGCCGAAATCGAAGCCAACGTGCGCCGTGCGTTAGCCGAAGACATTGGCAGCGGCGATATCACTGCACGGCTGATCCCGGCCGAGCGCCTGGCCAAAGCCACGATCATTACCCGTGAAGCGGCTGTGATCAGCGGTACAGCCTGGGTCGACACTGTGTTTCGCCAGCTTGATCCACGGGTTGCCGTGCATTGGCAGGTCGCCGATGGCGAGCGCGTGAGCCCCAACCAGGTACTGTTCCACCTTGAAGGCCCGGCCCGCTCGCTGCTCAGCGGTGAACGTAGCGCGCTGAACTTTCTGCAAATGCTGTCAGGCGTCGCCACCCATGCCCAGCACCTCGCGGATCAGGTGGCCGACACCCAGGTCAAACTGCTGGACACCCGCAAAACCCTGCCGGGTTTGCGTATGGCGCAGAAATACGCGGTGACCTGCGGTGGCTGCCACAATCACCGTATTGGCCTGTATGACGCATTCTTGATCAAGGAAAACCATATCGCGGCCTGTGGCGGTATCGCGCAAGCCATCAGTGCCGCGCACAAGATAGCCCCGGGCAAGCCGGTTGAAATCGAAGTGGAAAGCCTGCAAGAACTGAAAGAAGCGCTGGCAGCAGGCGCGGATATCATCATGCTCGACGAACTGAGCATGGAGGACATGCGCGAAGCGGTGCGCCTGAATGCGGGCAAGGCCATGCTGGAAGCCAGCGGCGGTATCAACGAGTCGACCTTGCGCCCGATCGCCGAAACCGGCGTGGACTATATCTCCATTGGCGCCATGACCAAGGATGTGAAGGCAGTGGATCTGTCGATGCGCTTGAGCCTCTAGCCGCGCTGCAAGCTACAAGCTACAAGCTACAAGCTACAAGCTACAAGCTACAAGCTACAAGCTGCAAGGCGGAAGTTACCGCACTCTTGCTGCTTGTAGCTTGAAGCTTGTAGCTGCCTCCATCCCCAACAGCCATTGCTTGGCTGCCAGACCTCCGGCAAAACCGGTCAAGGTGCCATTGCTGCCAATCACCCGATGGCACGGGATGATGATCGGGATCGGATTGCGCCCGTTCGCCGCCCCCACTGCCCGGGACGCCTTGGGCCGATGGATTTGCTGTGAAATCTGGCCGTAACTGGTGGTCACCGCGTAGGGAATGGTGGTCAGCGCCTGCCATACCGACTGCTGAAAATCGGTGCCCAGCGGCTTGAGAAACAGGTCGAACGTCTGACGCTCACCCGCAAAATATTCCTCCAGCTGACGGCGAACTTCGGCGAGCTTTTGTGGCGAATGCACCCACCCGTCCTGGGGTGCATGGGGCCGGCGATCCAGCTCGAAACGCACTTCGCGCAACCCTTCATCATCAGCGACCAGAAACAGCGGCCCAATCGGTGATGGCATTTGTTCGTAGTAAATCTGCGTCATGTTCACCCCTTGCGGGCAGTTGCCGAATCGGTAGCTGCGCGCCATAAATACATCACGGAATAGGCCCGCCACGGGCGCCAGCTTTCAGCCAGTGCCTGCAGCGCTTTAGTGCTTAACGGCTCACCCTGGGGGTTGGCTTCGCGGCGCAGAATCAGATCGGCAGCCGGAAACGCATCCGGGTGTTTGAGCACGCGCATGGCGATGTAATGTGCAGTCCATTCGCCAATGCCGGGCAATTGCACCCAACGCTCGATAAAACGTTCCAGGGGTTGCTCCACGGCGAAGTCGACGCGTCCCTGTGCAAGGGCGCGGGCTATGCCCTGAATCGTGTTGATCCGCGCCTGGGTAATGCCCATTTGCCCAAGATCGGCTTGCGCCAGCTGCTCGGGGCCGGGAAACAGCCGATCCAGCCCCGAGCCCTTGTCGGCTTCAATGGCAATGCCATGACGCTGCACGATTCGACTGGCCAGGGTGCGTGCTGCAGCCACACTGACTTGCTGCCCCAGTACGGCCCGCACCGCCACTTCAAAACCGTCCCAGCCACCCGGCAAGCGCAGCCCCGGATAACGCCCGATCACTGGTGCCAGCAGCGAACTGGCGCTCAAGGTACGGGCGATAGCCAGCGGGTCGGCATCCAGATCGAACATGCGCCGGATCCGCGTGACCACCGCCAGCATCTGCCCCGGCGGCACATTGCGCAGCTCCAGTTGCAATGCATGCTGCTCACCTGGCCAGGCACTGACCCTCAGCCAGCCGGGGGCATCGGCGCTGCCAAACACTCGCTGATAACTGTGCTCATCGACCTGTTCGATACCGGGCAAGGCCCGGGTCTGCAAAAACCCCAGCAAGGCCGCGAAGTCATAAGGCGGGCGATACCCCAGGCGCAACACCAGCGCCTTGTCTGCCCGGGCTTTAGGGCTGCGCCTGAAGGCACGGGGTTCGGCATGATTGGCTTCGGCAAAGGCCGCATTGAAACGACGCAGGCTGCCAAAGCCGGACGCCATTGCCACCTCAGTGATCGACAGGTCGGTTTCGGTCAACAGTTGCTTGGCAAACAGCAGGCGCTGAGTGGAATGCACGGCCATCGGCGGCGCCCCCAGATACTGAACAAACAGGCGACGCAATTGCCGCGCACCGATATTCAAGCGCTCGGCCAACCCCTCCAGGGAGTGCTCGGCCAGGTAACCCTCATTAATAAGCTTCAAGGCGCGCGACACCAGATGCTCGCCCTGCAGCCAAAACTGATTGCCCGGTGCCAGCTCGGGCCGACAACGCAAACAGGGGCGAAAGCCTTGGGCCTGAGCCGCTGCTGCGCTGGGGTAATAGACCACGTTTTCGGCTTTTGGCGCACGGGCCGGGCACACGGGACGGCAGTAGATCCGGGTGCTGAGCACGGCAGTAAAAAACACCCCGTCAAATCGCGCATCGCGGCTCAGGCGAGCGATTTCGCAGGCTGCGGTGCTGGGCGTGGACAGGCTGTTATCTGGGGTCATGGGCAGCAGAATAGCATCGCGCTTTTGCCGGTTCTCGCCATTTTCGGACGTCAATGTGCCTGGCGCAGCGCCAGAACCGAAAAAAGCCACCCGGCATTGACCGGATGGCTTTAGAAATGGTGCCGGAGACAGGAATCGAACCTGCGACCTTCGCGTTACGAGTGCGCTGCTCTACCGACTGAGCTACACCGGCGGTACCTGTAAAACTAGCACCGCAGGCAAAACCCGGCAATTGCCCCATGCGTGCCATTTGGGGAGCGAGCCTGATCACGAAAGTCGTTAGCTCATCGCGATGTTCTCAAATCTCTGGCGAGCAGGCTCCACACACTCGGCATTGCGATAACTACTGGCTATTTGCAAGCACCGCTGGCCAGGCAAGTGCCGTTTTGCGTCCAGACCAGGGTGCTACCCGAATTGCCCGGGGTCGGCA
>Ga0256410_1000442_pt1 | contig 41912 bp, 45 predicted proteins | sample PhyWR1_FD_185983 | JGI IMG/M metagenome (GOLD analysis project Ga0256410, IMG submission 185983) | Leaf surface microbial communities from wheat plants in UC Gill Tract Community Farm, Albany, California, United States - DLSL W.R1 | ecosystem: Host-associated > Plants > Phyllosphere >... | reverse complement strand
AGGCTATCAGAACGTCTGTGGCTGGTGGAGATGCTCACTATGCTGATGCAGCTCTTGGAGGCTTACTCTTTGGTGCCGGGATGTCGGCGATTGTGGACGGTGTATCCATAGGTCTCCGTAAAGCCAACGGTGGCGTGGAGATTCCTAATGAGTTCGCCGGGCCAGCACTTAGAGTGGAAGCTCGTGAGTCGGCAATCAACACTGGAGGAGCAGACACTACGTTGTATCCTACGGATGGTTTAGACTTCTCTAAGAATCATGCAGGTGTTAACTACGCAGACCATCCAGTAGAAGCTGGCGCTGTGATATTACCTAATGGTACTATATTAAGTGCATCCAATCCGTTGAACCCTAAGACTCTTAAGGACTTCGCTGAGATTGACCCGGAGAGAGCAGCTCGTGGTATCAATCTTGGAGGGTTTACTGAGATTGGCTTGAAGACCTTACGTTCAGAGACCCCTGAGATTAGAGGTCTCGCTACGGATTTAGTACGTTCTCCTACTGGTATGCAGAGTGGTACTAACGGTAAGTTTGGGGCTACTGCTTCTGACATACATGAGAGATTACACTCTTCTAACCAGCGTGTGTACAACCAGCTTTATGATGCTGTGCGTACAGCTATGCGTGACCCTGAGTTCTCAATAGGAGACCAGAAGTTAAGTCGGGAAGGTATTCGTCAGGAAGTTTACAAGAGAGCCGCTTTAGCCATAGAGAGGCCAGAACTCCAGTCTTCGTTGACGAAGAGTGAACGAAAGGTTATGGATTTGATGAAGCAACACTTCGATACCAAACGGGAACTGATGGAGAACCCCGGAATGTTTGGGCGAATGGATGCTGCAAGTATATTCCCCGGTAGTCGTCATAAAGGTACTTATGTACCTAATGTGTACGATAGGGCCTCTAAGGCTCTGTATGTTCAGCGGTTTGGTAATGATGGTCTACAGGAGATGATTGCCTCTAGCTGGTTGACTAGTTATAAATCCAGACCAGAGGTGAAGACTCGCGTTGATGAATACCTTAAGGAGCTTAACGGTGTACCGGAAGTCACCCCTGATATGGTACTTAAACACGCAAGAGATAAGGCATACGGTATCAGCCATACAGAGAACTTCAACTCCTCTAGTGTTATCGACGACAACATCAACGGTCTTGTTGGTATTGAGAATAATAACTTCTTAGAAGCTCGTAATATGTTTGATAGTGATATGCCTATTACCCTTCAGGATGGCACTACGTTCTCAGTGAATGACCTAAGGGACTTCGACATGTTCCGCGTGATGCCAGCTTATGACCGTCGAATTGATGGTGATATAGCTATCATGGGGAGCACAGGGAAGACCACTAAGGAACTCAAGGATGACATCATGGCCCTAGACGCTAAGTCTGAAGGCAATGGTATCATGAAGGGTGAAGTGGAGGCGCTTAAGGATACCGTTAAGATTCTCACTGGTCGCGCTAGACGTAACCAAGACGGAGCCTTTGAGACAGCTCTACGTTCCCTTAATGACTTAGCGTTCTTCGCTAAGAACTTCTATATGGGGCCTCAGAACCTCACGGAGATAGCAGGTATGTTAGCCAAGGGGAACGTAAGCGCTATGCTTCACGGAATCCCTACGTTGAACAACTTGGTCAATAAGGGGCCACTTAAAGGTAATGAGCTTCGAGAGGTACACGGTATGTTGTTCGGGAAGGAACTCGACCAGCTAGTCCGACCGGGACGTGCTGACATAGCACAGCGTCTACGGGAAGCCTCTGATACTGGAGTCGTAATGTCTGAGGTGGTAGGAACCCTTAAGTACGGTACTCAGGAGTTAGCCGCAAGGTCTCCGTGGACTAAGATGCTTAATGGCACCGCTAACTACCTTATGGATACAGCTCGTCAGGGTGTTCTAGGTGATGTTGCTGGAGCAGCTCTGGGTGGTAAAGGTTCTAAGTTTGGTACGGATAACTTCTTGAAGTCTGCAAGTATCTCCAAGGAGCAATGGGCTGGAATCAAGCAATTATTCAGAGACCATGCCTCAAGGGATGCTGACGGTAAGTTTACGATTACCGATAAGAAGGCTTTCAGTCAAGACCCCCGCGCTATGGACTTGTGGAGACTTGCTGATAAGGTAGCTGATGAGACTATGCTGAGACCCCATAAGGTTTCCTCACAGGACTCTAAAGCTTACGGTGCGGGTGTTAAGATGGCTATGCAGTTTAAGAACTTTACCATTAAGTCTCTTAACGCTAAGTTCGTCAGGTCTTTCTATGAGGCCAGTAAGAACAACCGAGCGATTGACGTAGCGTTGACCCACATCTTATCCTTAGGTATCGCTGGGACATACTTTGCAGCTCAAGCGCACGTTAAGGCGTTAGGTCTCCAAGAGCACCAGCGTAAGGACTACTTGAAGAAGGCTCTTAACCCTACGATGTTAGGGTACGCAGCGTTGTCTAGAAGTTCACACTTAGGTGCTCCACTATCAGTAGCAACCATGATAGGTGGTGCCGCTGGGTTCCAAGACATGCAGATGCTCCGTTCGACAATCCTCCCTAAGCCCGTAGAGACTGGGCCTAAAGGTGGTGACAAAGCAGTGTCTTCTCGTAATGTCTTAGCGGAGATGGGCGGCAACGTAGCAGCTCAGGTTCCAGCGTTAGGTTATGTTGCATCTATCGGGTCAGCAGTAATTAATGCGCATGGTGTATTGACTGCCCCTAATAAGCCAACTGAAAGGGACTTCATGACTGGCTTAATGAACTCTACTAGGGAGCTTGTACCAAATGACCCATTAACCCAGCAGCTCATTATGAAAATCTATGAGTCCAATGGGGTACAGATTAAGGAGGCCCCAAGGCCAAATTAATTAAGACTCACTAAAGGGATACACTACGTGTCCCTTATTGACATTACTTAAGGAGACCAAATGGCTATCATTGTTAGAACTATTACCAACTTCCCACTTAACGGGTCAGACCGTGAGTTTGATATAACCTTTGATTATCTAGCCAGACGCTTCGTGAAGGTTGCTATCATTGGTGGTGAGACTCGCCAAGAGCTGACTTTAGGTACTGACTATCGGTTCGTCACTAAGACCCGTATTCGCACCACAGTGGCTTTAGGGTCGCCTTGGGAGCGTATTGAGATTCGTAGAGAGACCTCTGCGACTGACCGTGTAGTTAACTTCTCAGACGGCTCAGTGTTACGTGCTAAAGACTTGAATGCCTCACAGATACAAGCAATTCATATCGCTGAAGAAGCTCGTGATAACACAGCTTTGGGTATCTCTCAGGATGATTTAGGGAATCTGGATGCTAAAGGTCGTCCAATTAAAAATGTTGGCGAGCCTACTAGTGACTCCGATGCGGCAACAAAAGGTTACGTTGACTCTGCCACCACTAAAGCAATCCGCCTGGAGTATGACGTTCCTCCGATACAAGGTGATGTGGCGGGACGAGTAGTGTCCTTTGACAGCAGCGGGAACCCTGTAGCTGTAATACCAGCAGTGACTAGTGAGCTGGCTCTGGCAGCGCTCTTAAAATCCACTAATGGTGCTTCTGAGATTGGCATGCTATCTGGTATGACAGTGGAGAAGGCTTTCGAGACGCTTGTTAAGGTAGTGACGTCATTATCAGCTTTAAGGGCGCTACCAGCCACTAATACCCACGACTATGTGTACGTTTCGTCGTACTGGGAGGGAGGAACTTCTGGTGGCGGCCTATTTGTTAGAACAGCTACCACATTTCTAGATGTAGATGATTTCGGGTATTCTATCATATCCAACGGGTTCACATGGACTAGACTAAATGTAGAGAGTCTTAACTTCTTAATGTATGGGGCAGACCCTACTGGGACTGTGGACTCTCTAATTCAAATCATACGATGTGCCAACGCCGCAAATCGACTACAACTACCTATAGTCCAGACTAGTGGTCAGTTCCGCTTACAGGGCACATCGAACATAACCTTTAAAACTAGTTGTAACTTTAGAGGCTCTAAGTTTATACCAGCGGGCTGGACTGGTTCCATAATCATCACAAGGGATGCTGAGTGGGTAACTTATTCTGACTCATCTCCTGAAACCCTCGCCTTGAATTCAAATGAATCCAAAATGTCGGGAAGCTGTGTGGTGGATGGTTGGGTGGTTGGTGATTTAGCATCTAACGCATACATACGTTACGACGTTGATCAAGATATGTTTAAATATCGCAGTGTTGTGCAGAAGCGCTCAGAGCACAACGTGTCATTCACTAAAGGCCAGTTAGCGTCTGGGTTATATTATGCTATACCAGAAGGGGTATCTATAACAAACCTTAGAACTTTGCAGTTAGCAGATAACTACATGGTGGTTGAGGGTATTACTATTGATGAGTCACAGAGTACATCGGTAACACCTATTAGACTCATAGATGGCACAAAGATTAAATTAAAGGATACTTCCTTTGTAAACCGTGGCTCGTATAAACAATTAAATGTTACCAGATTGCGAGTCACACGCTGCGCCTACATTAAGTTGTATGGTGTTGATTGTACGGATGTCAATGCCACACCAGATAACACTTTCACCTACTCTGTGTCATTAGAGGATTCCTATGGTGTAACTGTGCTAGGATTAAGGTCTGACGGTTATGGGTGGGGTTCGACTGGTAGTAATAACTGCCAGCGTGTTACCTTTGGTGTGTCACAACTTAGTCGCATAGACTTCCACTTACCTTGTAAGGAGTATTTGAAGGTTCAAGACTGTATCGTAGGTAATTGGGGTATATTAGTTACCATGATGGGAGACCTTGAATGTACTCGTGTTAACTGGCAGCAACGTAATGGTTACAACAACTCAGGGTTCATACGAACACGTAGTGACGCTGGCGGCTGGGCTGATGGAGACCTGTACGTTACGGATTGTAAGATAACTGGCTACACTCCTACCTACGTTAATTTACTTCACAATGGCTTCATTAAATGTCAGACAGATGCATCCCAAGGTGAGGTGCCTAATAGTCCAATTAACTTCACATGTTTTCGTAGAGTTGTTATAGATAAATTGAAATATGAGGACTCTATGTCCGCATCCTTCTACTTAATGCAGTCTACTGGCTCTACTATATTCCTCCCTACGGAGATTGTGTTAAATGATGTGGACTTAAAGGGCAGGACAATGGTTATGCCATTCACATACTTCAAGGCACGTCAGGACTCGTTAGGGCTTCCAAAAGTTGGAACACCTTGTTCACCTATCATTGACATAAATGGAGGGAGCTATGGGACTTTAAACTTCACAGGCTCTGGCTCTAAGCATCTACCCTTCGTTACGATGAATAATGTACACAATAGAGGTGAGAACGATTCGTCAGCAGGGGTTGTACTAGAGGCTGTCTTTAAGGGTAGGTATCAAATTAATGGCGGGCAGTTCAGTAGAATCCGTACATACTCTGGTGGATACCCGACCTATCCAGTGGCAATAACTATGACAGGCGGTGCGCTAGGAACCTCTACCACTACACCTGTGGATTCTAACGCAGACCAATTGATTCATCTTGATGGTGTGGAGGTATTATTCCCAGCAGCGCAGTTGTCGGTTGCTAACGTAAATAACTTCATATTAAGGGCATCTTTCAATAACTGTAGGTTCTATGATGGTATTACTGATAGTCCTGTTAGACGGCTACCACTTAACACTGACTCGCAATCTAACTCCGCAACCGTGATTATACCGTCAAATGCTCGCTATCGACAACAGCTCTCTATCATTACTGGGTATGATGCTCAGGGCACAACAATGAGTCATAAGATTCCACTAGAGAGTATTACATCTATGGCTTTACGTGAAACGAGTAGTGGTAAGTTACGTGTTGTCACATCGGCTAGTACCGGGAGCATGGTTACAGTGGTAATAACTGTAACACCTAATGACCCTACTGTAACACCTAATGCCGATAACATCCGTGCTATCTATATTGAAACAAACTAAAGGAGACTCAATGTTATCGTTCGATTTTAACAACGAGACTCTTAAGGCAGCACCTATAGCTGGCACAGCGCTGGCTGATGGTGCATCGAGGCTCTTCTGGGGCCTTTCCCTTAACGAGTGGTTTTACGTAGCGGCTATCTTATACACAGTGGTTCAAATTGGTGCCAAGGTATTAGATAAGTTTATTGATTGGCAAAAGCATAAGCGAGGAGATTAAAGTTAATGACAGATAAGTCACTCATCCAGTTCCTAGAGTTATTAGACACTGAGATGGCACAGCGTATGCTTAAAGACCTACAAGATGAAGACCGTAGGACTCCACAGTTATATAATGCCATTGGTAAACTCTTAGAGCGCCATAAGTTCCAAATCTCTAAGATTCAACCTGACGCTAATATCCTTGGGTCTCTCGCTGAGGGACTCGAAGACTACAATAAGGTAGTGGGGTCTGATGGTCTCACTGAGGAGGATGGCTACGGGCCACACTAAAGGAGGCTGTAATGACTTCAGCTCAGGTAGTATTTATCATCTTGGTAATCTTTCTAATTATCCTTGGTGTTGATAAAGTTTTACTGAAGTAACATACTCAAGGTCTCCAGTGAAGAGGCCTTTATGAATGTTATTGCATACGCGAGACGTTCCTACGTGGATTCTGTAAGATAACGGGAGGGATTATATTGAAGATTTTGAGTAAGGCACTACCGTGGCTATGTGCGGCCCTACTGTTCATGGCTGGGTGGTACTTTGGTTCAACAGATAAAGACACCGAATGGAAGGAGGTGATACATAATGAGTACGTCAAGAAACAAGAAGCAACACAAGCAGCCCAGCTTGAAGTCAATCGAATTAGTAAAGACTACCAAGAAACCCTCGCGGGGATTGAGGGGAGCACTGATAGGATTATTACTGATTTGCGTAGGGATAACCAGCGGTTGCGGGTCAACATCAAGGACACTACCGGAACCCAAAGCAGTGACGGTCGATGCATCTTTAATGGTAAAGCCGAACTTGACGAAACAACTTCTAGACGTCTTATCGGAATAACCAAAAGAGGCGACGCTCAGATTGAATCATTACAGAATACAATCAGAGAACTACAAGGAGAAAAGAAACAATGAGTGACAATAAGAAAGTAATTCGTACACGTGTTGAGTGGACTGTGGATAATCGTACTAACTCTAGCTTCTTACTTATGGATGCCTTAGGTGGTATGCTTCGTGGTAAGGTGGAGATTAACAAAGCGGCTCTAGCGGTACTCGACGGCTACGATGTGGTCAAGTGGATGGTGGACTTATCTAATGGTACAACTGAGGAGTTTGATAACCGAGAGGATTTACTCACACGCTTCAATGCGGTAGACCTCTCGAACCCTGAGCCTCAAGCTACTGAGGTAGACTGGAAGATTGACATCTCCAGTGAGGATAGTGGCGTACTCCGCTTATGGCTACACAAGGAACTCCATGAGGGTACTATAGACCCTGAGCCGGGAGTGGACTACGGGTCTGCCCTAGTGAGTGTGTCCCCTGTAGGGTCTCGCAATGGTCTTATTGTACGCGCTAAGAAGCATAGTGGTGGTTCCGTGGATACCTTGTTAGAATCCCCGGTGTTATCGGAGATGATTCCTTTGTGGTGTGCTGATACACCTCTTGATATTAACAAGGCTGACCTGTGGCTATACATCATCACTGAGGCTATGGATAAGGCCAGCCCTAACGTTCGAGCTAACTTCATGGCAGAGATTATGAACGGTATGAATGGTCGTTCGGTAGAGCCTAAGGGGGACTAATGAGTTCTCAAGAAGCTCGTAACGCTGTCATAATTGCACAGCTTAAGGGTGACTTCGTGGCCTTCCTGTTTGTCTTATGGAAGGCTCTCGCGTTACCTCCGCCTACCAAGTGCCAAATAGATATGGCTAGAACGCTCTCAGATGGTTCTAACAAGAAGTTCATCCTTCAGGCTTTCCGTGGTATCGGTAAATCATTCATAACGTGTGCGTTCGTTGTGTGGACTCTATGGCGTGACCCTCAGTTAAAGATACTAATTGTGTCTGCCTCTAAGGAACGTGCTGATGCCAACTCAATATTCATTAAGAACATCATAGACCTCTTACCGTTCTTGTCCGAGCTTAAGCCTCGCCCCGGTCAACGAGACTCTGTGATTAGCTTTGATGTTGGCCCCGCTAGACCAGACCACTCACCTAGCGTTAAGTCTGTAGGTATTACTGGACAGTTAACAGGTAGTCGTGCAGATATAATCATTGCCGATGACGTTGAGGTTCCATCTAACAGTGCGACTCAAAGTGCTCGTGAGAAACTATGGGTTCTCGTTCAGGAGTTTGCAGCGTTACTTAAACCGCTACAGTCTAGTCGCGTTATATACCTTGGGACTCCTCAGACAGAGATGACTCTATATAAGGAACTTGAGGATAACCGTGGGTACTCCACTATCATATGGCCTGCGCTATACCCTCGAACCAAAGAGGAAGCAATGTATTATGGAGACCGATTGGCTCCTATGCTAGCTATCGAGTATGGGGAAGGCTTTGAGTTCCTATCCGGGCAGCCTACCGACTCTATACGATTCGATTTGGATGACCTACGGGAACGTGAGCTTGAATATGGTAAGGCAGGCTTTACGTTACAGTTCATGCTTAACCCTAACCTTAGCGATGCTGAGAAGTATCCTCTAAGGCTCCGTGACGCTATTGTGTGCGCTTTAGACATCGATAAGGCACCAATGCATTACCAGTGGCTACCGAACCGTCAGAACCTCAATGGTGAGCTTCCTAACGTTGGCCTTAAGGGTGACGATATTCACAGCTATCACAGCGTGAGTAATAACTCTGGGTCTTACCAAGAGAAGATACTTGTGATTGACCCTAGTGGTCGAGGTAAGGATGAGACGGGTTGGTGTGTACTGTACACCCTTAATGGTTACATCTACTTGATGGACGTAGGTGGTGCTAAAGGTTACGAAGAGAAGACCCTTGAGTTCCTCGCTAAGAAAGCCAAGCAGTGGAACGTTCAGACTGTGGTATTCGAATCTAACTTCGGGGACGGTATGTTCGGGAAGGTATTCGCCCCGGTGCTCCTTAAGCATCATAATGCAGCCTTGGAGGAGATACGCGCTAAGGGTCAGAAGGAGCTACGTATATGTGATACCCTTGAGCCAGTCATGGCAGCTCACCGTCTGGTGATACGCGATGAGGTCTTCAGGAGTGACTATACGACCGCTAGAGACTCTGACGGTAAACATGCACTGAAATACTCACTGTTCTACCAGATGACCCGTATGACTCGCCAGAAGGGCGCTGTGGCCCATGACGATAGACTTGATGCATTAGCGTTAGGTGTGGAGTTCCTACGGTCACACATGGAACTGGACAGCATCAAGGTGGAGAGTGAAGCACTCATGGAGTTCATAGAGGCTCACATGGAGAAGGAACTTGTAGGCGGTGAAGCGATGCAACGTATGGAGACTATCGGTATTGCTATTGATTGGGAAGATGATGATGTAACTACCTCTAGATTCATAGAGTGGTAGTTATGCACTATAAGTGAATAAGTATACAGAGGACATAGGGAAGTGACCTCTGGAATACTTCAAGTAAAACAGTGGGTTACATTAAGACTCACTATAGGGAGAGACTACTGAAAGACACCTATATAGATATACTTAAAGTAATCATTCATAGTTATGCATAAGAGTGAGTGTCTACTTTAAGTATCACCTAAAGACCCTAGAGTTAGGATGATATTATATTAATATACTCATCCACTATAAGACTAACCTAAAGACTATCAGGAGCTATCACGCTAAGGAGGAGACATTATGTTTCAGCTACTGTTAAGACTATTGAAGCATCGTGTCACTTGGCGGTTTCTTTTGGTATGTGCTGTTACCCTTGGGTTTGCAGTGGACACTGTGGGAGACCTCAGTTCACTGGAAGTATTCGTTTGTTCTCTACTTACTTGTAGCGATTAAGATACTCCTTGAGTCGTCCTAGGGATTTCGTGGAGGTATGATAAACACTATACCTCACTCCATCCCTGTATACCTAACACTTTAAGTAGCCTCTAAGGGTCTTTAAGAGGTCTATGAGTCTACTTATAGTGTTCGGTATCGTAAGGTGTATACCATGAGTAACGTTTAGTGACCTCTTTAAGAATCCTACAGAAAACTCTAAGGGGTCATCTCATTAAGTAACTTTTAGTCATTCCCCCCGTACCCTCTAAGTCAACCTAACGATAACCCTACCCCCTGTGGATAACTTTAAGTATACCTGTGGATAACTATTGGTATACCTTAGGGTTGTGGGTGACTTAGGGTGGACTTGTGGGTAACTTGAGGTTAACCTGTGGATAACTTTGTGTCTTCCTGTCCCTATCTGTTGACTACCTTTAAGTATCCTCTCAGTAGTCCTTTAAGTATCCTCTCAGTAGTCCTTTAAGTATCCTCTCAGTAACACCTTAAGTCAACCATTAAGTATCACCATGAGTCTGCCTATATGACCACTCTATCTTAAAGTATACCTTCAGTAATGACCATGAGAGTGACCATGAGACCAGCCTTATAAGATGTGACTATGAGATAGTCGGTTTGGTATAGCCAGATGGTTATTATCTATTATGACTCACTATAGGGATAGGGCTACTTAAAGTATCACTAAGAGGATTAATCATTATTATAAGAATACTACTATAAAGATAATACCTTAAGGTTAATACTTAAAGACTACTTAAAGAGATTACATAAAGATTAACTTTAAGTGTTGACAGTCTCACTGGTCTATGGTCTAATAGCCACATCTTAAGGAGACACGGCGAATAACCATCAACTTAACGATACGTGGAGTTACCCACTTAAGTAGCTACTTAGCGAGCATACGAAAACGTTAAGAGTAACATGAAATACAGATTGACAGACAGTACCGCAGTATGTAACAATGCACCACATCGAAACGCTTGTGAAGACCAACACTGAAACGGTCTACCTGAAGTCTCTTACGACAGACGGGAATGCTCTTTAACAATACGGAATAACTTGCAATAATGAGTGGCTCAACATTGAGTAGACTACCAGTTAATAACTAATGGTGTCTTTAAGGGTCTCTGCGTAACAGTCATAATGCACTGTGGCATCTCTTTGAGACATCATCACGATACTAACTGAAATTACTATAGGAATACATTATGATTCACACTAAAGAGACAGCTAACAAACTGTTTGTATTTGTTACCGCTTACCGTGCCATTGAGTCGCACGAAGTTAACGAGAAGTTCACTAACGGGCTTGAGCGTGTCATCCGCAAGTATCCGGGAACTTATGGTAGCATCCGGGAAACTGCTATCACTGGTTGTTTCCGTGAGGCAGGTCAGGACCTCGCAACAACTGAGCGCACGCTTAAGGTTGAGTGCACGGAGAAGCAAGCCGCAGAGCTTACCTATCTGGCACGCAAGACGTACAACCAAGACGCTGTACTGGTGGTCAACTCTCAGACACACACTGCGGCCCTATGGTCCATCAAAACGATGGGTGAATACCCTAACCACTACCCATCACTGGTGGAGACTCCGCTGGATGGCACGATGCAACATGTGGATGCACCTAAGGGTGAATGTTTCTCAATCATTAACGGTGAGTTCTGGGAGGTGGTCTAGTGGAGCTTAAGCGGATGCGGTTCGACCAACCATCAACCCTACAGACATTTCACGAAAGGAACGGGGAGCGTGTGCTGGCCTACAAGGAAGCAGGGACCAAGTGCCACCGCGTGTACCCATTAAGAGGACCGATTGTGTCCGAGCGCATACCGAGCGCATTCCTAGCGGAGGGCTGGTAATGGCTACACACTACGGAATCACAACGCAAGACCTAAAGCACGCCCGTAAGGCAATGCGCCTAATGGGTCCATACAGCACGCCCTCGCAGTCATGGCACTACATCATGGCTCAACTGGCACAAACCTACCGTGTACGCAAGGTAATGTATGACACTCCTGATAGTCGCCCTGCTGGGCTACGCACTGATAGCAACAGTATTCATTAAGGACTTCCGCAAGGGTCTTCAAGTCCATAAGGCAACGTTAAGTTACCGTAAGTTCTACATCTGGCCTCGCTACACTGTGAGGCTACCTAATGGTCGCTTTAAGGCTAATAAAGTGGGTATATTTTACGTAGCCACTCACTACAATCATAAGGAATAACATTGTGACAACATCTATCAAAACCATAAAGTTAAACTTTGCGGGAACCGAACTGGACGCAATCGTAGGTCATCCAGATTATGAGTTACTGTTTGTAGCGCAGCAGGTAAACGTAGCAGCAGGACTGGCACCTCGTGTTGTGGGACTCTACCTATCACAAGGTCGTGCAGAGGGAATACGCTTTAGTGACTTACGCAACAAATTGTTGTGTAAGGCTGACTTAAGGGAATCCAACGGTAGACGTCTCCGAGACTCAACGTGGCTCATCTCTGAGTCCGAAGTGTATCGTGTGCTACTAAGAGGTCACGCTCCACAATCCGAACCGTTCCGTAAGTGGGTCACTGAGGAAGTGCTCCCAAGTATCCGCAAGACAGGACAATACGATATCTCAAAGTCCACCTCACCGGAGGGCTTACAGTTAGCTGAGGAGTTCGGAAAGTTACGTACTGAGTTGCAATTATTGACCAGCGAGGTATCTGGACTTAAGGAATTGATAGCTGGTCTGAAAGTTTCCGCAGACATTATTATGCCATCACCTTACGACGGAACAACCCGAGTGCCAGTTTGCGATAAGTTCGACAGTAAGACCCTACGAGATGTTGCGGATAGCATGGGTATAAACGCTATCACAGCTAATAAGATAGCATCCAGAGTTTGCATTGAAGCAGATAAAACACTACTAGAACTATGGAAGTCTGAGGATAAGAGAGAGTTATTATTAACAGCTTCCCAGAGGGGTAGGGCATGGGTCATGTATCCCAAGACTTGGTTAGACAGTAAGTTAACCCGCAGTCTATACCGAATATTGATAAGCAAGGTACTAGAAGCAGCTTTATAGATACCGTCATAAGTAACTTTAAGACTCACTACAGCGAAGAAGGAAACAACATTATGTTATGCATCAAGTCTCGCATTGAAGACATTAAGAACCTAAGCGTCAACCTTTTAGACCAGCGGCAGCCGATGCTGGTGGAACTAATGGCAGACATTGTGAATGGTGTTACCAACAACGGGTCACTAACGAGTCCTCAGGGATACCCAGAAACACAGACGTATTGGCCTCACTTAGTGGAGAAGATTCAAGAAGCTGGCTTCGAGTTCCTCGGTAATGGGTACTTCTCGGTGGTCTATAAGCATCACTTGTTGCCCGGTAAGGTTCTTAAAGTAGGCTTGAAGAAAGAGGACTCAGCCGCAGCTTACGTAGCGTTTTGTCGTATGCACGAAGGTCGAGAGGGTCTTCCGGTGATACATGACGTGCAACGTTTTGAAGGTTGTTACATTGTGGTACTAGATGAATTATTACCTATAACATGTGATGATTGGTATACGAAGTACCAGGGGAATTTAATAAGCTCTGCAATATCTTACGAAGAAGTCGCTCATAGAAACCACCTCAACGTAGTGGTACAAGAACTTCCGGTAGCTTTTCGAAGACTATTAGACACTTGTAGAATGATTCATGATTTCTTCAGTGGTATTGCCAAGTTTGATATGCACCACAATAACGCAATGATTAACCCTAAGACTGGGCGTATCGTCATCACAGACCCTGTTAGCTTCACTGTTGGGAAAGAGGAGAAGAGGGTAGTACCGAAGGTGGACAGAAGGCATCGCCTCGTCATAGGTGAAGCCTTTACTCTAAGTCTCCGTGATAAATGTCAACAAGATGTAATAGCAGCCGCTGATTGGATGCGCAAACTAGCCCTTACCATCAACCTAGACCAAATCCGTCCGATGCAGTGTAAAATACTTGAAGGTCTTAAAGTATTTGATAACCCAGCAGCAAAGCCATTAGGTAAAACTTTCAGAAGACATCATAAACCATAAGGAATACCAACTCGTGATTAAGAACCTGCATATCGAAAAGAATGATTTCAGTGAGATAGAACTTGCCGCAATCCCTTTCAATACACTTGCAGACCACTACGGGGCAAACTTAGCGCGGGAGCAATTAGCACTTGAACATGAAGCCTATGAGTTAGGCGAGAAGAGATTCCTTAAGATGCTCGAACGTCAAGCCCAGAACGGGGAGATAGCGGATAACGCAGTAGCCAAACCGTTAATCACCACACTCCTCCCTAAGTTGACCGAGCGCATCACCGCATGGAGACATGAATGTGAGTACATTACGGACGAGGAGACCGGGCAGGAGGTTAAACGTAAAGGTAGACGCCCAGTCGCCTTAACCCTTCTGGCACCTTTAGGAGCCGAAACGATAGCCTTAGCGACCATTAAGGTAGTTTTAGGGGAACTTACCAGCCAAGGCACTACAACCATCCAGACCGTAGCGAGTCCAGTGGGTCGAGCCATTGAGGATGAAGCCCGTTATGGACGCATCCGGTTACTTGAAGAGAAACACTTCAGAAAGAACGTGGAAGACCAGCTAAAGAAGCGTGTAGGTAATGTTTACAAGAAGGCATTCCTTCAGGTAGTTGAAGCGGATATGCTCTCAAAGGGTCTTATGGGAGGCGAAGCGTGGTCTTCATGGTCTAAAGAGGATACCATATTGTGTGGTATTAAGTGCATCGAGTTACTTATCGAGGCTACTGGTCTCGTTGAAGTGACTCGTCAAAATGCAGGTATCGCAGCGTTAGACCATGAGGCATTGACGTTAGCACCAGAGTACGCTGAAGCTATCAGTAAGCGAGCTGGAGCATTAGCAGGTATTAGCCCAATGAATCAACCTTGTGTTGTCCCTCCGAAGCCTTGGACGGAGATAACGGGAGGAGGCTACTGGGCTAATGGACGGAAACCTTTAGCGCTCGTAAGAACTCACTCCAAGAAGTCCCTGTTACGCTATCAGGATGTCTACATGCCAGAGGTCTATAAGGCTGTGAACATCGCACAAAATACACCTTGGAGGATTAACACTAAGGTTCTAGCGGTCGTCAATCAGATAATCAACTGGGATAAGTGCCCGGTTAGTGATGTGCCAGCGTTGGAACGAGGGGAGTTACCTGAAAGACCAGCCGATATGGACACCAATCCAGAAGCCTTGAAGCAATGGAAACGTGCAGCCTCAGCGGTGTATCGCAGAGATAAAGCTAGAGTGTCTAAACGTATAGGCTTAGAGTTTATGGTTGCTCAGGCCAATAAGTTTGCCAATAAGAAAGCCATTTGGTTCCCGTATAATATGGACTGGAGGGGCAGAGTCTACGCGGCGTCTATGTTTAACCCTCAGGGCAACGATATGACCAAAGGGATGCTAACGTTAGCCAAAGGTAAACCAATCGGTCTGGATGGGTTCTACTGGCTCAAAATACACGGTGCTAACTGTGCAGGGGTCGATAAGGTTCCCTTCCCGGAGCGTATCAAATTCATTGAGGATAACCACGATAACATCCTAGCGAGCGCTAGAGACCCATTAGGAAACACTTGGTGGGCTGATATGGATGCTCCTTTCTGTTTCCTTGCGTTCTGCTTTGAGTATCTTGGAGTAGAGAATCATGGACTGAATTATAACTGTTCACTACCATTAGCGTTCGATGGGTCATGCTCAGGGATTCAACACTTCAGCGCAATGCTCAGAGATTCTGTAGGTGGACGCGCAGTAAACTTATTGCCTTCGGATACAGTCCAAGATATTTACGGGATAGTAGCTGAGAAGATAAATGAGGCACTGAAGCAGGAGGTCATCTCAGGTACTAAGAACGCTATTGAGATTGTAACCAATAAGGACACCGGGGAGATTACCGAACGTCTTCGCCTTGGCACCGCTACGATGGCTTATCAATGGTTAGAGTACGGAGTGACTCGTAAGGTTACTAAGCGTTCCGTTATGACCCTTGCGTATGGCTCTAAGGAGTTCGGATTCCGTCAGCAGGTACTGGAAGATACCATTCAACCAGCAGTTGACAATGGGTCAGGCTTAATGTTCACTCACCCAAATCAAGCAGCAGGTTACATGGCTAAACTGATATGGGAAGCGGTAAGTGTCACAGTGGTTGCAGCAGTCGAGGCCATGAACTGGCTCAAGTCAGCCGCTAAGTTACTTGCAGCAGAAGTAAAGGACAAGAAGACCAAAGAGGTTCTCCGCGCCCGCTGTGCGATTCACTGGGTAACACCTGATGGGTTCCCTGTGTGGCAAGAATACAAGAAGCCTATACAGGCACGTTTAAACCTTGTGTTCCTCGGTCAGTTCCGCATACAGCCTACCATTAACACCAATAGAGACTCGGGGATAGACGCCCATAAGCAAGAATCAGGTATCGCTCCTAACTTTGTACACAGTCAAGATGGTAATCACCTAAGGATGACCGTTGTGTACGCTCACGAAAAGTATGGTATAGAGTCCTTTGCACTGATTCACGATAGCTTCGGGACGATACCAGCGGACGCCGCAAGTCTCTTTAAGGCAGTCCGTGAGACTATGGTTAAAACGTACTCTGAGAATGACGTTATCGATGATTTCTATCACCAGTTTGCAGACCAATTACACGAGTCTCAATTAGATAAGATGCCACCTGTTCCAGCTAAAGGTGACTTGAATCTGGAGGATATTTTAGAGTCAGACTTTGCGTTTGCTTAAGGGTCTTTGCATTAAGACTCACTAGAGGGAGCCTATAGAGGTTCTATACTTAAAGATAAACTTAAAGAGGTTTAAAATGTTTACACACATTCTAGTCACAATCTTAGTTATTACCGTGGTCATACTACTAGTGACCTTATATCACGCAGTCGGGAAAGCGTGTGACGAAAGAAAGAGTCTTTTAGAATTAGCCAAGGAGTTCGATGAGTTCCGTAACATGCACCGTAAGAAACTTGAAGACTTAGAGCGAGTGAGAGATTCCGAGCGTCTTTACTATAAAGATGAGTTGAAAAGACTTGATGGGACGATAAGGGAGCTAAATGGTGAGCTTGACAACCGTAAGAAACTCTCAGGAGTCAAATTCACTGCGAGAGTACCGACTTCAGGTTGGACTAAAACGGAGTTCACTCTAGGTAATGGTAAGTGCGGTAAAGAGGTCATAGCGTTAACCTTCACTGAAGAACTTGACCACTATCTATTAACACAATTCCATAGCGACACTACACGTAAGACCTTCAAGTACCTTAAAGAAGACGTAGCGGGTCGAATTGAGTTAGCGTATCATTAAGACTCACTAGAGGGATAAACTCAAGGCGTCACTAAAAGGTGCCTTTATGATTACTCCTTACATATAACCAAACGATACTTTAAGAGGCTCCAGAAATAATATGATTATGAATCGTAACTTTGAGAAGACTAAGCGCCAGAACCCAGCCGATAACTCCCACACCGAGGAGTCCCTAGCGAGAGCACGAAAGTATAAGAAGCGTGTTCGTGGCGGTGGCGTTAAGGGTCAGTTCCGCACCATGTGGGACTCTCAGATTGACCAAGAAAAATACTTCACAGGAGCATGACAGATGATCATTACACATCCAATGGAACTATCCACATTAGGTAGAATCTTTAAGTTCCATAACTTAGAGTTCAGGTTATATGAAAACCCAGCTAACTCATGGAGAGCTTGTAAATCAGCCATAGACATTGTGGATGAAAATGGGGAACAATTAGTTTCTATCAGGAACCTTGAGTTTCGTACAAGAAATGAATTCTTCACATTTACCATCACGTGGCTCACAAAACAATTAGATGATTACCTATCTTGGAGATAAACCTAATGTCAACCAAAACTAACCCTTATAAAGCTGTAAGTTTCTCAGAGTCAGCCGTCAAGGCCGCTTTAGACCGCTGTGGATACCTCATCGCAGACACTAAGTACGATGGTGTCCGTGGGAATATCCTTGTGGATAACGTAGGGGATGCCCGTTGGTGGTCTCGTGTGAGTAAGCCCATCCCAGCGTTGGAGCATCTTAATGGGTACGACAAGCGTTGGAAGGATTTACTTAAAGATGACCGCTGTATTTACCCGGACGGCTTCATGCTGGATGGGGAACTTATGGTAAAAGAGGTAGACTTCAATACCGGGTCGGGGTACTTGAGAACTAAGCGGCTCAAGGAGACCAACTACCAGTTTGACCAGGTGATGCACGATTTACCGATTGGTGTGAACTTTAAGAAGGATAAATTACGATTCCATCTCCGCAAGGATAAACTTAAAGTTGTCCTCTACGCTGTAGTACCCCTCCACGTTATCGAGGAGGAAGGAGCCGAGCATAACGTTATGAACCTCCTGATGCCTAATCACGTAAACTATATGGTAGGCCTCCTCAATGAATACTTCCCGGAAATCGAGTGGTGCCTCTCTGAGTCTTGTGACGTTTACGACATGATTGAACTCAATGCACTCTACGAGAAACGCCGTGAAGAAGGTAACGAGGGGTTAGTCGTGAAAGACCCTATGGACATCTATAAGCGCGGTAAGAAGACTGGCTGGTGGAAGATGAAGCCTGAGTGTGAAGCAGACGGTATCATTCAGGGTCTCGTTTGGGGGACTAAAGGTCTCGCTAATGAAGGTAAAGTTATCGGCTTTGAGGTGCTTCTTGAGAGTGGTCGCGTGGTAAACGCTACGAACATCTCACGCGCCTTGATGGAGGAGTTTACTGGCAATGAGCTAACACATACTGGAAAGGTGGACATGGGAGATTATCAACGGGACTATACCATCAGTTACTACGCTGGCTTTGCGTGTCAAATCAGCTACATGGAGGAGACACCAGACGGTTCTTTACGTCACCCTAGTTTCACTAAGTTCCGAGGAACTGAAGATAACCCAACGGAGAAAATGTAACGTCTAACCTCAATGGCTCACCTTCGGGTGGGCCTTTCTTGCATTTAAGACTCACTAAAGGGAGACACAAAGATGCTTATTCTTGTCTCGTTTTTATTAATAGTCATCTTAACGTCCCTAAACGACACTGATGACTTTCCTCAATGATTGCTATTTGGAGACGTAAACTTATGATGATGAAGTTACACTTTAATCGTTCTAACGGTATCTTCTCGGTTCGTAGAGTTGACCGTAGTACAGCTTTTGCGACCGCTAAGAACTTTAAGATTCCTCGCGTTGGCTCAGTGAATGAATTGTCGCCTAACGTCCACGTTTTGATTACTCGTGGTACATTCATTAAGGCCACTGAGGGTTGGAAACTCCCAGAGGTACAGGTAGTTGTGACTAAATGGCCTCGCGTTCGGTTGTTCGTTGAGTGGCTTAAGGAGACTTTCTGATGTCTGGATGCTACGCATGTTTTACAGGTGATGATAGATACCCCCATGACTGTGTGGGGGAAGCTGGGAAGCCTCTAAGTGCTACCCAAGGGTGCTCTATTGAGTCACCTAAAGTAGTCCCAGAGTACACTGGCGGTTCCGTGGATTACTATAAGGTTCCTATCGTAAACCCTACGACACCTTATGCCTTAGGGTACATAGCGGAGTGCAACGATATTATTGAAGCGCTCGGTATGAACTACGCAGAAGGTAATGCCTTTAAGGCAATCTGGCGCAGAGCAGCTCAACGTACCTTAGGTAAGCGTAAAGCTGGCGCTAAGGATGATGGTCTGTACGATGCAGAGAAGGTGGAGTTCTTTGGGAAGCGTTTAGTGGAACAAAGTAAGGCTGTACGAGATGCCACAGACTCCAAGTGAATGGTGCAGGTACATGTGGGAAACCACTTTTGATAAGGCTTACATAGAGCTTTACGAGTTTTGGAAGGAGCGAGAGGATGCAAAAGTTCTTAGCGACCGTGGAGTTTCCGAATCATAGTGTTGAACTACCAGTTCACGCTGAGACTCTTACGGAAGCCACTGAGTTAGCTGAAGCGGAGTACGAGCAGTTAGGTAAAGTTACGCGAGTGAGGCCAGACGTTAAGCACGTGCAGAGTAGCTTTAAGACTCACTAAAGGGAGACATCCCACGAACCACTCAATTGACATTTAAAGAAGGAGATTTACAGAATGGCTTCAATCAAACCTAAGATTTACACTACTGGCCTCGGAACTGTAGAGCCTTATGCGTACCTCACTAAGCCAGACTACGGTAACGGAGAGAAAGGTTTCGGCAACCCTCGCGGTGTCTATAAAGGGAACCTTACGCTCTCCAACTCTGACCCACGCTGTCAAGCGATGATTGATGAGATTGTGAAGTGTCACGAAGAGCACTACGCTGAACGTAAAGCCGAGTACGAAGCGAACCCTCCGGTTCCTCAGCGCGGTAAGAAACCAGTGTTACCTTATGAGGGTGACTTGCCGTTCTACGATAACGGAGACGGTACGACTACCTTTAAGTTCAACTGTTATGCGTCTTACCAAGACAAGAAGACCAAAGAGACACGCACTATCAACGTGGTCATTGTGGATTCTAAAGGTAAGAAAATCGAACAGTTGCCGCAGTTCATTGGTGCTGGCTCTAAGTGTAAATTCAAGTACAAGCTCATGCCTTACCCTTGGAACCCTTCAGTGGGCGCTTCCGTCAAGTTACAACTTGATAGCGTCATGTTAGTCGAGCTGGCTACCTCAGGTGGTGGTGAGTCTGATTGGGCTGATGATGTGGAAGAGGGTGGCTACGAAGCAAGCAAGCCGAAGGATGGCGAATGGTCTCAAGAAGACGTTGACGGTGTTAACACTGGTGATGACTCTTCAGACGATGACGACGGCGATTTCTAATTGTCGGCTTATGGAGCCAAAGGGATACGGAAGGTGGGAGCCTTCCGGTCTGGCTTAGAGGACAAGGTGTCCAAGCAGTTGGAATCTAAGGGCGTCAAGTTTGATTATGAACTGTGGCGCATTCCTTACGTAATCCCTGCGAGTGACCACTTGTATACTCCCGACTTCTTGTTGCCTAACGGTATCTTTGTGGAGACTAAAGGTCTCTGGGAAAGTGATGACCGTAAGAAACATCTATTGATTCGTGAGCAATACCCGGAGTTAGATATTCGGTTAGTGTTCTCATCGAGTCGCACCAAGATTTACAAAGGGTCTCCAACCAGTTACGCTGAATGGTGCGAGAAGCATAGCATCTTGTTTGCCGATAAATTGATTCCTCTGGAGTGGCTTAAAGAGGCACCTAAGGTTGTACCTTTTGATAAACTTAAGACTAAAGGAGGTAAGAAGTAGCTCATGGAAATTAAACATAGTCCTAAAGACGATGAACTGGTGGCAATCCAATCTGTACCGCTGGGTAGTGTATTCACGATAGTCTCATCAATTAATAATTCACTCTACCTCCGTGTTCATGATGGTGTTGTGAACCTTAATGGTGGATACATCCATAAGCTCCTGCCGCAGTGCCGAAAAGACGCCTGTGCTAAGGTACTGAAAGCAACCTTAACTGTGGAGGGTTAACTTAAGATGTCAAAAGTTCAATTCACTCCACGTAAATCCACGGATGCACTTTTTGTACATTGTAGCGCCACTAAGCCTACTATGGATATCGGTGTCCGTGAGATTCGCCAGTGGCATAAGGAGCAGGGATGGTTAGACGTTGGGTATCATTTTGTTATCCGTCGAGACGGTACTGTCGAGGAGGGTCGTAACATTGACGCTGTGGGTTCACACGTTAAAGACCACAATCACAACTCTGTAGGTATCTGCTTAGTTGGTGGAGTAGACTCTAGTAATAAGTTTACAGCTAACTTCACGCCTTCTCAGATGCATTCATTGCGTACACTTCTAGATGACTTAAAGGTTAAATATCCTAACGCAAGTATCCGGGCGCATCATGACGTTGCACCTAAGGCTTGTCCTAGCTTCGACCTTAAGCGCTGGCTCAACACTAACGAACTGGTCACTTCAGACCGAGGGTAGACTTAAAGACTCACTAAAGGGATAACATAACGTTGTCCCTTTGTTCGCAAAGGAGGTCAATAAGTGCGCAAACAATACTCATATCGTAGCCGCAACCTTCTTGAGATATGCGCATGGCTATTCTCTAAACGGGAGGAACTGCATGGACGTTTCGGACGGGCAAGATAGTATTTTCCTTTACCACATTCCCTGTGAGAACTGTGGCTCATCTGATGGTAACTCCCTGTACTCAGACGGTCACCAGTTTTGTCACGTATGTGAGAACTGGCTCCCCGGAACCGAGGAACGTCGAGAAGAGTTATCATCGAGGAGACCTAGAGGAGACTATAAGATGCAACAATCAGGTGTTTGGAACTTCGGAGAGAGTAACGGGCAGTATAGTGCTTTACTGTCTCGTGGTATCTCAAAGGCAACATGCCAGAAAGCTGGTTATTGGATTGCCAAGGTTAAGGGCGTCAGTTATCAGATTGCAGACTACCGAGACCAGAATGGTTCTTTAGTATCCCAAAAGATACGAGACAAGAACAAGGAGTTCAAAACGTCAGGTAGCCATAAATCGGATGCACTGTTCGGTAAGCACCTTTGGTCAGGCGGTAAGAAAATCGTTGTGACTGAAGGTGAGATTGACATGCTGACCGTTATGGAGATACAAGACTGTAAGTATCCTGTAGTATCTCTAGGTCACGGAGCGTCAGCCGCTAAGAAGACCTGTGCAGCAAACTTCGAGTACCTTGACCAGTTCGACCAGATTATCCTTATGTTCGATATGGATGAGGCAGGTCGTAAGGCTGTAGAGGAAGTGGCTCAAGTGTTACCTCCCGGTAAAGTCTATGTGGCTGTGTTACCTTTTAAGGATGCCAATGAGTGCCACCTTAAGGGAGCCGATAAGGCGGTGTTAGACCAAATATGGAACGCTAACCCTTGGGTCCCTGATGGTGTAGTCTCAATGGTTTCACTTAAAGACCGAATTAAGGAAGCCCTATTGAGCAACGCCTCAGTTGGCTATTTGTTCTCTGGGTGTCCGGGCCTTAACGAAAAGACTTTAGGTATACGTGGAGGTGAGGTCATTATGGTTACTTCAGGTTCCGGTATGGGTAAGTCTACTTTCGTAAGACAGCAGATGTTATCCCTTGCGCGTGACCAAGGACTTAAGGTAGGCGGTGCGTTACTTGAGGAATCCGTTGAGGAGACTGGGCAAGACCTTGTAGGGATAGCAAACGGTGTGCGCTTAAGACAGCAACCTAAGGAGTACAAAGAGTCTCTGGTGACTGACGGTACGTTTGATAAATGGTTCGATGAGCTGTTTAGTACCGACCAGTTCCATCTCTATGATTCCTTTGCGGAAGCTGAATGTGACCGATTGTTAGCCAAGCTGCATTACATGCGAACAGGTCTAGGGTGTGACGTTATTGTTCTAGACCACATTAGTATCGTAGTGTCTGCCTCAGAGGAATCTGATGAGCGTAAGATGATTGACCGCCTCATGACTAAGTTGAAAGGGTTCGCGAAGTCTACTGGAGTGGTACTGATTGTAATTTGTCACCTTAAGAACCCTGATAAGGGTAAAGCTCATGAGGAAGGTCGTCCCGTTTCTATCACTGACTTACGTGGGAGTGGCGCTCTTCGTCAGCTCTCTGATACTGTTATTGCCCTTGAGCGTAACCAGCAAGGTGATATGCCTAATCTTGTCCTCCTTAGGGTTCTCAAGTGCCGCTTCAATGGTATTGGTGTGGGCGTTGCGGGCTACATGGAGTACAACCCAAAAACGGGACTCCTTGAACCGTCTAGCTACACTGGTGATGAAGGAGCGGATAATTCGTGGGCGGGTGACGTTGTTAAAGATGATGACTATTAATAGAGGAGATTTATAATTATGTTTAAGTTAATCGAGCGTTTAGGTAAATTGGTAGTCAAGTTGTACTTCCGTGAAGCAACCAAATTGGTAGTAGAGTCTAAAGAACTCGCTAAGACCGCTGAGTTTCATGCAGCCGCAGCCGATAAGGCACTGAAAGAATCCGTTGAGTCCAGCAATGAGGCTGCAAAGGTTGCCGCTAAGGCTCAGAAACTTAAGGAGATGTTCTAATTATGGCTAAGTTCCCCGGTAACACCATCCCGCTATCAGATACGGTAGACCAATGGAGCCGTAAGGTTCACATTAACGTTCGCAACGGTAAGCCTACCCTTGTGTACCGTTGGCGTAATCGTACAGATAGCCGTAAGCATACTCAGCGTATTACTTTAAGTGATGAACAAGCGGGTCGCCTATTGGCCTCACTTTCAGTAGCTGCGGCTACTGCGATTGGTCACGATAAGATTCGAGCTGATAAGTTGACTGGAAGTACCTCTACAGAGAGCTTTAAGTTACTCACGGCTATCCAAGAATCTCTCGTCGCTAAGTAGCAGTGATAAACTCAAGGTCATCTTAAGGTGGCCTTTATGATTATCACCATACTAACTAAGGAGTTTGACATGCGTACAGTGAAGCAGATTGAATCCGATATAGCTAAACTTAAAGTTGAATTGAATACTGTTAAGTCTGCCCATAAGCAGGAATCAGCGGTACATATATTGAGTAACTTAGGGTGGACTTATAGTGATTCTGGCTGGGTTAAACCTAAGTTTGTGGCAACTTGTGATGATTATGCAGGTAAGTCCCCATATAGAGAGGGTGACTTCGTTAATTGTAAGGATACGGTCTACCGTGTTTTCAGAGTGTGTGGTGCCACAGTTTTAGCTCAGGAGGTGAAACACGCCAACAGGTTTGGTCTCGTAGTGTCTCCTGATATTATAGATATTACACCATACCGTAAGACCCCTATGAGTAAGGAGGGAGTCCTACAGTTATCAGCAAAAGGACATCGCCATGTTAGTAACTGACATAGAAACTGATGGACTCCTAGAGAAAGTCTCTAAGTTCCATTGCGGGGTCATTTATGATTACCACGATGACTCATACACGCGGTATCGACCTAAGGACTTCTCAGCGTATCTTGATGCCCTTGAGGCTGAGGTAGCTAGAGGTGGACTTATAGTGTTCCATAACGGACACAAGTATGATGCTCCGGTACTCACTAAGCTCGCTAAGACCCAATTGAACAGGGAGTTCCATCTTCCTCGTGAGAACGTTGTGGACACCTTGGTTCTCTGTCGGTTAATCTTTGCGAACATTAAAGAAACTGATATGGGACTCCTCCGCTCCGGTAAGTTGCCCGGTAAACGCTTCGGGTCTCACGCTCTGGAGGCATGGGGTTATCGATTAGGTGTCATGAAGGGTGAGTACAAAGATGACTTTAAGGCACTCTTAGCCGAACAAGGTGAAGAGTATGTCGATGGGTCTGAATGGCTAAACTTCAATGAGCCTATGATGGAGTATAACGTTCAAGACGTTGTGGTCACTAAGGCTCTCTTGGAGAAACTTTTAGGGGAGCCATATTACTTCCCTATTGACGAAGTTAAAACGTTTACTCCTGATTACATCAACGGCACCGCCAAGTCATTCTGGGTGATGGCAGGGGAATCCATCTGGTTAGAGCATAGAGCAGCGTGGTTGTTAGCCAAGCAGGAACGTAACGGTTTCCCGTTTGACACTAAGGCCATTGAGAATCTCTATGTAGAACTGGCAGCTAGACGCTCAGAACTCGTTAAGAAACTCACAGACACCTTCGGCACTTGGTATCAACCTAAAGGCGGCACAGAGCCATTCCTCCATCCGAAGACTGGTAAGCCTCTCCTTAAGTACCCTAGAGTTAAAACCCCTAAGCAGGGAGGTGTCTTTAAGAAACCTAAGAACAAAGCTCAACGTGAGGGTAGAGAACCCTGTGAGTTAGACACTCGTGATTATATAGCGGGAGCACCTTATACCCCTATAGAGTTCGTGGTGTTCAACGCAGGGAGCCGTGAGCACATCGCTAAGAAACTTAAAGAGGCTGGTTGGATACCGACGGAGTTCACCGATAAGGGAGCACCTAAGGTCGACGATGAGGTTCTTGAGCACGTTCATGTAGATGACCCTGAGAAGCAAGCGTGTATTGACCTCATTAAAGAGTACCTTATGATTCAGAAACGAATCGGACAGGCGGCTGAGGGAGACAAAGCGTGGCTTCGTTACGTTCAAGAGGACGGAAAGATACACGGTAGCGTCAATCCTAACGGAGCTGTTACTGGGAGGGCTACTCACAGCTTCCCTAATATGGGTCAAGTCCCCGGTGTGTCAGCACCTTATGGGGAGCCTTGTCGTGCTGCTTTTGGTGCTGAACACCACTTGGATGGTCTTACAGGTAAACCTTGGGTACAAGCGGGTATTGATGCTTCTGGGCTAGAGTTACGATGCCTGGCGCACTTTATGTCTAAGTACGACGATGGTGCTTACGCTGATATAATCCTTAACGGGGATATTCATACAGCTAACCAAGAGGCCGCTGAGTTGCCTACACGTAACAACGCTAAGACATTCATCTATGGGTTCCTTTATGGGGCTGGAGATGAGAAGATTGGCCAGATTGTTGGTGCAGGTAAGGAGCGCGGTAAGGCTCTCAAGAAGAAATTCTTAGAGAACACTCCAGCTATCGCAGCGTTACGTGAGGGTATCCAAGAGACACTCGTTAAGGATTCTAAATGGGTCGGAGGTGAGCAAAAGGTAACTTGGAAGCGCCGATGGATTCGTGGACTGGATGGACGTAAGGTTCACGTAAGGTCTCCTCACGCAGCACTCAACACTCTCTTACAGTCAGCGGGTGCGATGATTTGCAAGTTGTGGATTGTAGAGACTGAGGAGTTACTTTTAGCTAAAGGACTTAAGCATGGATGGGATGGAGACTTTGCGTATATGGCATGGATACATGACGAGATTCAAATTGCCTGTAAAAACAAGGACTTAGCACAGATAGTAATCGATACCGCTCAGGAAGCAATGAGAAACGTAGGGGAGCACTTTAAGTTCCGCTGTCAGTTGGACACTGAGGGTAAGATGGGGCCTAATTGGGCTGTATGTCACTAATAACACAGGAGTAATTAACACATGGCTATTACTAAACGTTTTAAAGTTTCTTTTGAAGTGACCCTTAAGTTAGACTCTGAGTCTGAACAAGCGATGAACAAGCAGTTCCTAAAGCTGGCGCAGCGCTTCACTCAGGGCGAGGAGATTGACCACGTTGAGTTTGAACTTCTGAAGCAGGGTCTAACTAATGGGCCTGATGGTATCGTTGAGGCAACCGTTAAGAAGGTTATTCGTGACTCTATCAAGGAGTTAGGAGGGGATACCTCAGGGTTCATGAAGGTCTCACCAGCAACCGTAAGGACTATCCGATAATATCATGAGCGAATACTTAAAGGTTCTAGCGGCAATTAAAGGTTGCCCTAAGTCCTTTCAGTCAAACTATGCGCGTAACAATGCGGCTCTCGTAGCTGAGGCCGCTAGTCGTGGACACATCTCGTGCTTGACTGTAAGTGGACGTAATGGAGGCGCGTGGGAAGTTACTAGCGCTGGCGTAGAGTTTCTTAAAGGTCATGGAGGTTGTGTGTAATGAGCAAACCTTTAACTCTCAATGACTTCGTAAACCGCCAAGGCCACGGAAAGCTGAAACGTGGAGTCCTCGTTATGGATGGCGATTGGCTGGTCTATCAGGCCATGTCAGCCGCTGAGTTTGATGCTTCATGGGAAGAGGAAGTGTGGCACCGTTGTTGTGACCACGCTAAGGCTCGTGAGATTCTACTGGAATCCATTAAGTCATACGCTTCCCGTAAGAAGGCTTGGAGTGGCGCTGATATTATTCTTGCGTTCACCGATAGTATCAACTGGCGTAAGACCTTGGTTGACCCAACGTACAAAGAGAACCGGGCGGTTGTTAAGAAGCCTGTAGGCTACTTTGAGTTCCTCGCTACGGTATTCTCTAATGAGGACTTTGTGTGTATCCGTGAGCCTCGCCTTGAAGGTGATGACGTTATGGGTATCATTGGGTCAGACCCTTCGCTGTTTGGTTACGAGAAGGCTGTCTTAGTCTCCTGCGATAAGGACTTTAAGACAATCCCTGATTGTGATTTCCTCTGGTGTACCACTGGTAATATCCTTAAGCAGACTATGGAGACAGCCAATTACTGGCACATCTTCCAGACTATTAAGGGTGACATTACGGATGGTTACGGTGGGATTCCCGGATGGGGGGATACCGCTGAGGAGTTCATTAAGGAACCCTTCATTACGGAGCCTGTAGTATCCATCTTGAAGTCAGGCAAGAACAAGGGGCAGGAGGTTACTAAATGGATTAAACGTCCGTTAGAGCCTACTGAGACCCTCTGGGACGCTATTGTATCGATTGGCGCTAAGGCAGGTATGAGTGAACAGGAAGTCATCAAACAGGGTCAAATGGCTCGCATCCTTCGTTCGGATGAGTATAATTATGAAACAGGAGAAATCACACTGTGGAACCCATCGAAATTGGTCAATGTGCTGTAGCGTTTCTGGTCATTGTGCCTATTGCTCGTGCCTTATACCTTTTGGTTAACCTTAAGCGTAAGGTACTGAAAGATAACAAGAAGAAGTAAACTCAATGGTATTCACCCTATTAAGACTCACTAGAGGGAGAGTACCATTCATGATTACTACTTAAAGTTAAATACTTAAAGAAGGAGACTTAAAGATATGCTCTCAGAAATTAAACATTATATTGACAATCCAGACGATGTACCAAGTGTTCCACCAGCAGTCCAAAAGTATCTTCAGGCTCAATTCTCGCTTGATTATATTGACGCTATTGGTCATATGAATATCATGAGGGCGCAAGGTAATAGCGAGCAGGTTATCTTAGGGTTCCTCCTAGGGTTACGTTATGCCTCCGCTACGATTGACATCATGGGTACACGTCTTGAGATGATTGCGGAAGACTCACAGGAGGATTAACGATGTGCTTCTCACCAAAGATTAAAACACCTCAAGTAAACACTTCGGTTGTCCCTGAGCCAGCTCCTTTAACGGAGGTTCCTACAGGTGTTCAATTTGGAGGCTCCGAGGATAGCAACTCAGTGAACCCAGATGTAACAAAGGGTCGCAAGAGTGTAACCGTTAAGAAGACCGATAGTGCCTCTAAGGCCATTGGGTCTAAGGCGTTTAACTAATGATTACTTCTAAACCTTGCAACTATCGACTTATGCCCATCTACTGGACTATCCACCGTCTAGGATTACCCAAAGGTTTTAAAGACACCTTCGAGTGGACTCAATGGATTACAGATGTGCTAGACTCGTCAGGGCTTGATGAGGAGTTCATACAAGTTGGTGGTATATCTCAAGGATACCTTGCGTATCAAGAGGGTTACTGTATTCACCACAAAGGTAAGGTATTAGACATTCAGATGTTGGTTCTTTCTCCTTATTGTAAGGAAACCCGACAGGTCTGGAAGTCAATCTTAGAGTCTGCCAAACGTAACGGATACTCATGGGTAGCCCGACGTCAGCATCAACCAGATGGTTCCATTAAGACCATCTTTACGGAGGTATAGAGTATGGGTGGTATCGCCAAATCTATCAGTAAAGCCTTTAAGAAGGTCAGTAACGTGGCTACCTTAGGTCTACTGAATCAGCCTAACATTCCGGGTGCCTCAGACGCTCCGGTCGCAGCAGTGCCTGTAGAGACTCCTAACGTTGAAAACGTGGACACTACAGACCAAGACACAGAGTCTAACCGTAAGAGAGCGCGAGCATCCGGTAAGAAGTCATTGAGTGTCTCCCGAAGCACTGGTAACGGTGTAAACATATGACTGGTTATGGGGAGGGCTAACTAAATGGCTACTACTGAACGTAAAGGGTTCGCAGAGGAAGGCGCTAAGGCCACTTACGACCGACTCAAGAATGATCGTCAACCTTACGAGACACGAGCGGAGAACTGTGCAACCTACACGATTCCATCGTTGTTCCCTAAGGACTCCGATAACGCCTCTACAGACTACGCTACACCTTGGCAAGCTGTGGGTGCCCGTGGAGTTAACAACCTTGCGTCTAAACTTATGTTAGCGTTATTCCCGATGCAGTCGTGGATGAAGTTGACGATAAGCGAGTTCGAAGCAAAGAACCTTCTGGGAGATACAGATGGTCTCGCTAAGATTGACGCTGGCCTCTCAATGGTTGAACGTATTATCATGAACTTCATTGAGACCAATAGTTACCGAGTGACTCTATTCGAAGCACTTAAGCAGCTCGTGGTGGCTGGTAATGTCCTCCTCTACATACCGTCGCCTGATGGCCCGTACAACCCTTTGAAGTTATACAGATTGTCTTCTTATGTTGTCCAAAGAGATGCATACGGCAATATACTTCAAGTGGTCACACGAGACCAGATAGCTTTCGGGGCGTTACCCGAGGACGTTAGAGCCACTATAGTCCGGGCAGCAGGTGACAAAGAGTCGGCTGAGACTATTGACATCTATACCCATATTTATTGGGACGAAGAGACTGAAAGTTTCCTTAAGTATGAGGAAGCTGAAGAGCTTGAGATTGATGGGTCAGACGCTTCGTATCCGATAGATGCCTTACCGTATGTACCAGTTCGCATGGTACGTTTAGACGGTGAAGCCTACGGGCGTTCCTATGTTGAGGAATACTTAGGGGACTTAAGGTCTCTTGAGAATCTTCAGGAAGCCATTGTGAAGCAAGCCATGATTGCCTCTAAGGTAATTGGACTCGTTAATCCCGCTGGTATTACTCAGCCGCGACGTTTGACTAAAGCGCAGACGGGTGACTTTGTTCCGGGTCGTAAGGATGACATCTCGTTCTTACAGTTGGAGAAGCAAGCAGACTTCACTGTAGCTAAGTCGGTGAGTGACGGTATTGAGGCTCGCTTATCGTATGCCTTTATGTTGAACTCAGCGGTGCAGCGTACAGGCGAGCGAGTGACAGCCGAAGAGATTCGGTATGTAGCCTCTGAACTTGAGGATACTTTGGGTGGAGTCTATTCGATTCTCTCTCAGGAACTCCAGTTGAGACTCGTCAAGGTTCTCCTTAAGCAGCTTCAAGCTACCCAGCAGATTCCTGATTTACCTCAGGAAGCCGTTGAGCCAACTATCAGCACGGGTCTGGAAGCGATTGGCCGAGGTCAGGATTACGATAAGTTGGAACGGTATGCAGCCGCATTGATTAGCCTTAAGCAACTTGAGGGAGACCCTGATTTGAACCTTGGGACTCTTAAGTTACGATTTGCTAACGCTATCGGTATTGACCAATCTGGTATCCTTCTAACCGAGGAACAGAAGCAACAGCTTATGGCTCAACAAGCAGCTCAAACAGGTCTTCAGAACGCAGCAGCAGCAGGTGGCGCAGGAGTAGGAGCACAGGCCACAGCGTCACCAGAAGCCATGCAAGCAGCAGCCGAACAAGCTGGTATGTAATAAGACTCACTAAAGGGAGACCACAAGTTTCCCTTAGATAGTTTATCATTCTAAGAGGAGTTAATTAATTATGGCTGGTGAATCGAACGCTGAAGTATATGCATCCTTAGGTGCTAACGCAGCAGTTATGACCGGAAGTAACCAAGAGGAACATGAAGCAAACATGTTGGCTCTTAACGTTGAGACTCGTGATGGTGATGACTCCATTGACGTGTCAGACGGTGAAGCAGACCTTTACGCTATTGGCGATAAGTACGCTGTAGAGGGTGAAGATAACGGTCATATCCAAGTCCGTATCGGTGAGGAAGCGACCGAGGAAGTTGAAGGACAAGACCCGGAAGGTTCTGAGGGTGATGTTGAAGGTGCCGAAGAGTTCGTACCTTTAGGTGATGCTCCTGCGGATTTGACTACAGTTACCTCTCAGATTTCCGAGCATGAAGTTGGTTTCCAAGAGATGGTCACTGACGCTGTAGCTCGTGGTTTAACTCAAGAGGCACTTTCAGTTATTGAGGCTGAGTACGCTGGTGAAGGTTTGACGGCTGAGTCATACGCTAAGCTACAAGAGGTAGGTTACTCTAAGGCGTTCGTGGATTCTTATATCCGTGGACAGGAAGCGCTGGTGTCTCAATACGTCCAACAGGCCAAGGCTTATGCGGGTGGTGAAGAACGTTTCAACTCACTTCATGCACACCTTAAGTCTACCAACCCGGAAGCCGCTGAGTCCCTCGAGACAGCTTTTAATAACCGTGACCTTGCGACCGTTAAGGCTATCGTTAATTTAGCTGGTCAGAGCTTCACTAAGAAGTTTGGTAAGCCTTCTGAGCGTACCGTTACGAAGCAAGCAGTTCCCGCTAAAGCAGCACCTAAAGCAGCCGTTGAGGGTTATAACACTCGGTCGGAGATGGTTAAAGATATGAGTGACCCTCGCTACCGTAGTGACTCTAAGTTCCGAGCAGAAGTCGAAGCGAAGACTTGGGCAGCTAAGTTCTAGCATTAAGACTCACTAAAGGGAGAGGACAGAAAGTATTGCCTACAACGCAACCCTAGTGGTAGTGAGCGGAAGCTAACGCGAGTACATCTCCCAAAGTTACACAATTAGTACCAACTAGTTTCAAGTAGTAACTACAAACTTTATATATTAACTCACAAAGGAGATTTACAATATGGCGAATATGCAAGGTGGACAACAAATTGGTGCAAACCAAGGTAAAGGTCAGAGCGCAGCAGATAAGTTAGCGATGTTCCTGAAAGTGTTTGGTGGTGAAGTTCTGACAGCATTTGCGCGTACCTCGGTGACAACCAATCGTCACATGATTCGCTCAATCTCTTCAGGTAAATCCGCTCAGTTCCCTGTACTTGGTCGTACCAAAGCCGCATACCTGCAACCGGGTGAGAACCTCGACGATAAGCGTAAAGACATCAAAGGCACCGAGAAGGTGATTAACATTGATGGACTGCTCACCGCTGACGTTCTGATTTACGATATTGAAGACGCAATGAACCACTTCGACGTTCGTGCAGAGTACACAGCGCAACTGGGCGAATCCTTAGCGATGGCAGCAGATGGTGCAGTGTTAGCTGAACTTGCTGGTCTGGTTAACTTGGCGTCAACTGTGGATGAGAACATTGTAGGTCTCGGTAAGCCAACCTTACTGACACTTCCAACTATCACCGCAGCAACCTCTGTGACTGACGTTGAGAAATATGGTCAAGAGATTATTGCCATGCTGACTCAAGCTCGCGCCAAGTTCACTAAGAACTACGTTCCAGCGGCTGACCGTACCTTCTACTGTAACCCTGAAGCGTACTCAGCGATTCTTGCGGCTCTGATGCCTAACGCTGCGAACTATGCGGCTCTGATTGACCCTGAGCGTGGTTCTATCCGTAACGTAATGGGCTTCGAAGTTGTAGAAGTTCCACACTTGACCGCTGGTGGTGCTGGTGATAACCGTCCTGAAGAGGGTGTAGCACCTACCGCACAGAAACACGCCTTCCCGGAAACTGGTGGTAACGTCAATCTGACTAACGTTGTTGGCCTGTTCCAGCACCGCTCCGCAGTCGGTACGGTTAAACTGAAAGACTTGGCGTTAGAACGTGCTCGTCGTCCAGAATATCAGGCTGACCAGATTATCGCTAAGTACGCTATGGGTCACGGTCAGTTGCGTCCAGAAGCAGCAGGCGCTGTAGTTTTCAAAGCGGGGGCTTAAGGTTAGCAGCCTCTAGCGTTAACGAGGAGGGTGAGTCTAGTAATGTAGGCGAAGCCCTAACTCCACAACAAAAGGCAGCAGCCACTCGTGCGCGTAACAAGGCACTTAAGTCTCAACAATAAGTTTACCCCTTGGGGCCTCTAAGGCTCTGAGGGGTTTTTTGCATAGAGGAGGACTTTATGTTTTCACCGGACACTAGTGTTAGTGATGGTGCTGAACTGGATGCAGTCAATGAGATTCTAGCGGCTATAGGTGAACCTCCAGTAATCACACTGGACGATGAGACCAACGCAGACGTATCGAACGCTCAACGCATCCTCAGTAAGATAAACCGACAGATTCAATCAAGAGGCTGGACGTTCAACATTGAGGAAGGCGCAACGCTTACCCCAGACCTGAACACTGGTCTTATCCCATATAGTCCTAACTACTTGTCTCTATTAAGTACAGGCGGTACGACCACTTACGTGAACCGTTCAGGTTACATCTACGATAAGTCAGCAGCAACTGATGAGTTCACCGGAGCACTACAAGTAAACTTGGTGGTTCTTAAAGATTACGATGAGATGCCTGAATGCTTCCGTTCGTGGATTGTCGCCAAGGCTTCCCGTCAGTTTAACTCTCGATTCTTTGGAGCACCTGAAGTAGAGGCTTCATTAGCTGAAGAGGAGCGAGACGCACAGATGCGATGCTTCGAGTATGAGTTAGACTTTGGTCAGTACAACATGCTGGATGGGGATGCATTCGTTCAGGGTATTTTAACACGATAACTTTAGGAGGTACTTTATGGCTCTTATCAGTCAAAGTATTAAGAACCTTAAGTCAGGCATTAGTCAACAGCCAGACATCCTAAGGTTCCCCGAACAGGGGGCCAAGCAGGTAAACGGCTGGTCTTCAGAGACTGAAGGGTTACAGAAAAGACCTCCTTTAGTTCTCACTAAGGTTCTTGGGGACGGTCAGTTTCTAGGAGTTGACCCTTTGATTCACCTTATTAACCGTGACCAGTTCGAGCAGTATTACGTAGTGTTCACAGGTACAGGGATTCGCATCTACGACCTAGCGGGTACAGAGTATACAGTGCGCGGTGATATGTCGTACGTACAATCGAGTAAACCTCGTGAAGATTTACGGATGATTACCGTGGCTGACTATACGTTCGTTGTTAATAGGAATAAGACGATAACCGAAGACCCGGCAAGTAAATCTAACGGTGGAACCTTTGAGACCAATAAGGATGCCTTGATAAACGTTCGAGGTGGTCAATACGGTCGGAAGCTAACGGTAACACTTAATGGTACTTCGGTTAATCACCAGTTACCTAATGGTGCCAGCGCAGAGGATGACCCTCCTAAAGTGGACGCTCAGAACATAGCGGAGGAGCTTAAGAAACTTCTTGATGTAGCATTCCCAACGTGGACGTTTACGGTAGGTACTGGGTATATTCACATTCAGTCCCCTAGCGGTGAGACCATAGAGTCATTGACGACCAAGGATGGTTATGCAGACCAGTTGATTAGCCCTGTCACTCACTTTGTTCAGACGTTCGCTAAGTTACCCCTTAATGCCCCCGATGGCTATCTCGTTCAAATTGTTGGTGATACCTCAAAGACGGCTGACCGTTACTACGTTGAGTATGACTTAGGCCAGAAGGTCTGGAAGGAGACTATCGGGTGGAACGTTGTACAGAACCTTAAGAACGATACGATGCCTTGGGCGCTTGTTCGTGCAGCAGATGGTCAGTTTGATTTCAACTGGCATGAATGGCAACCACGTAAAGCGGGTGATGACCTAACGTCTGCTATGCCATCTATAGTAGACTCCCAGATTACCGATGTGTTCTTCTGGAGGAACCGTCTGGGATTCCTTAGTGGTGAGAACGTGATACTTTCCCGTACTGGGAGATACTTCGATTTCTTTCCACCGAGTGTAGCGAACTTGAGCGATGACGACCCTATTGATGTGTCTATCAGTCACAACCGAGTGTCTATCTTAAAGTACGCCGTCCCGTTTGCAGAAGAGTTACTACTATGGTCTGATGAGGCCCAGTTCGTCATGAATGCTCAAGGGACTTTGAGTTCCCGTTCTTTAGAGCTTAATCTAACGACACAGTTCGATGTGCAAGATGGTGCCAGGCCTTTCGGTATCGGTCGGAACATCTACTTTGTAGCCCAGAGAGCGACCTTCAGTTCCATCTATCGGTATTATGCTGTAGGCGATGTTAGTGAGGTCAAGAACGCTGAGGAGATTACCACTCACGTTCCCAGCTTCATACCGAATGGTGTCTTCTCAATCAATGGGTCTATCACTGAGAACTTCTGTTCGGTGCTTACAAGTGGCGCTAAGAACAAGTTGTATATCTACAAGTTCCTTTACATTGACGAGCAGGTAGCCCAGCAGTCATGGAGTAACTGGGAGTTACCTGAAGGTACTGAGATTCTTGTTGCTGACTCAATCGGCTCAACGTTGCACATCATCATCCGCAATGCCTCTAACACTTGGTTAGGTCGTGTAGAGTTCACACAGGACACGCTGGATTTACCGGGTGAACCTTACAGGCTCTATCTGGATAACAAAGTCTCTTATCAGATACCTGTAGGCTCTTATGATTGGGATACTAACTTAACGACCATTAACCTTCAGGATGCCTTTAAGTTCAAACCTGATGATGGCGTAAAGATTTCCTTAGTGGAGACTGATGGTACGGTAACGGAGTTCATCGTTGATAGTGAAACCATCACACTTAATGATGACCTCGAAGGGGTTACGGTATTCTTGGGGTATAACTTTAAGTTCACTTACCAGTTCTCTAAGTTCCTCATTAAGAAGACCGACGACAACGGGATGGTGTCCACAGAGGATTCCGGTAGACTACAGTTGCGTAGAGCGTGGGTCAACTTTGAGGATTCCGGGCAGTTCTATATTGACGTTGAGAACCAATCGAGAACGTTCCAGTACAACATGGGAGCTGGCTTCATAGGAGCCAAAACGACCACTGTAGGACTCTCAACGTTACATACAGCTCAGTATAGGTTCCCGGTTGTAGGTAACGCTAGGTACAACACAGTGACCATGTGGTCAGAGGCTCCTACACCACTCAACGTTATTGGTTGTGGATGGGAAGGTAACTACTCCCGGAGGACTTCTGGTATCTAAATAATAGCTCTCCCTGAGGTGAACATTAAGACTCACTAAAGGGAGAGCCTAAAGTCAAACTAAAAGAGGAGAAACTTTATGTTCATAAGAAGGGCTAAAAGTACCGACTTTGAAGTATTCGTTCCAGCCCATCATGACATACTTGAGGCTAAAGCGTTAGGTATTGAACCTACATTCCCACCAGCTACTGAGTGTTTCACGATGGACTTGAATGGGTTCCCGTTAGCTATAGGTGGACACGTAGGAGACCAAGTGTGGTTCATTACGTCTGACCAAGTGTGGCGGCTCAGTAGGGCGCTGAAGGTTCGCTTCCACCGATTGATATGCGAGTTCCGGGATACCCTATTGGTAGCTTATGACTACATCTGGAATTATGTATGGGTAGGTAATACAGCCCACATTCGGTTCCTTAAGAGTATTGGCGCTGAGTTTGGGGGGACAACCCGTAATGGTCAATTTATATTATTTGTAATTAACCGGAGGTAACTATGTGCTGGATGGCAGCAATACCAGTAGCATTAGCGGCTGGTAAATCATTAAATAATTCCCGGATGGCTAACCAAGCTACAGCAGCTCAGAATAATGCCATGCGTCAACAGTCCCTAGCAGACCTTAAGGCCATGAATATTAATAACGCTGATGATACCTTAAGAGCCAGAGCCGCACTTGAAGATGCCAGTAACGAGCTTACCGGGAGAAACATGCAGCAGGTACAAGCTATAGGAACACTTCGGGCAGCTATTGGTGAGTCAGGACTTGAGGGGAACTCTATGAGACGCCTTGAGATGGTCACTGAGGGTCAGCACATTCGGGACGCTAATAGTGTAACTGATGCCTACAACAGAGACTACGCGAATATCTTTGCGGGTCAGGTGGGTAGGACTGAAGGTACTAAAGACCAGATTAATGCGCGTAACGCTGGCGAACAGAAGCAGCAGTCAGCCTTAAGTATGGCTGTAGGTGCTGGACTCGCTGGAGGCTCTGCGTGGGCGGGGAGTTCTATGTCTGGTGGCGGCTCTACTAAGTAGCCTAAAGGTAAACAACAATTAGGAGGTATCAATGGTTAGTAAAATTAATACAGCCTTAGGTTCTATGGGTACTCCCGGAGCAGCTCGTATTAGAGGTTTCTCAGGTCAGAATGCTACAGCAGCTACTCAGATTGCCAAGCCTGTAACTAAAGACCTCTGGGGGGCGATTATGGACTTTGCCGGGGCAGCCACTGATGCCTATGACTCTAACGCTAAGAATCGTGCAGAGGAACGTTCAGACGAGATTATTCGTAAGTTAACCCCGGAACAAAGACGTGCAGCCGTCCAGAATGGAACCTTATTGTATCAGGATGACCCTTACGCTATGGAAGCGCTAAAGGTTAAGACTGGGCGTAACGCAGCGTTCTTAGTTGACGACGACGTTATGCAGAAGGTTAAGGAGGGACAGTTCCGAACCCGTCAGGAGATGGAAGAGTATCGTCACTCTCGGATGACCGAAGGTGCCACCTCTTACGCTGAACAGTTTGGTATTAGGGAGTCCGATGAGTTCTTCCAGAAAGGTTTCAACTCTAACATCACCGAGCGTAACATCTCACTGTATGGTGCTCACGATAACTTCCTGAGTGACCAAGCTCAGAAAGGTGCCTTAGTGAACTCTAAGGTGGAGCTTAATGGTGTACTTTCAGACCCGGCTATACTGGCTCGACCAGACTCCGGTGAGTTCTTCTCTAAGTACATCGACAACGCTATCACCACAGGTTCCATACCGTCCGATAGTCAGGCCAGCCAGCTTATCTCAGCGAGTCTTAATGATGTCGTTCAGAGACCGGGCGGTGCTAACTTCCTACAGGGTCTGGAGCATCGTACAGTAACACTTAACGGAGCCACTAGTACCTATAAGGAACTGATGGGTGACGAGCAGTGGAACTCTATGATGGTTAAGGCCCAATCGTCTCAGTTCCAGAATGACGCTAAGTTGATGGAGAAGTTCCAGCTTGATATGAACTCAGCGTTGAACCAAGAGAATACCTCCGCTGGCTGGGAGATGCTTCAGGCCCAGAAGGAGCAGTTAGATAAACTCCAGCCGGGTGAAGAGTTGACCCCTCAGCGACAGATGCTCATCCAGGCTCAGGCTCAGATGCAGGATAGATTCCGTCAGGAGTCTAAGGCTAACTCTAAGGCTCTGGATGATCAGAAGAAGTCTGTGAATAAACTTCAGGTAATAGACCAGCAATTCGAGAAGAGACTTAACGGTGAGTATGTATCCACCAGCTTTAAGGATATGCCGACTAATGAAAACACCGGAGAGTTTACCCATAGCGATATGGTGAATTACGCCAATCAGAAGCTAGCCAGTATTGACCATATGCAAATCTCAGATGCACAGAAGGATAAGATGAAGCTGGATTACTTAAGGTCTGACTCTGAGTCTGGGGCTTTCAGGACAGCAGTAGCCCAGATGGTCACTGACGCAGGGAATGAGTGGCAAGCCGCTGTGATTAACGGTCAGTTCAATAATGATTCCCCAGCTCTGAATAACCTTCGGAGACTTCGGAATACTGACCCAGACTTGGTGGCTGCCCTCTATCCTGATAAAGCTGAATTATTCTTAACGATGGACATGATGGATAAACAAGGTATTGACCCTCAGGTAATTATTGATGCTGACCGTTCACGTAGAAGTCTTACCAAAGAGATGCAGTATGAAGACGATAAGTCTTGGGCATCCCTTAAGAATAACTCAGAGTCTCCAGAGTTGTCTCGCATACCTGCTAGTCTTGATGGAATGGCTCGTAAGATTTATGACTCCGTTAAGTACCGTACAGGTAATGCTGATATGGCAATGCAGCAGGTCGATAAGTTTCTCAAAGAGTCCACTGTGACGTTCACTGATGAAGGTGCAGACGGTAATGGTGCGATTGGTATTCTCCCTAAGAACGCCCTTCAGGTTAGTGATGACCCTAAGAGCTGGGAGCAAGGTAGAGACATTATCGACGAAGCCCGTAAGGGAATCATAGCGTCTAACCCTTGGATTACCAATAAGCAACTAACAGTCTACCAACAAGGTAATTCTATCTTTATGATGGACACTACCGGGACGGTTCGTATGCGGTACGATAAGGAACTCTTACAGGCAGTCTATAAAGACTCTCAAGAGAAGGCCGCTGAGAAGGCTCGTAATGAAGCACTTGCAGAAGCCAATAAGAGAGCACCTATCACTAGGGCAACTGAAGCTCGTAAGGCCGCAGGTGAGCGTGTCCGTGAGAACCGTAAGAAGGTTCCTAAGTATATCTATGGGCGTAAAGAAGAATAATACTCAACAACACTAGGAGGTCTACCGTGGCTAAATATGATAACAAAACACCTAGCGCTTATGACGCTATGTTCCAAAAGGCATCGGATAGTCATGGGGTCTCCTATGAGTTGCTCCGTAAGTTAGCCTTCAATGAATCATCTTTCAATCCTAAAGCTAAGTCTCCGACCGGGCCTTTAGGTATCATGCAGTTCACCAAGAATACAGGTGCCGCTATGGGACTGAACGTTACTGGTGATGATTTAGATGACCGATTCAACCCTGAGTTAGCTATTGACGCTGGTGCTCGTTTACTATCAGACCTCGTTAAGAAATACGATGGGGACGAGCTTAAAGCAGCCTTAGCGTATAACCAAGGTGAGGGGACTGGCGGTGCTCCACAATTAGCAGCTTACGATAAGGGTGACTTTGCGTCTATCTCCGATGAAGGCCGCAACTATATGCGTAAACTTCTGGACGTTGCCAAGAGTACTAAGTCAGGTGCCTTAGAGTTATTTGGTGGTATTACCCCAAAGGCTAAGGGCATCCCTTCAGAGGAGGCGTTCGCTGGCTTAGGGACAAAACCTAAAGTAGGAGATGCCCTACCCCAGTCTACTGGATTCAATGTTGAAGGTACTCAACAGGAGGCTCCAAATAAACCTTTCGCTGAGGACTACTGGCTAACTCACGGTACAACGTTGGATGAAATAAGCAAGCGCTCTACGTTCTTCGGATTTGGAGATGCCACCACAGCTCAAGTAGAAAACAGCACACTTGGCGTAGCCTTCCGGGCAGCTCGTGTAGACGACTCTTATGATGTGTTTAAGGATACCTTAACTCCTACTCGTTGGAATAGCCACACATGGTCTCCTGAGGAGTTGGACAGAATCCGAACTGAAGTTAAAGACCCTCGGTACATCAACGTAGTAACTGGTGGTAGTCCAGAGACTCTCTCAGCGCTCATTAAGATGGCTAACGAGAACTATGAGACTGACGCTAAGGCTTACGATGCAGGAATGGGCGCTAAGCTCACGGCTGGTATCGTAGGTGCTGGTGTAGACCCTCTAAGCTACGTCCCGTTGGTTGGGGTAGCTGGGAGAGGACTTAAGGTAGTCAATAAGGCTCTCGTGGTTGGGACTCAATCAGCAGGACTTAATGTCGCCTCTGAGGCTATCAGAACGTCTGTGGCTGGTGGAGATGCTCACTATGCTGATGCAGCTCTTGGAGGCTTACTCTTTGGTGCCGGGATGTCGGCGATTGTGGACGGTGTATCCATAGGTCTCCGTAAAGCCAATGGTGACGTTGAGATTCCTAATGAGTTCGCTGGGCCAGCACTTAGAGTGGAAGCTCGTGAGTCGGCAATCAACACTGGAGGAGCAGACACTACGCTGCACCCTACTGATGGTCTAGATTTCTCTAAGAATCATGCAGGTGTTAACTACGCAGACCATCCAGTAGAAGCTGGCGCTGTGATATTACCTAATGGTACTATATTAAGTGCATCCAATCCGTTGAACCCTAAGACTCTTAAGGAATTCGCGGAGATTGACCCGGAGAGAGCAGCTCGTGGTATCAATCTTGGAGGGTTCACTGAGATTGGCTTGAAGACCTTACGTTCAGAGACCCCTGAGATTAGAGGACTCGCTACGGATTTAGTACGTTCACCCACTGGTATGCAGAGTGGTACTAACGGTAAGTTCGGAGCGACTGCTTCTGACATACACGAGAGATTACACTCCTCTAACCAACGTATGTATAATCAACTCTATGATGCTGTGCGTACAGCTATGCGTGACCCTGAGTTCTCAATAGGAGACCAGAAGTTAAGTCGTGAAGGTATTCGTCAGGAAGTTTACAAGAGAGCCGCTTTAGCCATAGAGAGGCCAGAACTCCAGTCTTCCTTGACGAAGAGTGAACGAAAGGTTATGGATTTGATGAAGCAACACTTCGATACCAAACGGGAACTGATGGAGAACCCCGGAATGTTTGGGCGAATGGATGCTGCAAGTATATTCCCCGGTAGTCGT
>Ga0256410_1000441_pt1 | contig 41932 bp, 37 predicted proteins | sample PhyWR1_FD_185983 | JGI IMG/M metagenome (GOLD analysis project Ga0256410, IMG submission 185983) | Leaf surface microbial communities from wheat plants in UC Gill Tract Community Farm, Albany, California, United States - DLSL W.R1 | ecosystem: Host-associated > Plants > Phyllosphere >... | reverse complement strand
CAAGGAAACCAGGGAAATAGCTGCCTTGGCGCAGCTTGGGAATCTTAAGGTCGACGTCGCCTGCGCGGGTTTGCCAAAGACGATCGCGGTAGCCATTACGGCTATTTGTCCGGTCTGGGCTTTTGACATCGAAGCCCGCGCCGCACAGGCCTTCGACGTCAAACTCCATCATGCGCTGGGCAACGAACTGGATCATTTGCTTGAGCAGATCAGCATCTGCCCCTTTCTCAACCAACTCGGTCAATGCGATAGTGGGCTTGGTCATCGTGGTTTCTCTGGTGAGTGTTTGGTCTTCGCAAACTCAACATTAGCCAAGAACCACGATGACCATCCTCTTTCGCCCGCAGGGCGCCTTCGGCTGGTTCAGTTACACCACTTCCCGGGACACGATCAAACATCACCCTACTGCCCTACGGCTTAGCTGGGGTGTGGGGAGTAAGTTTTTAGTCGGTAAATATCTTCGGGGAGATCGCCAGGTAAGCGCCTGATCCGCATCGAAATTTTAGTATAATAGCCTTCTTTCTGAGGGATCCATGCGGTCGTATCAATTGTGCCACCCGCAGCCCTCACAACAACCCCGGTCGAGTCAGCTAAATGTTGAGGAAAATTGGTCTTCCCCAAATTGCAGGCAAGGAGTGTGATTTTTCTGTAATCTTCAGGGTTTATCTTATTTGATGACATCCAGCTTGTAAGCTGCGCTTGTGTTTTATTTTGTCCTGCTATGGAAATAGTTTGCCCTTGACCATGTGTGAAAATCACTAGCTTAGGTTTACGAAAAAAATCGTTAGTGGTTTTGTAAAATCCGTCGCCGTCTTCCCCCCAGCTGTAAATTTCCTTCAATTTTTTATACGAGTTATACTTTCGACCAAAAAAGCGTGCGACGCTGAATTGGCCGTCCGGATCAGAGTTATTTACCGGATCATTCAGTGCATAGGCGTATGAGTTGATCCCGCCTTTGCCAAACGGACTCACCCTGTCAGGGCTTGTGAATCGCATCAATGTTGAAAGCCAGCGATAGCCAGCGCCTAATGGGTACTGCTGGCTCAATGGGTCCCATAGTTCTCCATTGAATCCCACCGGCACGTCCACAATTCCACGAGCAAAGCCAAAAGCGGAGTACACAATCAACTGACGGTCATTTGGGCTGATCGCTCCCTGAAGCGAATGCATACTATCAATAGCGGCCAGATCGGAAGGGCGCGATGCGCTATGCTGTATGGCAAGCGCTTGGCGACTCTGTCGCAGTATCCGGGTAGCCTTGGGGGGATGGATTAAAGTTGTGGGGAAATTTTGTTGATAGAAATGCAGCATTTGATAGGCTCCCGGTTTCCCTTTACTTCACTCTCATGGTTTCGCTGTAAGCTTGCAACTGGTAGAAATGTTAGGTCGCGCAACCTGATGTTGATATAGCGACACTTAGCAGCCCATCGCGACACAGGGTCGCTCTAAAACGGACCGCGTGGCCCCGTAGTCACCGCGACCGTCCCTCTTAAGTAGCCTCTCAAGGGTTTCAAGCTCAAGCCGCAACAGTACCCAACCGCCCGGGGACAGCGGCAATCAACTCTCGCGTGTAATCACTCGTCGGCCTGTCGAACACCTGCGCCACCGTCCCTCGCTCCACCACCTGCCCCCGGCGCAGCACCAGCACCTGGTCGGCCATGCTCGCTACCACCGCCAGGTCATGCGATACCAGCACATAAGCCATGCCCAGCTCTCGTTGCAGCTCATCCAGCAGTGCCAGAATCTGCGCCTGCACCGACACATCCAGGGCACTCACCGGCTCGTCGAGCAGCAACAGTTCTGGCTGTAGCGCCAGCGCCCGGGCAATCGCCACGCGCTGGCGCTGGCCGCCGGACAGTTCGCGGGGCAGGCGGTCCAGGTAATGCAGAGGCAGGTGCACGCGTTCGATCAGTTGGCGCGCGCGTTGCTCCAGTGCCGCACCTTTGAGCAGGCCAAACGACACCAGCGGCTCGACGATGCTGTCGAACACCGTGAAACGCGGGTCGAGGGCAGCGAAGGGATTTTGCTGCACCAGTTGCATGCGTCGGCGCAAGGGGCGGAACTGGCGCCAGCCGTGGCCCGTGACATCCTGCTGGTCGAACAGCACGTGGCCTTGGCTGGGCGTTTCCAGGCCCATGGCAATGCGCAGGGCGGTGCTCTTGCCCGAACCGGATTCACCGACGATGGCCAGCGTTTGCCCCGGGTGAACCTGCAAGTCCAGGCCCTGCAACGCGATAAAGCGGTTGTCCTGGCCTTTTACCTTGGGCAACTCGAACGTTTTGCCAACCCCCTGCAGGCTGAGGATCGGCTTTGCGCCCGGCGCCAGTTGCCGGGGCTGGCGTCGAGCGCTGAATGCCGGTGCGGCATTGAGCAGGGCGCGGGTGTATGGGTGCTGCGCTGCGTGCACACTCTGCGCGGGCGGGCCTTGCTCCACCAGTTCGCCTTGCTTCATCACCAGCAGGCGGTCGGCGCGGTCGGTGGCCATGCCCAGGTCGTGGGTGATGATCAGCAACGAGATGCCACGCTCGGCCACCAGCCGCTGCAAGTGATCGAGGATCTTGCGTTGCACGGTCACGTCCAGCGCGCTGGTGGGTTCGTCGGCGATGATCAGCCGTGGGTTACCGGCCAGGGCGATGGCGATCAGCACCCGCTGGCGCATACCGCCAGAGAGTTCGTGCGGGTACTGGCGGGCGCGCACCACCGGGTTGTCGAGGCCAACCTGGGCTAGTAACTCCAGCACATCGGCATCGACACTGCGCGAGCGGCCGCCTTGGGCCAGCACTAGCGCCTCGCCGATCTGCTGGCCAATGCGCAGGGTGGGGTTGAGGCTGACCATCGGGTCTTGTGGCACCAGGCCGACGGTACGCCCACGCAGCTGGCGTTTCTGCCGTTCGCTGGCGCGCACTACATCCAGCCCGTCGACCCACAGCTGGCCACTGTCGATGCGCGCCGTGCCCGGTAGCAGGCCGAGCAGGGCGTTGGCCAAGGTCGACTTGCCCGAGCCTGACTCGCCGACAATGGCCACGGTCTCGCCCTGGGCCAGGCTGAAGGCAAGGTGCTTGACGGCCTGCGTAGCCTGGCCGGAGGCGTGATAGCTGATGCTGAGGTCGCGTACCACAAGCAATGGCTGGTCGTTCATCGTGGGTGCTCCTCGAAGGTGCGGGCAAGGTGGTTGAGGCTGAACACCACGGCCACCACGAACAGGCCGGGCAGCAGCGACACCCAGGGGGCGGTGATCAGGAAGTGCCGGCCGTTGGCAATCAAGGTGCCCCATTCGGCCGCTGGCGGTGCTGCGCCAAAACCGAGGAAGCTGAGGCCGGCCGTGGCCAGGATGGCGGCGCCGAAGTCCAGCGTGGCCAGCACGGCCACTGGCCCCCAGGCATTGGGCAGCACATGCCGCATCAAGGTGCGGCGCCAGCTGGCGCCACCCAAGCGTGCGGCCTCTACATAGGGCAAGGTCTTGACCCGCAGCACTTCGCCGCGGGTGGTGCGGGCAAAGCCTGGAATGATGCCGACGCCGACGGCGATCGCCACCGGCACCGTGCCAAAACCGATGGCGGTGACAATGGCCAGGGCCAGCAGCAGGCCGGGCAGGGCCAGCAGCACATCGACCAGGCGCATGAGGGCGGCATCCAGACGCCCGCCGGCAAACCCGGCGAGTACGCCCAGGCTCAACCCGCCTGCCAGGGCAATGCCAACCGCCAGCAATGCGGCCTGCACCGACAGGCTGGCGCCATAGACCACGCGGGTGTACAGGTCACGGCCCAGCTCGTCGGTGCCGAACCAGTGGACGGCGTCAGGGGCCCGTAGCTTGTCGACGGGCGACGTGGCGTATGGGTCGAAGCTGGTCAGCCAGTGCGGCGCCAATGCCGCCAGCAGGGCGAACAGCACCACCACTAGCGCCAGGCTGAAGCCCGGGCGCGCCAGCAAAGGGGCGAGCGCCTGGCCGAGGCGCTGCAGGCGAGTGCGGCGCTTCCAGGTGGCTGGCGGGGCGGCGGCACGCAGGGGGTGAGTATCGGCGGTCATGGTCAGGTCACCTTCGTGGCGTGGGCGATGCGGGGGTCAAGGTACGGGTACAGCAGGTCGACGATCAGGTTCACCAACACGAAGCCCGCCGCCGACACCGCGACAATCGCCAGCACTACCGGGATGTCTTGGCGCAGCACGGCTTCCTGGGCCAATCGGCCGACGCCATTGCGCGAAAAGATGGTCTCGACCAGTACCGCCCCGGACACTGTGTTGCCCACCTGCAAACCGACCAGGGTAAGAATGGGCAGGGCCGCATTGCGCAGGCCGTGCCGCGCCTGCACCTGCGCACGGCTCAGGCCTTTGGCGAACGCGGTAGCGATGTAGGGCTCCTGCCACACGCCCTGGAACCCGCGCTGCAACACCTGCGCGTACACCGCAGCACTGGGGATGGCCAGCGTCACCGCCGGCAGTACCAGGCTGGCAAAGCCCTGGCTGCCAGTGGCCGGGAACCAGCCCAGGCCAAAGGCGAACACCTGGATCAGCAGCAGCCCCATCCAGAAGACCGGTACGGAAAAGCCCAGTGACGGCAAGCGTGACAGCGCCACTTTCAGCGGTTGCCATTGCAGGTAGGCGGTGAGGTAGGCCAGGCCGATGCCCCCAAGCAACGACAGCGCGATGGCAAAACCGGCCAGGGCCAGGGTTTGCGGCAGGCGCTCGGCCAGCAGCGCGGTCACCGGCCGGTTCAGTGACAACGACTGGCCCAGGTCGCCGTGCAGGGCCCGCCACAGCAGGTCGAAGTACTGCTCGAAGATGCCCTTGTCCAGCCCGTAGTAGGCGCGGGCCTTGGCCAGGTCTTCGGGCGACAGGCCATCGGCTTCCATGCCCGATGCACTGAGCATGATCGCCAGGGTGTCACCGGGCAGCAGATAGAGGATGAAGTAGGTGATGGTGTAGGCGCCCCACAACACCAGCAGGGCCTGGCCGATGCGGCCGATCAGGTAACGGTTCATGGCTGCGCGACCTGGATGTCACTGAGGAAGGCAAAGCCTTCGGCGGTCCAGCGGAAGTCCTTGACCCGTGGTGCGGTGGCGGCTTGCCACACGCGCTCGTACAGCGGGAACGCCGAGGCTTCGTCAACCAGCAGGTCTTGCAGCTGGCCATAGGCCTGGGCGCGTTGTTCGTCGCGGGTGGCGGTAATGCCGCTGTCGAACAAGGTTTGCGCCTGCGCCAGGGTGTGTGGCTCGTAAGTGTTTGTGGCCAAGGTGGCACTGCTGGCGGCGCGCGGGTCGAGGATGGTCTGCAGGATGATCGGGTCGGCGCGGGTCATGTAGGTGGAGGTGAGGTCGTAGTTGCCCGAGGCGTTGCCGGCCACCCATTCGGCACGGGTCAGCACGTTCAGCTTGAGGTCGATGCCGACCTTGCGCAGTTGGTCTTGCACCAGCACATCGCCGGCACTTTCGGCGGGGGTGAGGTTGTAACGCAGGGTCAGGCGTTTACCGTCCTTGTGCCGGTAGCCGTCGTCACCCTTGCTCCAGCCGGCGGCGTCCAGCAGGCGCTCGGCGCCCTGCGGGTCGTAGGCCAGCTTGTCGGCCTGGGGCTTGAAGTACGGCGTGGTCACGTCATACACCCCGGTCACCACCGGGAACTCGGCGTTGTATACGGTGTGGGCGTAGCTGGTGCGGTCGATGGCCTTCTGCAGGGCCAGGCGCACCTGGCGATCGCCCAGCAGGCGGTTGTTGCGGGTGTTGGGGTAGAGGTTGAGCGCCGGGCCTGGCAACGATCGGCTCTGGATGGTCGCGCCTTTTGCCTGGAACAGCTTCAGGTCAACTTCGGAAAACGGGTTGCGTGGCCAGAGGATGTCGGCCTTGCCTTGCAGGAACAGGCCGTTGCGCACGCTTTCTTCGGGGATGTAGCTGATGTCCACGCGGTCCAGGTGGGCGGCGCCGGGGTTTTTGACGTTGGCGGAGGCCCAGGCATAATCCGCCCGCTTGACCAGGCGTGCGCCTACTTCCGGGGTGTAGTGTTCGAGGATGAACGGGCCGGTGCCGATGATCTTGCCCAGCGAACGCTCCTGGGCAGTGAGCGCGTAGGAGGCCGGAGCGAGGATGGCCAGGTTGGTGGTGGACGTGGCCTGCAGGAAGCCGGCGTTGGGCCGTGAAAGCACCAGGCGGACGGTGAACGGATCGACCACTTCGGCATGGTCAAAACCGGCCAGGTAGGTGGCGCCGAACGTGGCAGGCAGTTGCGCCGCGAAAGCCTTGTTGCTGTCGAAGGCGGTTTTCACGGCTTGGGCGTCGAAGCGCTCGCCATTGCTGAAGGAGACGTCCTGGCGCAGGTGGAAGGTGTACTGCAGCGCGTCGTCGCTGACCTCCCAGCTGCTGGCCAGCCAAGGGATGATGCGGCCTGTGGCCGGGTCCTGGTCGGTGAGCGATTCGGCGACGTTGCGGAGTAGTACGCGGTGCTCCAGCCAGTAGACCTGGAACGGGTCGACGCTGACCAGCGTGGTGTTGTCGCCCCAGAAGGCGATGCTCAGGGTTTTGCTGGTGGCATCTTCGCCGGAGGGGGAGCAGGCGGCGAGCGTGAAGGCCAGGGTGGCGCAGGCCAGCAGGCTTCTGGCCATGTGAAGTGGAGGCATTGGGCGTTCCTTCAAGGGGATATGAGGTGTTTGTTCGGGCCCTATCGCCGGCAAGCCAGCTCCCACAGGACCAGCACAGGCCTGAATCCGATGGAATTCCTGTGGGAGCTGGCTGGCCGGCGATAGGGCCGGTACAGGCCACAGCAAACCTGTCAGTCCTGGTAATCCAGCCCCTCCCGGTCCAGCTGCCGGATCAGCGCATCCCAGTGCCGCTGGATCCCTTCACCCAACCCGTCGGAAAACCGCTTGGACTGCTCATGCACCTTGGCGATCGCCGCCGGCGCAGCATGCAGCAACTGGTCGTTGCCCCCGGCCTGCGCCGCTACCTGGATGTTGCAGGCACGTTCCAGCCCGTGCAGTTCACGGAAGGCATGCTCCACGCTGACCCCCCCGGCGAGCAGCCCATGGTTGCGCAGGATGAGGATGTTGCTGTGGCCCAGGTTGGCCACCAGCCGCTGCTGCTCGTCCAGGTCCAGGGCGACGCCTTCGTAGTCGTGGTACGCCACCCGGCTGTAGTACGCCAGGGCGTGCTGCGAGATCGGCAGCAGGCCGTCGCGCTGCGCCGACACCGCCGCGCCATCTCGGGTGTGGGTGTGCAGCACGGCCTTGAGGTCATGCCGGGCGCGGTGGATTGCGCTGTGAATCACATAGCCTGCCTGGTTGATGCCCAGGCCCAGCGGGTCGTCGATGATGGTGCCATCCACGTCCACCTTCACCAGATTGGACGCGGTGATCTCGTCGAACAGCAAGCCAAAGGCATTGATCAGAAAGTGCTCGTCAGGCCCCGGCACGCGTGCCGAGAAGTGCGTGTAGATGTGGTCGGTCCAGCGGAACAGCGCGGCCAGGCGGTAGGCGGCGGCCAGCTTGACACGCACCTCCCATTCTTCGGCGCTGACCCGCTGGCGTACGGTGTTTTCCTGGGCGATGACGACAGACAGTGCAGTCATGGTGGTCTCCAATAAGTGTGGGTTCAGTAGCCGCGCTGGGTGTCGACCAGGTTGTGCAGCGGTGCTTGTTCGCGGTAACGGGCGAAATTGTCGAGAAACGCGTCGAGCAGGGCCGGGTAGCCGTCCTCGGAAATGGCCGAGGTGTGCGGTGACAGGAACACCCGAGGGTGCTGGTAGAGCGGGTGGCCCGCTGGTAGCGGCTCCGGATCGGTGACATCGAGGCTGGCGCGGCCGATCAGCCCGTTGTCCAGGGCTTCGAGCAGGGCGCCCTGGTCGAGCAGCCCGCCACGGGCGATGTTTATCAGGTGCAGCCCGGGTTTGGCCTGGGCCAGCACCTGGCGGTCGATCAGGCCACGTGTGGCGGGGGTGAGCGGGGCGGCGATGACCAGATGATCGCTGCCGGCAAACAGCTGCTGCAGGCTGTCGACGCGCTGCACGCCCGGCACCTCGGCAATGGGTTGGCCTGGGCGGTTCAGCGCCAGTACCGGCATGCCCAGAGCGTTTGCCTTGCGTGCCAGGCTCTGGCCGATGCTGCCGAAACCGAAGATGCCCAAGGTGCGGCCACGCACGGGGGCCAGCGGGGTCAGGCGCCAGTCGGCGTCCTTGACCCACAGGCCCGGCAGCTGTTTGGCTGCGGCAAACACCAGGGCCAGGGCGAATTCGGCCACCTGCTCGGCATTGGCGCCGCGGCCACTGGTGACCGGCGGGCCCTGAAACACCCAGTCGGGGTAGAAGTCGATGCCCGAGGACACTACCTGCACCCAGCGCAACGCCCACGGCCAGCCCGCTGGCGGGTTGTCCACGCGGTTACCGCGTACATTGATCGGGCGCACGATGAACACATCGGCGGGGACGTCCAGCTGCAACTGGCCCGGGGCGATATCGATCACCTCATGGTCGCGCAATCGATCACGCAGGTATTGGTTGGCCGGTGCGTCCAGCTGGCTGGCGATGATCGAGTGGCTCATGCCGCCACCTCCGCCAGGGCGGCACGGCCGACATGCCCGAGCACCACGTCGTCCTGAGGCGTGTGGATGCGGCTGCACAGCACATCACGGTAGTGCCGCTCCAGCGGGTTGCGCCGCGACAGGCCTGGGTTGCCGGCAGCCTCGATGGCCAGTTCCACGGCCTGGATGGCGTTGCGGCTGACCAGGTGCTTGAGCTGCCCGGCGTGGCGCGGATCGACCTGCCCGGTCACGGCCGCGTTCAACAGGCTCTGGTTGGCGAACAGCAACGTGTCGATACGCCCGACCACGTCCTGGAAACGTGGCAGGCTGGCCAGCGGTGCACCGAGGTTGGACGGCGCGCGCTGGTTCAGGAACTGCACCAGCCAGTCGCGTGCGGCCTGGGCCACCCCATCGTACAGCGCAGGCAGCAACACTGCCATCCACAGAAGGCCCGTGCTGTCGAGCTCGGCGCGGGGTGCGCTGGCCGGGCTGACGCTGACGGCATGATCGAGCGGGATCAGCACCTCGTCGAACTGCACTTCATGGCTGCAGGTGGCGCGCATGCCCAGGTGGTCCCAGTCTTCGATGATACGGATGCCCGGGGTGTCCTTGTGCACCAGGAAACCGCCCACCAGTGGGTCCTGGTCGTCGCTGCGTGCCCATACCAGGTACCAGGTCAGGCCATGGCTGCCGGTGGAGTAGATCTTGCGCCCGGACAACCGCCAGCCTTCGGCGGTGCGCCGGGCAAGGGTGGCCGGCAGGCCGCCGCGGGCGGGTGTGCCCAGTTCGGGTTCGACGCGAAACGCGTTGATCAGTGCGCCGTCGGCCACCGCGTCGCGGGCCACTTGCAGGCGCAGGTGCTCGGGCCAGCGCTCTTCGTCCTGCAGGCGAAAGTGCTGCAGGTACTGCATGACGAGGATCAGTGCGGTAGACGGGCAACCTTTGCCGACCGCAGCAATGACCTGGCGCGCACTGGCCAGGTCGGCGCCACCGCCGGCCAATGCGCGGGGCACGGTGAAACCCAGCAGGCCGTGGCGGTGCAGCAGGTCGAAGTTGTCGGCGGGAAACTGGCCGCTGCGGTCGTAGCGTTCGGCGTTGGCGGCCAGGGCCTGGGTGAGTTCGGCGAGCGCGCTGGCGGAAGGGGGGTGACTCATGGGTATTCATCCCTGGAACACGGTGGGTTTCTAAGACCGTATTCGTATGGATGATTGCTGTAAAATTCTTTTTAGTTCTATGCTAATTATTAACTGTAAGAATTACGTTTATATTTAGTTATGCGAGTTGGTTATTTTATTTCGGTGGAATGCCAGGGCTGCTGCGCAGCCCAATCGCGACGAAAGGTCGCTCCCACGGTGATCACGCGGACTTTTGGATTTTGATCAAGGCAGTTGTTCTCACAAGGGATTGCGCTTTCAGCTCACCCGCACAGTTGCTGCCCGGCCACCCGGCCAAACAGCTCGACCGGCTCCTGCAGGTTGCCCAGGTAGCGTGGGTGGAACAGCCACAAATCCACCTGCGGCTTGAAGTCCGTCACACTGACCACGTCCAGCGCATCCCGGTGGCGGCTGTTCTGCAACAAGGGCTCGGGCACCAGCCCAAGCCCCTGCCCATTGGCCACCAGCCCCAGTTGCAACTCGGTGCCAAAGGTCTCCAGGTTGATCGACAGCCTCAGCCCCTGTTCGCTCAGGGCGCGCTGCAACCCCGCGCGAAAGCCGCAACCATCAGGGTTGAGCACCCAGCCACGGGTGTAGCAGTCCTTGAGCTTGAGGCTGCGCTTGCCGGTACTGCCCTTGGCCGCTACCACCCGCAGCGGCATGCGGGCGATCGACTGGCTGGCGATGCCCTCGGGGAAGATCTTGCCGGGCGGGAATAGTGCCGCAGCGGCATCCAGCTCGCCGTTTTCCATGCGTGCGATCAGGCTGCTGCCCCAGCCACTGGTGACTTGGGTGCGCAGGTCGGGGTAGGTTTCCCGAATCTGTGCCAAGGCATCGAGCAGCACCACATCGCCAAGGGTTTGCGGCACGCCCAGGCGCAGGGTACCGGACGGGGCCCCGTCGTTGGCCACCAGCTCGCGCAGCGAGTCGATCTCACGCAAGATCGCCTTGCACTGCTCGTAAACCCGCAGGCCCATGGGGGTGGGCTTGAGTGGCTTGGTGTTGCGGTCGAGCAGGGTGGCGCCCAGGTCTTCCTCGAAGTTCTGCACGCGGCGGGTGATGGCCGGCTGTGTCAGTTGCAGGGCCTCGGCGGCAAGGTTGGTCGACTGGCAACGGATGACCGCCACGAAGGCGTCCATGTCATCGATTTTCATATTCGGCGCTCACATATTGGGGCGGTGGGACATACCGGAGGAGAATAATCCTCAATGGCCGGATTGTCACAGCACCTGTGCACCTCACGCGCTTTCGCGGGCAATCAACTCACACGCCAACAGGTTCAGCCGCTGCACTTTCCCCTCACACGCCACCTGGCGGTGTTCAGCCGGTGTACCTGGCACCTGCCGATGCCCGGGCAGCGTTTGAGCGGGGCAGCGTGGACGCCTGGGCAATCTGGGACCCGTTCTACTCGGCCATCGACCTGGAGGGTAAGGCGCGGCTGCTCGCCGACGGCCAAGGGTTGGGGCTGATTGGGCCGTTCATGCTGGGTTCACGCACCTACGTCGAAGCCCATGGTGCCTTTGTCGGGCAATTGCTGGACGAAATTAGCCAGGCCGAAGCGCTTACCCGCAGCGACGAGGCCGGCAGCATCCGCTTGCTGGCACAGTTCATGGGCTTGCCGGAAAAAGTGGTGCAGCGCAGTTTCAGCCACCGGCCAGCGTCACCGGTGCTGCCTGTGAGTGATGAGATCGTGGCGGCGCAGCAGGGTACGGCGCAGTTGTTCTTCGACAACAAGGTACTGCCCAAGCGGGTCGACATTGCCGGGGCAGTGTGGCGGCGGCAGTAACTTTACCTTCGGGCTCACATCGGTCCCTGTAGGAGCGGCCTTGTGCCGCGATCGGGCTGCATAGCAGCCCCGGCAATGTGTGCATATGCGCAGAAACCTGGGGCCGCTTCGCAGCCCGTTCGCGGCACAAGGCCGCTCCTATAAATGACCGCGTAAACCCGGCGGTCACCCGCGGGCGAATGCCGCCAGCTTCTCGCCATCCAGCCGGTAGCGCACCCACTCGTCCTGCGCCTCGGCCCCCAGCTTCTGATAGAAGCCGATCGCTGGCTCGTTCCAGTCCAGCACGCTCCATTCCAGGCGCCCGCAGTTGTTCGCCACCGCCTCGCGGGCAATGTGCCGCAGCAATTGCCGGCCAGCGCCGTCGCCACGTTGTTCAGGCGTGACGTACAGGTCTTCCAGGTAAATACCGTTGCGCCCGAGCCAGGTCGAGTAGCTGTAGAAGTACACGGCAAAACCGACTGCCCGGCCATCGCGTTCGCACATCAGGCTACGTACTGTGCTGCCCTCGTCGAACAGGCTGTGCTCGATGTCGGCCAAGGTGGCGACCACCTCGTGGCGGGCACGTTCGTACTCGGCCAGCTCGGTGATAAAGGCCAGGATCTGCTCGGCATCGGTGCGAACGGCTGGGCGAATGGTAAGGCTCATGGTGACGGCTTCCTTGATCCGGGTTAACGGTACAGTGATGTGTATCTGAATAATTTAATATAACTGTATCGGTCGCTGGGGTGGGTTACTCCGTTAGTGTGACAGCACCTATTACGAAAGTGGAATGCCCGCCATGCTTGCCTCTGCCGACCTGCTGACCGCTTTCGTGCTGTTTGCCTTCGTATCCTCCATCACCCCCGGCCCCAACAACACCATGCTGCTGGCCTCGGGGGTTAACTTCGGCGTGCGTCGCTCCATCCCTCACGCCCTGGGCATCAGTGTCGGTTTCATGGTCATGGTGCTGGCCGTCGGCCTGGGCCTGGGTGAGGTATTCAAGGCCTGGCCACCGCTGTACACGGTACTGCGCTACACCGGGGCCGCCTACCTGATGTACCTGGCCTGGAAGATCGCCACTGCCGGGCCGGTTGGCACGGCCTCGTCCAGCGCCCGTAAACCGCTGGGTTTCTGGGGGGCGGCGGCGTTCCAGTGGGTCAACCCCAAGGCCTGGGTGATGGCGGTGGGTGCGATTACCACCTACACACCGGCGCAAGGCTATGTGACCAACGTGATCGTCATCGCCGCCTTGTTCGCCCTGGTCAACCTGCCCAGCGTCGGTGTGTGGGTCATGTTTGGCAGCGCCCTGCGCAACGTATTGCAAAACCCGCGCTGGCTGATGCTGTTCAATGTCCTGATGGCCTTGTTGCTGGTGATTTCCCTCTACCCGCTGCTGTTTGTAGAATCGGCGTTTTCCTAGCCCCGCGAGTACAGCAAGCTGATGCAGTTGATCCCCTGGTCCCATGAATGCGCCGAAGGTTTTACCCTGCGGGGTTGGCGAACCCCGGCCAGTGGCAAGCCGTTGCTGCATTTTTTGCACGGCAATGGCTTCTGTTGCCTGGCCTACCAACCGCTGCTGATGCGCCTGGGCGAACATTTCGACCTGTGGCTTTGCGACGTCCAGGGGCATGGCGACACTGACCATGGTGGGGTGTTTCGGGGGTGGAACCGCACGGCCGAGCTGGCAGTGGAAGCCTTTCAGGCCGGGCGTAGCGAGTACGGCGATGTGCCGCGGTTTGCCGTGGGGCACAGCTTTGGCGGCGTGCTTACGGGCCTGATCCTGGCCGCTGAACCTGCGCTGTTCGGGCGTGCGGTGTTGCTTGACCCGGTGTTGTTCAGCCGTAGCATGCTGGGTGTGATGGGCGCGGCAGCACTGGTTGGCCTGCACCAGCGTCATGCTCTGGCGCGCAAGGCCGCCAGCCGCCGCAGCCACTGGCCTGATCGCGAGGCAGCGCTGGCCTCCCTGCAAGGGCGGGGCATCTTCAAGGGCTGGACCGATGCGGCGCTGCAGGCTTATGTCGAACACGCCATCGGCGATTGTGGCGATGCAGTGGTGCTCAAGTGCCGGCCCAGCCGGGAAGTGGAAATCTTCAGTTCATTCCCCAAACGCATGTGGGCGCGCCTTGCAGCGATCAGCACGCCGACACGGATTCTGTATGGCGAACAGACTTATCCCTTCGTGCCTCATTCGGTGAACCGCCTGGCCACGCTCAACCGGCATGTAACCGCCCGACAAGTCGGCGGTGGGCACTGTTTCATGCAGGAAGACCCGGCCATGGCGGCCGAGCAGGTGCTCGCTTTCTTGCAGGGTTGACTGTTCCATAGGTGGAACGATGCATGCCGAATAACCCGTCTACCGCCTGATTGGTATCATTGATAAGGTTATCCCAGCCAAGAGAGGAGCCTTCTCATGAAAAACATTCTGGGTATCCACCGCAGCCCACACGCCCATTGGGTAGGTGATGGCTTTCCCGTTCGCAGCCTGTTCACTTACGACAACCTGGCCAGCCGGATCAGCCCGTTCCTGCTGCTGGACTACGCTGGCCCCCATGACTTCACCCCGACCACTGCGCGGCGCGGCGTTGGCCAGCACCCGCACCGTGGTTTCGAGACCGTGACCATCGTCTACCAGGGTGAGCTGGAGCACCGTGACTCCACGGGCGCTGGCGGCCTGATCGGGCCAGGTGATGTGCAGTGGATGACCGCCGCCAACGGCATCATCCATGAAGAGTTTCATTCCCCGGCCTTTGCCCGCAGTGGCGGTACGCTGGAAATGGTCCAGCTGTGGGTCAATTTGCCAGCGCGTGACAAGCGAGCAGCCGCCGGTTATCAGACGCTGCTGGGCAGCGACATCCCGGTGGTGGCGCTGGACGGAGACGCCGGTAGCTTGCGGGTGATTGCCGGTGACTACCGTGGGCACCAGGGGCCTGCCCGGACCTTTACCGCCATGGATGTGTGGGACCTGCGGCTGAATGCCGGGGCGTCCTTGCAGCTGCCAGTTGCTGCCGGTCGAAACGCCGCGCTGGTCGTTCTGCGCGGTAACGTGCGAATCAACGGCGAGCGTGAAGCGGGCCCGTCCAGCCTGGTCCTGCTGGACCGTCAGGGTGAGGATGTCACTGTCGAGGCGTTGGAAGGTGCCAGTGTGCTGCTGCTCAGTGGCGAGCCGATCGATGAGCCGATTGTCGGCTATGGCCCGTTCGTGATGAACAGCCAGGCGGAGATTGCCGAGTCGTTCGACGATTTCCATGCCGGGCGGTTCGGGCAGATGCAGGATGAGCGCGAAGGTGTTCAGCACTGAGTCTTGGTTGAAAAGCTGGGGTTGCGAAGCGCCCCCGGCTTTCTTGAGCATGGATTGAACCCCAGGGCTTTGGCATGATCAGCCCATGCCCAAGCCCACACTCCAGCACGCCGTCCGCCGATCATTGCCCACCCCCGGCCAACACACCTTGTGGCTGCGCTACCGTGCACCGTATCACTGGCCCTCGACCCTGGGTTTCCTGACTGCCCGCTGCATCCCCGGTATTGAGACCTGCATCGACGGCACCTATCGCCGCACCCTGGCTATTGGCGGCCACCACGCTGTCTTGCACGCCACCCCCTTGCGCAACCAGTTGCGCGTGCACCTCGAAGGCGTTCCCTCAACTGCATTGCCTGGCCTGATCGCCAGACTGAGGCGCTTCTTCGACCTCGACGCCGACCCTGTGCGCATCGCGGCCGAATTGTCCCGCGACCCCTTGATGGCCCGTTTGGCCCGCGAGCGCCCAGGCTTGCGTGTGCCCCAAGGCTGGGATGCCTGCGAACAAGCCATGCGTACTGTGCTGGGCCAGCAAATCAGCGTGGCCGGCGCCATGACCCTGGCAGGCCGGCTGGTACAACGTCACGGCACAGCGCTGCGTTCGCCGGTCGCGGGGCTGAGCCATCTGTTCCCGGCTTTGCCGGCATTGGCCAATGCGCAATTCGAAGACATGGGCATGCCGCGAGTGCGCGCCATCACCCTCGGGACCTTGGCAAATGCACTACTGGCTGAACCCGGGTTGCTGCGTCGCGGCCAAGCGCTGGATGAGCTGCTGCGCAACCTGTGCCGGCTAAAAGGCATTGGGCCGTGGAGTGCGCACTACCTGGCGCTGCGCCAGGCCGGCGCTGCTGATGCCTTGCCGTTGGGCGATGTGGCGTTGATCAAGGCATTGCGCCGGCTTGAGGGTGATCACGCGAAGCTGGCCGAACGGGCGCTGGCCTGGCGACCGTGGCGGGCCTACGCGGCGCAGCACCTGTGGGCATCGCTGGGGTCGGCAGGGACCGCTCGTCGTTAAGTCGGCCAATGCATTGGAACACTCGGCCGATGCCTGCAATCTTCCACTAAGGTGCTAGAGGATTCCCCGCATGATCATTGCCCCCGCGCATGGACGCTTGCCGGGGCATGTGCAATATCAATTGGCGCCCCGCCCGATAAAGGCGTACTCACTCACAACAGGCCATCGCACAGAGAGGGTCGTACCATGTCGTTGATAGGAGTTTCGATGCTGGAAATGCGGCAGATGATCGAGCAGGCCTGCTTGCCTGATCGCTGTGAAGTCAGCTGCCTGGATGGCGCCAACCTGACCATCCGCCTGGGTCAGGGTCAGAGTCTGGACGAGGGCGTGACCCTGAACGGGGTTCCGCTGCAAAGCCTTAACAGCTGCCGTGATCTGGTCCACCTGGTGGGGCAGCTGCACGCGCTGCGTGACAGCCGCCCGGCGCGAATCAGGTCGATTGCCTGAGCGCGCCCGTCGTGCCCCGGTCAGCCCAGGCTGGCCGGGCGTACGTATTCCGGCATCAGGCCGTTGAACCAGAACAGGATCATTGCCACCAGCATGGTCACCAAGAGTAGAAGCCCCACACCCCAAACGCACGTCGCAAACAGCATCGCCTGTTCCTTCTTCAGCCGCAGGAATGTCTGCAACCCGCCATACAGCAATACGCTGGCATAAGCCGAGGCGGCGAGCAGTGCGGCGAAGGCCAGCCAGCGGATCGGCACCAGACCGACCACGCCGGCAAAGAACCACGGCGTGGCACAGTAGGCGGCAAAACCAATGCACTGGTTGAGGCTGGGCTGCGCATCGAACCCTCGCGACATCCAACGTATCATCACCCCCATCAGCATCACGCCCACGACGGTAGTGGCATACAGCAGCCCTGCCAGTTGCGCGGCGCTGCCCATGCTCAGGCGTACCCGCTCCTCGGCTGCTAGGCTCCAGCCGAAGGTGGTAGTACCGACAAACAGGCATACAGCGGGTATCAATGCCAGGGCCAGCAGGCGCGGCAGGTATTGCTGTGGGTGGTCCTCTTCGGCCCGGCGGATATCCAGCCAGGCGTCGGCGGGGTGGGTGAAGAGTTTGAGCAATGGACTGTTCATGGCGTTCTCCGGCAGGCACGGGCCCTTTTGCTATGGAGATACGCCGCACCGGGCCGGTTCAGCCGGTTTGGCCGCCGTTGATCGGCTTATTGCAGTTCCAGAAGCAAGTTCAGGCCGCCATCGCCGCACTTGCCCTTGTCGCGGACTACGCCATGGTAACTGCGCCCATCCCAGATAAAGGCCACGCTGTGAGCACGGTCGACCTTGTCAGGCAGTGGCGGGCAGATATGCAGGCGCAGCCCCGGTCGGCCCTGCAGGTTGAGGGCGGCAAGCTGGCACTGGCATTCCACGCTTTGCGCCACCGGCCCGAACAGGGTGTCGCGTACGTAATCGAGCTGCAGCGAGGCATTCGGTGCGCGGCCAGGCATCTTCATCGGTAGGTGGCTCCATCGCAACGGCTTGATGGGCAGGGCGGGTTCGGCATGGCAGGCTCCAGGCAAAAGAAGGCGGCTTAATATTTGAAGCTTGCCTGGCCAAGATGTTCAACGTGTTTCATGTGCATTCATCTTGTTTGCGCCGGGTGGCAGACCACAGGTCCTGTTCAGGCACCCGCCTTGCGCAAGGTCAGGTTGATCCGCCGTTCGCCCATGCGTGGATGCACGCCAGGCTTTATAGGCAGCACGCCGTGAAAGCGCAAGCGGTCCTCACCGCCCCAGACCAGTACATCACCGTGGCTCAGCGGGATGCGACGGGCCTTGTCGGCGCGCTGCAGGCCGCCGAACAGGAACACCGCCGGGAGGCCCAGCGATACCGACACGATCGGCTGGCCGAAGTCTTGCTCGTCGCGGTCCTGGTGCAGGCTCAGGCGTGTGCCTGGCAGGTAATGGTTGACCAGGCAGGCATCCGGCACGAAACCCTCGAAGCCGGCCAGGCACGCAGCGCGGGCGGCGAGGGCGAGCAGCACCGGGGGCAGCGCGGGCCAGGGCTTGCCGCTGAGCGGGTCGCTGGGGCTGTAGCGGTAGCCGTGTTCGTCACTCACCCAACCCAGCGTACCGCAGTTGGTCAGGCCTACTGCCATGCGCAGGCCACCCGGCGTGTACATGTGCCGGAAGGGCGCTGCGCGCAGCACCGGGCGCAGGGCATCGAGCAGCGCCTCGGTTTCGGCCAGGGCGAAGCCGGGCAGCAGCAGGGTGTGGCTGGCCAGGCGTTGCGGCTGGGGGCCGAACAGGTCTAGGTCGGACTGGATCATGGCATCGCACAGGTTCGAGGGATTGGACATTGTATCCCTGCAATCGCAATCCCTGTAGGAGCAGCCGTGTGCTGCGAAGAGGCCGGTATGCCTCCCAAAGATGTGCCGGTGCTGCAGGCCCTTTCGCAGCACAAGGCTGCTCCTACCGGGAATGCACATACCCGGCAGAACGAGAAGTTGCATAGGGTGCGAGCGAAAAAGGAACCGCGGCACCAGGGAGAGGAGTGCCGCGATTCAAGGGGGGAGAGGTTTACTTCTGGGTCACAGTGGCCAGGTTCGCGCTGCCCAGCTGGGTGATGGTGGCGGTTTGGGCGATACCGCTCTGGTCGACGAACGCCTTGTTGCCCTGGCCTCCCTGGGTCACGTAGGCGACGTTGATGCTGTCAGTCTGTTTGATGGTGGCTTCGTTGCCGCTACCGTACAGCTGGTTGGTAGAGCTCTGGTTGCTGTAGCCGGACTGGTCCAGGGTGATGGAGTTACCGGTGCCCTGGCTGTTCCCGTAGGCATAGTTGTCGGTACCGCGCTGATCGGCGATCAGAATGTTGTCGGTGCCGTTCTGCTCGAAATACAGCTCGTTGTTGACGTCGTCCTGCTTGGTCGACATCTGGTTGCCTTTACCGGTCTGGTTTAGCGTGGCCACTTGGTCAGCGCCTTTCTGGGTGAGGTTGACGCCGTTGCCATTGCCGTTCTGGTTGATGGTGGCGTTCTGGTTGGTACCGAACTGGCCGCCCATCTTGGCGCCTTTCCAGTTGCTGGCGGTGATGCTGTTGCCATTGCCCTTGGTGTTGATGGTCAGGTTGAGGTTTTCACCATTCTGGTAGGTGAAAAACAGGTTGTTGTTGCCGGTCTGGGTAATGGTGGCGGTCGCGTTATTGGTCTCGAACTGGTCCGACCAGCTGGCGTTGGCATTGCCTTGCTGCGACAGGCTGACCTTGTTGGCGGTGCCGAAGCTCTGGTCGATATAGCCTTCGTTCGTCTGGCCGGTCTGGACCACGGAGGCCTGGCTACCGACCTGGGTGTCCTGCCACACTTCCACCGAGTTGCCGCCACCGTACTGGCCAATGCCAATGGTGCCACCGGTGCCTTCGCGCTGGTCGCCGTAGGCCCAGTTGTCGTGGCCATCCTGGTACACCTGGATGTCGCCATCGACGTGGTTCAAGTGCTCGGCGGCGGCGTAGTTGTCCTGGCCGGTCTGGTTGACGGTACTACGGTTGTTGGTACCACCGAAGGTCTGCTCGATGAAGGCTTCGTTGCGCTGGCCGGATTGCCAGGTGGTGGCTTTGCTGCCTTCCTGGGTGTCCTGCCACACGGTGGATTTGTTGCCGACACCTTGCTGGGTTTGCAGCGATTCGTTGTTCAGCCCTACCGACTGGCTGGCGAAGGCATCGTTGTAGCTGCCCCCAGCGGTTTGGGTGATCTGGCTGCCGTTCTCGAACAGTTGCTCGGCGTAGCCTGCGTTGTACTGGCCGGTGGCGCTTTGCTGGATATCGCTGGTGCTCTCGGTCTGCACCGCCAGGTGGTTGTGCCCCTTGCCTGTCTGGTTCTGGGTGGCCGAGGCGAAGGATGCTTGGGTCTGCGAAACTTCGGCGATGTTTTCCTTGCCGTCCTGGGTCTGGGACGAGGTGCTGTCAGCAGCCATGGCCTGACCTGCGAGGGCCAGGACGATAGCGGCACTTAAAGGGGCGAGCTTGTACATGGTGGTGCCTCCAGGTCTATCGATATTGGGTGATCTGAACATGCTGGCCATTGCCGGTCTGGGTCACGGAACTGTTGAGGCCCGAGCCCGACTGCACGATGCTGGCGCTGTTGTCGTTGCCGATCTGCTCGATGGCAGCGCTGTTGCTGCTGCCGCTCTGGCGGATCGACGCGCTGTTGCCATTTCCCTTTTGGCTGATACTGGCCATCAGGTCACTGCCTTCCTGCAAGATGTAAGCTTCCTGCGCACCGCCAGACTGGACGATACGGCCCAGCAGGGCCTGACCGTTCTGGTCGAGGGCGGCGCGGTTGCCTGACCCTTGCTGCTCGATCACCGCAGCCTGACCGGCACCGACCGGCAGCAGGCGGATGATCACCGGTTCACCGAGGTCGTTGCCGGGCGCGAGGTCGGCATTGTCCATCAGGTCGTCGGCCCAGCAGGCCTGGCCCGCCAGGGCCAGGCTGAACAGCAGTGGATACAAGCGTTTCATGGCGTTTCCCCGCCTTTACTGCACAACCACATTGACGGTGCGGGTGGTACCCGGGCTGGTGGTGATGGTTGCCGTCGGCGCGGCGGTCGGGATGATCGTGGTGCTGTTGCTCACTGCCAGTCGCCAGCGGCCGGTCACTGGCACTGTGGCCGTACCCAACGTCTGCACCCCGGTGGTGGTGGTGACCCGGACGGTGACAACGTTGCCCGTGGTTACCGACGAGGTACCGCTGATGTCCCAGTTGTAACGGTTGTTGGAGCGCGCCGTGACGGTGGCTGCCGTGACTGCAAAGGTTTCGGCGGCAGGCCGGGGCGACACGTTGACGGTGACCGTACCTGGAGTAGACAGCGCGCCCAGTGAGTCCCGTGCCTGGTAGGTGAAGGTGGTGGTGAAGGCCGCAGTCACCGTGGCCGGTGGGGTATAGGTCACCGATGCACCGTCGGTACTGACCGTACCCCGGCCGGCAGCCGGTTGGGTGACGGCAGCAACGACCAGCGGTACGTTGCCTTCCGGATCGGTGTCGTTGGCCAGCACGTTGATGGTCAATGGCACACCCAGGGTGGCGACGGTTTCGGGGTTGGCTGTCGGTACCTGGTTAGGCGCAACGTTGATGGTTATTGTGGCCGGCTCTGACTTCAGGCCCTTGGCGTCTACCGCCCGGTAGCTGAAGGTGGCCACCAGCGGTTGCGTAGCCCCGGCTGGCGGAGTGTAGGTGACCGAGGTGGTGCCATTCAGTACTACACCGCCCAGGCCGGTACCCGGCTGGGTGAGGTCACTGATGGTCAACGGCACATTGCCATCAGGATCGCTGTCGTTTTGCAGCAGATTGAGGGTGATCGGCACGCCAACACTCGTGCTGCCGACATCTGCCTGGGCCAGCGGTGGCTGGTTGGCCGCCTCGACGGGTGCGTTGCCGACCACGATGACCGGTTCCACGTCAGTACCACCATGGGCAGACTTGACCGTGACGGTAGCTGGCGGTTGTGCCACGTCGTTGACCGTGATGCTTTGCAGCGTGCCGGATTTCGACAGGCGGCCGTAGCCCTGGGCGAGCATGTCGGGGATAGCGACTTCGTCACTGGACCTGGCCTCGATCAGCAGGCGCTTGTTGGCCCAGTCGTAGCGCGCGGTGCTGACCTTGACCACGTCGGTCAGCTTGCTCGACAGTGCGGTTGGCTGGGTGCCGCCAATATTGTTGCTGGCGGTCACCACCACGATTGCAGGTGGTGCGTCCTGGCCGAACTGTTGATGGAAGAACAGCCCGTTGTTGTCGGCGGTGAGTGTGAACTGGCACGGTGAAGGCGGGGTGCCGACCAATGCCAGGCCATTGCGCATACACAAGCTGGCCTCTATGGGCGCCTTGGCGAAGACTTCCGTACGGGTGCCGGTGGCGTTGCGTGAGTAGGTGGCGCGCTCCAGGGTCACCGGGGTCTGCGCACGTTGGTCCAGCACCTTGCCAGAGACTGTGAATGCGTTGGTCTGGATGATGCCGGCGGGCCCATCAATGCGTACGAAGTTGGTATTGAACGGGCTACCGGTGACCGCTTCGGTGATGTTGGGGTCACCGATGTAGGTTTCGGTGGAGCCAGTGTCAGGATTGACCTCGTTATAAGGCCCGCCAACCCCCTTCAGCCAAGGGCCGATCGCACCCGCCAGCGCACCCTGGAAGTTGCCCGGAGCGCCAATGCCTATGTCCCGGGTAATGTTGATCGCCCGGCGACCTGCCGTGGTCACGTTGACCGTTTCCACCCCGTAAGGATGCGTGATGGTGTAGGTACCGGTGCGTGGAACCGAAGCGCGGATACGGATGCGGGCGAAACTTTGCTGATCACCGTCTACCGGGTTTTCAGCAGCGAAGGCTGCCTCTATACCCGCAACGTAGACCTCCAGCTCATAACCGCTGTTGCCCACTTGTGGTATTGAGGTTTCGGCCAGGAACCAGAACATCTCTGGTGGCCAGTTATCTGGAAATACCAGCGGCAGGGCGTCGTCATAGATACCGGGCTCGGGCAGCAAGGTGCACATGTAGGCCGGCGCCCCTGGTGCGCCTGGCGCCCGGGTACTGGTCGCACGTGACTGGCACAGCTCCAGGGACTGGTTGAGGCTGTCCTTGTACCACATCGGGTAGCCGCCAGTGGCGAAGGTGTAGGGCCCCGGGTCTACATCAGATAACGCGGCAAAGGCGGCGCTGGTAACGGTGAGGGAAAAACCGGCGGCGAACAGCGCACGGCGCGACCAAGTGTTCATGCGGCCTCCTTGAAGGCTGAGCCTTTGTCTGTTCATGGCACCAGCACCACGTCTTCGGTGTCGCTACCGCCATTGGCACTGGTGACCTGCACCTTGGCCGGCGGGATGGGCGAGAGGGTCATGCTCAACGTCTTCACTGCGCCGGTGCCGCCCAAGTTGCCGATCAACGTGCCGTTGCCGGTATGGGCGGTGAGCACGGGCGGGGTAGTTTCGTCGCTGGTGCTGGCCACCAGGGTCAGCTCGCCGGTGGACAGGCGGTACTGGGCCTGGGTGATGGTGACCAGGTCGGTCAGCGGCATGTTGCGGGTGGCCAGGCTACTGGTCGGGATCGCCACGCTGTTGTCGGCGGAAAGTGTCACGACGGTACCGGCTGCCGGGTTGAGCGCAGACTGGGCGTACCAGGCGCCAGTGCCGTTGGCCTCGGTCAGGCTCAGGTTGGGCGTCTGGCTGGTCAGGGTGACGCTGGCCGGTGGCGGCGGGGCCATCACGAAGATGTCTTGCTGGGCACGCAGGTCGCCGTTCTCGGTGTGCCGTGAGTAGGTGCTGCGCTGGGGCATCAGCGGGGTAGGCAGGGCAACGGTCGAGAGCTTGCCCGATATTGCGAACAGCTCGGTGCGCAGGTCGATGCCGCCCGGGCCTTCGATGCGCACGAAGTTGGTGTTGAACGGGCTGCCGGTCACCCGTTCTTCAAGGTTCGGGTCACCGATGAAGCGCTCGTTGCCTTCGGTGTAGGGGCCGTTGACACTGCGCAGGAACGGCCCGACATCGCCCTTCAACGCGCCAGTGAAATCGCCTGCCCCGGCAATGCCGATGTCGCGGGTCATGTTGATCGCCCTACGCCCTGCGGCGGGGACATCGAACACTTCCACGCCATAGGGGTGGGTGACCACGTAGGTGCCAGCGGTGGGAACGTCGACCCGGATACGCACCCGGGCGAAGCTGACCTGGTCACCCTCGACCGGCTCTTCGGCGGCAAATGCCGCTTCGATCGCGGTGCCGTAGCTGAGGTCGATGCCACGCGCGGCGTCGACGATGGCAGCGTCGGCAGTGAACCAGAACGCTTCGTCAGGGAAATTGGTGGGAAAGACGATGGGTTGGGTATCGTCGAACACGCCGGGCGTGGGCAGCAGCGTGCACATGTAAGACGGTGCGCCGGGTGCGCCGGCAACCCTGGAGCTCACCGCCTTGGTCAGGCACAGGTCGAGGGTACGACCGTGACTGTCCTGGTACCAGGCGGGGAAGCCGCCGTTGGCGGGCACGTAGGCGCCTGGATCGACAGCATTCAAGGCAGCCTGCGCCGGGAGCTGGAGCATGCCGGCGAAAATCGCCACTGCCAGCGGGTGGGGTATCGGTCGGTGCATGAGTCAATTCCTCCTGCAAACGGGCCCATGGACTTGGGGCGTCTGGGAGGAGATCGGCAAGAGCTGTGCCACAATCTGAAAATTGTGTCGCAGGCCTTGCGGGACAAAGGGTCGAGCTTCTCAGCGGCATATGTTGCGAGCGGCTGGCGGTGGGCTACGTTCCCCCAAGGTTGGGGATTGGGGGCAGGTAATTCACACCCGGTTTTCGAAGCAAATGCGGTTTTTGCTACATTGCATCGGCGGTCCCATTCCCCTGCCGAGCCAAGCGATGCAACCCCTCGACCACCTTTCCCTGAACCTGTTCATCGTTGTCTGCGAAGAAGGCACCATCGCCCGCGCTGGCGAGCGCGCGTTCATGGCGCCTTCCGCCGTCAGCAAACGTATTTCAGACATCGAGGCGCGTTTTGGCACTGCCTTGCTCAAACGCAGCAAGCGCGGCGTGGAGCCCACCCCTGCGGGGTTGGCGCTGCTGCGTCACGCGCGGGAAATGACCCGCGCCATGGAACGCCTGGACAGCGAGCTGAGCGAATACGCCGAAGGTGCGCGTGGCCATGTGCGGGTGCTGGCCAATGTGTCGTCGATCATGGAGTTCCTGCCCGAGGAACTGTCGGCGTTCATGCTGGAGAATCCACTGATTCAGGCCGATATCGAGGAGCGCTTCAGCACCGATGTCGTTCGTGGTGTGGCCGAGGGCAATGCAGACCTCGGCATCTGCCGCAAATCCATGGCGGTGGGTGACCTGGAGTTCGTAGCGTACCGGCAGGACCACCTGGCCGTGGTCGTTGCGGCGGATCACCCTTTGGCCTGCCGCAGCCAGATTGCTTTTGAGGAAACCCTGGGCTACGACCACCTGGGCCTCTCGGCCTTCGCCACCTTGAACGCCTTCATGCGTAAAAGCGCCGAACAGGCAGGCAAAGAACTGCGGTTTCGTTCGTATGTATCGTCGTTCGACGCTGCATACCGCCTGGTGCAATTCGGGCTTGGCCTGGCGGTGTTCCCGCAAGAGGCCGTGGCCCGCTATGCGGCATTGTTCGATCTGCGGCTCATCCCGCTGACGGACGACTGGGCGCTTGGCGAATTCGTCATCTGCATGCGCGACCGGCACACGCTGTCGCTGTCGGCACGGCGCCTGCTTGACCACCTGCTGCTGCGTGCACCGGCCTGGCAGGTCGCGGGCTGATCCATCGTGGCTGACGATGGATCAGCCCGTGAAACACGTCTTTTCTGCCCGTCATCCAGCTCTTAGTCTGGCGCAACGCTTCAGATAGAGAGACCGTGATGATAACAATAACAATCAACGAAGTCGGCATGCGCGATGGCCTGCAGAGCCTGCAGACGATCATGCCAACCGCCGCCAAACGCCGCTGGATCGACGCCGCCTACGCCGCTGGCGTGCGCCACATGGAGGTCGCTTCGTTCGTACCAGCACGCTTGCTGCCGCAAATGGCCGATGCCCGCGAAGTGGTGGCCCACGCCCTCACATACCCGGGCCTGCAGGTAACCGTGTTGGCCCCGAACCTGCGCGGCGCCAGGGACGCACTTGAGTCTGGCGCCCATCGCATCGTCGCCCCGGTATCGGTCAGCATGGCGCACAGCCTGGCCAACGTGCGCCGCACGCCCAGGGAAATGGTCGAGGAACTGGGGCGCATGTGCCAAGTGCGTACTGAAATGGGCCTGCAGGATGTACAGGTCATTGCCGGCATGTCGGTCGCATTTGGCTGCACCCGTCAGGGCGAAGTACCGCTGGCCGACCTGTGTGCACTGACCCGCCACGTGATCGAAGCCGGTTGCGACCTTGTCTCGCTGGGTGACACCACTGGCTACGCCAACCCGGGCCAGGTGGCAACGGTGCTCCAGACTGTGCGGGCGATTGCCGGTGACCGCCTCAACGCCGCGCACTTCCATGACACCCGTGGCCTGGCCCTGGCCAACAGCCTGGTCGCTGTACAGCAGGGTATCCGCGAGCTGGACGCCTCCCTGGCTGGCCTGGGGGGCTGCCCGTTCGCACCGGGCGCGTCGGGCAATACCGTCACCGAAGACTTGGTGTTCATGCTGCAGAGCATGGGCTACGCCACCGGTATCAACCTGCCTGCACTGATCGAGTCGCGCCAGGTGCTGAGCGAGGCGCTGCCGGGCGAGCCCCTTTACGGCTGCATCGCCCGCGCCGGTTTACCGCTGAACTTCGCCGACGCTGCCGGCCACGCCTGACCTGCCTGAACGAGGAATACCACGATGTCCAGACTTCCCTTGGACGGCATCCGTGTCGTCGAAATTTCCCACATGGTGATGGGCCCGACCTGCGGCATGATCCTCGGCGACCTTGGCGCGGAAGTGATCAAGATCGAACCCGTGCGCGGCGACGGCACGCGCCGGCTGCTGGGTGCGGGGGCGGGCTTCTTCCGCACCTTCAACCGTAACAAGCAATGCATCGCGGTGGATGTCGAAACGGCCGAGGGCCGCGAGGCCGTGCTGCAACTGATCGACACTGCCGACGTGTTTATCGAAAACTTCAAACCTGGTCGGATGCACAAGCTGGGCCTGGGCTACGCCGCGCTGCGCCAGCGCAACCCGCGGCTGATCTATGCCTCGCACAAAGGCTTTCTCAGCGGGCCCTATGACAACCGACTGGCGCTGGACGAGGTGGTGCAGATGATGGCCGGCCTGGCGTACATGACCGGGCCGGTGGGCCGCCCGTTGCGTGCGGGCAGCTCGGTGAACGACATCATGGGCGGCATGTTCGGCGCCATTGGCGTACTGGCGGCGCTCAACGACCGCCACACCACCGGCAGCGGCCGCGAGGTACAAAGTGCCCTGTACGAGAACTGCGTGTTGCTGGCCGCCCAGCACATGCAGCAGTACGTAGTCACCGGCGAGGCTGCAGCGCCGATGCCAAACCGCATCAGTGCCTGGGCGATCTATGACGTGTTCACCTTCGCCGGTGGCGAGCAGATGTTCGTCGCCGCCACCGGCGAAGGGCAGTGGCACGCGCTGTGCCAGGTACTGGGGCAGACTGCCTTGCTCGATGACCCGACACTGGCCAGCAACAACGACCGTGTGTTGCAACGGCCACGGCTGCTGGCGCACCTGGCCGAGGTGTTCGCGCCACTGGAAGCGGGTCAACTGGCGCTGCAGCTGGAGGCCAACGGCATCCCGTTTGCGCCGATCCGTCGCCCGGAAGAGTTGTTCGACGACCCCCACCTGCAGCAGAGCGGCGGTATGGCCGACCTGCAACTGGAAGACGGCAGCCACACACCCATGCCGTTGCTGCCGCTGTCACTGGACGGGCAGCGCCTGCAGCCGCGCCGTGCGATAGCACGGATTGGCGAGCACACCCGCCAGGTGATGCGTGAACTGGGTTACAGCGATGCGCACATTGCCGAGCTGTGCGCGGCCGGCGTGCTGAAAACCGACGACGCAGCTTGAGGAGGGTTTGAGATGGCGATTTACCAATACGACACCCTGGCCCCCAACCTGCACCCGGAGGCGTACGTGGCAGAGGATGCCACAGTGATCGGCGACGTGACCCTCGAACAAGGCGTCAGCGTATGGCCGCAGGCCGTGCTAAGGGGCGACAACGAACCCATCCGCATCGGCCAGCACAGCAATGTGCAGGAAGGCGCAGTGCTGCATGCCGACCCCGCCTTTGCGTTGACGGTGGGGCAGGGCGTCACCATCGGCCACCAGGCCATGCTGCACGGCTGCACCATCGGTGATGGCGCGCTGATCGGCATCCAGGCGGTGGTGCTCAACGGCGCGGTCATCGGCAACAACTGCCTGGTCGGGGCTGGCGCCATCGTCACCGAAGGCAAGGTGTTCCCCGATAACTCGCTGATCCTGGGTGCGCCCGCCAAGCTGGTGCGCGAACTGACGGCCGAAGCCATCGCCAGCATGCAGCGCAACGCCGTCGAGTACGTCGCAAAAGGCAAGAGCTTCAAGGAAAAACTGATCCGTATCCGCTGAAAACCCGCTGGCGACGCCCAAGAAGGCGTCGCTGCTCTCCAATAATTACAAGAATGGAGATCCACCATGGTTGCCATGACCGGCGAACTGGCGCGTGAGCGCAACGACAGCCACATCAATGAACTGCTGCTGTACCGCCGCGTGGCCTGGCGCATCATGCCGCTGGCCATCATCTGCTTCCTGTTTTCGTACTTCGACCGCATCAACATCAGTTTCGCAAAAGCCCAGATGCAGCAGGAACTGGGCCTCACCGACGCCGCCTACGGCCTGGCCGCGAGCATGTTCTTCGTGGGGTATGTGCTGTTCGAAGTGCCCAGCAGCCTGGGCCTGAAGCGCTACGGGGCACCGGCCTGGATCTGCCGGATCATGGTGTCGTGGGGCCTGGCGACGGCGGCGCTGGTGTTTGCCTATACCCAGTACACCCTGTATTTCCTGCGCTTTCTGATCGGGGTGATGGAGGCTGGCTTCGGCCCGGCGATTCTTTTCTACCTGGCGTGCTGGTTCCCGCGCAAGCACCTGGCGAAGATGAATGGCCTGTGGTTTCTGGCCGTGCCGCTGGCCGGTGCGGTGGGTGGCCCGGCAGCAGGTGTCTTGTTGGGGACCATGGATGGTGTGCTGGGCCTCGCCGGTTGGCACTGGCTATTCCTGATGTCCGGCCTGCCCTGCGTGGTGCTGGGCCTGCTGGTGCTGTGGAAGCTGGACCGGGACATCGAAGAGGCAAAATGGCTGAGCCGTGAGGAGAAGGACCTGCTGGCGGAAAACCTGGCCCAGGACAAACGCGCCGCAAAGCCGGTTCTCGGCTCGATCTGGCGGGTGTTGCTGACCCGTGAAGTGGCGATCATGGCGTTCATCTACTACGTGATCAAAACCGCGTCCTATGGCCTTAACTTCTGGATGCCGCACCTGATCAAGTCATCAGGTGTGCAGGACATGCTCTGGGTGGGTGTGCTGTCGGCATTGCCGTACGCGGTGGCCTGCATCGGCATGGTGCTGCTGACCCGTCGCTCGGACCGTACCGGCGAGCGCAAGCGCTACCTGGTGTACTGCCTGCTGGCGGCAGCTGTGGGCTACCTGCTGGCGTGCCTGTATTCCGACTCGTCGCTGGCGATGATGGCCGCGCTGGTGCTGGCCACTGCAGGTACGTTCATCGCCATCCCGATCTTCTGGACCATTCCACAGTCGACCTTCTCGGGCCTGGCAATTGCCACCGGTACTGCGGCGATCAACTCGGTCGGGCAGCTAAGCGGCATCGTCGCACCGGTGATGGTGGGCAAGATCAATGACCTCACCGGCAGCGACTCCATGGGCATGCTGTCCATCGCCCCGCTGATCCTGATCGCCTGCCTGGTGGTGATGCGCTACGTGCGCAACCCCCGAAGCTGATTGGCGCTGAGTCTTCAAACAACAACAAGAACAAGGCACACCCATGATCATTATTTTCCGGCGAGTATCGCTGATACTCGGGGCGCTTTGCTGCGCCTGTCACAACGCGCAGGCCGGTTTCATCGATGGCGCCAGTGGCAGCATGGAACTGCGCAATTTCTATTTCGACCGCGACTTTCACGGTGACAGCGCCACGCAATCGCGGCGTGGTGAATGGGCCCAGGGCTTCATGCTGCGCCTGCAGTCTGGCTACACCGACGGTCTGGTCGGCTTTGGCCTGGATGCAGCCGGCATGCTGGGGCTCAAGCTGGATTCCTTACCCGACCGTAGCGGCACCGGCCTGTTGCCACGTGGCAGCGACAAACGCGCCGCGGACGACTATGCCAAGGCGGTGGTCACCTTCAAGGCGAAGCTGGCGCAGAGCGAGTTGAAAGTCGGCGGCCTGAGCCCGCAACTGCCCTTGCTGGCGTCCAACAACAGCCGCTTGTTCCCCCAGTGGTTCAACGGTGCGCAACTGGTGAGCAAGGACCTGGACCGGTTCACGTTCACCCTGCTGCAGGTGGATGCCACCAAGTTGCGCGACTCCACCGACTATGAGGACCTGACCGCCATGGCGCAGCAAGGGGCCTACCCGGCGACGGTAACCAGTGACCGGCTGTACTACGGCGGTGTCGATTACCAGCCGCTGAACAACCTCACCCTCAGCCTTCACACCAGCACGCTCGAAGACCTGTTCCGGCGTGATTTTGCCGGGTTCAAGTTCAAGACCCGCCTAGGGCCCGGGGATGTGTTTACCGAGTGGCGCTGGTTCAACGCTCGCGAGCAGGGCCGGGCATTGTTGGGCGAAGTCGACAACCAGACCCTCAGTACCAACGCCGGGTACAGCGTTCAGGGCCACACGTTCAGTGGTGGCTACCAGAAAGTGCGCGGCGATACGGCATATGCCTACGTGGGTGGCACCGATACCTACCTGTTCAGCGAACAGCAGGTCAGCACCTTTGCCCTGGCCAATGAACGGGCGTGGATGCTGCGCTATGACTACAACTTCGCTGCGTTGGGCATCCCAGGGCTTACGTTCAATGTGCGCTATGTGAAGGGCGACCAGGTGGACCCGCAGCGCATAGCCAGCGTCAAGGGCAGGGCGCTGGCGGCTGGCGGCGGAGAAGGGTGGGAATGGGAGCGGACCACGGACATTACCTATGTGGTGCAGTCGGGGGCGCTCAGGAATGTGTCGCTGCGTTGGCGCAATGCGAGCATGCGCTCGAATTTTGCCGATGCAGCGGATGAGAACCGCGTGATCGTGGGGTACACGTTGGATTTCTGACGCAATCACTCTGTGAGGTTGGCCGGATTTTCTCGCGCTTTGGACTTGCGTGGTTTACGTGGCTTTTTCTCAGGCCGTTTGCCGGGTTTGAGCTGCCAGCGGTAGGCATTGGCGAGCAGGCGCTCCTGGATTGCGGGTGGGTAGTCGCTGAGGGTGGTCACGGGTGGGACGGGCTTGCCGGGCATGCCGGCCTCGCGGATTACTTTCGGCCAGCGCGGTCGCCAGCACAGCAGCAGGCTGAGCCAGTGGCCGGTGCCAACGATGACGAAAGCGGGCCAGACCATCAGCAAGATGACTTTGAACAGCCAGCTGCTCTTGCGGAAGAAACGCCCAAGCCCTTCGAACTGGGCGCTGAAGGCCTGGATGGGTGATGGTAGTTGTGTGCTCAGGTGGGGGCGGGGGACGGCGTGGGGACCTTCTTCCATGTAGCGGCGGATGAATTCCCACTCGTCACGCAGTTCGCTGCCGCCTTGGCCTTGCTTGCCGAGTAGGGCCATTTCCATGTGGGGAAGGCCGGTGCGGCTGGGGTGCCAGACTAGCCCTAGTCGCATGCCCAAGCTGAGTGAGTCATCTTCTGGATCGATGGCTGTGCTTCCGGTTGTTTTCCAGGGGAAAGTGACGATGCCGCCGCAGTATTTCGGTCGATGTAGGTGAACTTGTTGGGTTATTCGATTGAAGCGGATGAGCTGGTGACGGCTAGTCAGCATTTCCAGTCGGGTTAAGTGAATTCCATACTTTGAATAAAGATACACTAAGGTCGAGGTGACTGAGAGCATTATAAGTGTTGTAAGAATAGTGATTACGGAGCGACCCTCAGGGTCTGTGATGTCCATCCATAAAAATCCAGTGGTGGTAATTAGTCCAACAGCAATGGCCGGGGCGATAGCGCCGAGCGTTGCGAGCGTAATCAGCCCGCGCTTTTCTTCTGAGCCACCACAGCGAATGTCTAAGAAGATGTCGTTAAAAGCGAATACAGGGCCTCTTGTGCGTGGGTTTTCACTCACCGGTTGAAAGTGCATTTCTTCAGCCAGCTCGTCCTCATACAAATCCTGGCGTTTTTCTTTCGGTGTCAGTTCTGCTTCATAGGCTTTTCGCGCAGCTTCGGATTCAGTAGCCATTTGCCAAAAACCCCATTCGATCAGATACATCACAATACCTCGCTGAATGCGGAGTGTAGGGTCTTCAGTTCTTCGTGTTCTTCAAACGGTTTTGAGTTTTTTGCAAGGCGGAAGCTGCTGCGTTTGCACCACGTCTCCAAAGCGTCGTCTTCAAATATGTAAATTATCACTGTTAGGACTATGCCAATCCAGAAAGCGCCAAGAATAAGGCGGGCAAGTAATAACCGAGCGGCCTGCGTTCCGAGCTTTGCTGCAAGTGCTCCAAGGGACGTGGATAGCGTCTTGGCCAGCTTGGTCTTGGCATTTTGAGAAAGGTAGTCGAAGAAAGGTTTTGCAACAGCAATGGCTGTTCCTATTTCGGCCAGCGACAGGGTTATTGTGGCCATTCCTCTTACAAGGTACGTAGTGGCCAAGAGCCTGGATTTTTTTTGAGTCAGTTTGGTGTGTCCAGCGTGACTGTCGTTGAAATTCTCCAGCCAATCTGTGAAATCCCACCACGCCAGCAGCGAACCTCCAACGCCAGCCAATCCAGCCCCCCAGAGCTTCAACCTCCCCAATGTCGCGGCGGCCCCCTTTCCGGTAACACTGTTAGTGCCGTATCGGGTTACCACTTGGTCCACATAGCTGGCTCCAATTTCAAAGCCCGCGGCAGCCGTAGTCATTGCGGCTGCCAAGAGTTCAGTCTTGATCCGTGCATCACTGTCAGGCAGCTCGCGGGCTTTGAAGGCCATCAGCATGCCTTCGATGAGGCATATCAGGCCGGCAGCACGAACTTTATAGAAGTCGCTTTGCTTGTTATCAGCCTGCATTAGCCCTTCGGCCCAGGCCTGATCCAGGTACCGTGCGATCTGGCCGCCGCTGCGTTGTGGGTTAATGGGCTGCCCGCTTCGTGCAGCTTCACTCACGCGTATTTCGACAGCCGTTTCATGTACCGAAGCAAACAAAGCCAGGCGAAGTCCGTGGTGCAGCGCTCGGTCTGCGCTGCTCGGTGCTCCGGTTCTCAGCACCTGTCGCCCAAGCGCGACGTACCAACCGTACAGGCCGATACTGACGCTGCTGTTCCGCTTCTGCAGTTCTTCATACAGTGCGTTCAGGCGTCCGAAGGCATTCGCAGCGGCGTGGGCGCGTTTGGCAAGGCCTTCGGCCAGCGTGAAGTTGAATTCTGCCGGTGGTTCGGCCTTGGCGGCTTGCAGCAGCGCCGCAAGCTCCTCTCGGATGTCATCCTGGTTGTAGCTGATGCCGCGTATTGCCAGGTTTGCCCGGTCGGCCACGTCGCTACGCCACCAGTGGTCCAGCACCTTGGTGCCCCATTCACTCAACTCCATGCCGATCACGCACTGGCCGGTCTGCTCGGCAAAGGCCAGGCCGTTGATGAGGTCGGCGTTGTCGTAGCGGTCCAGCGCTTGCAGCAACCGTTCGCTGACTACCCAGCGGGCATGGTCCTTGGCGCGGTCTTCTGCCGCTTGCTGGGCGTGTTGCATGGCCTGCTCAAAGGCTTCGAGCTGATCGTGCATGGCCTGACGGTCGACCAGGTGGCCGTATTTCTGGGCGAACTTCTTGCTGAACTCGCCAGCATCCTGACGGCCCTGGACTTTGGCGCGGACATCGCGCTCGAACTGCGCCATGTGCGGCTTCATGCGTTCGTCATGGGCATCGGCTTGCTGCCTGGCCCGTTCGGAAAAGGCGTAGATCTCCGCATGCAGGTGAGGCTGGTTACGTACTTTCTCGGCCATGACTTCGCGCTTGACGATCTGCTCGGCCATCATCTGCGGGTAGAGCTTTTCGATCTCCAGGAACGACTGCGCGACCAGCAGCTTGCGCTCATTGTCCACGCCGGGTTCCACGGTGCGCTCCAGCCACCTGGTCTTCACATCATCGACAGCGGCATTGCGCCAGGCGTTGAGCTCCTGGGTAATGCCGATGGCGTCTTCGATGACGATGGCGGCGCCACGGGGCTTGGTCTGGTTCATTAGCGGCGCCAGCGCTTGCCGTGAGGCGTGCGGCGAGACGATCTGGTCATTGTTGAACGGCTGCAGGTCCAGTAGCGCCTGCAGATCTGTGTCGCCCTGGGCCTTGAAGTCGGCTACCCAACTCAGTTGGTCATGCTTGAGCACGTGGGGCTGCGGTGGGGCGTCGGAGGGCTGGATGAAGCGGGCGATATCGATCGCAGGCAGGCTGCTGCGGTACTCGTCTTCAAGCAGGCGGTAGTTGTCGAGCATGCGCGGGGTCAGCGGGGAAGGGCTGAACAATGGGCGCAGTTCCTGGATGTCATCCAGGTCATAGAGGGTGATGGTCCAGCCGAAGCTGCGGATGATCTCATCAAGATTGCCGGCGCTGGGGGCGGGCTCCCAGGGGGCGTCGGCGCTGATGTACAGCAGGGAGCCGTTGGGTGCGACGCGGTACTGGCTGTGCCATTCATAGGCCGGTGCGCTGTGGCGCTTGATCAGCAGGTAGAGAAAGCCCTCGCGCAGGGGGCGGATGGCGTAGCTGGAATGGGTCATCTCGCCGACGTCCGAGAATGGGCTGAGATAGCTTGGCAGTTTCGGCAGGCGGGCGCGTTGTGCCGGGTTGCCGCCGATGGCGGCGTAGCGCAGGGGCAACAGTTCGAAGCGGCGGGTGCAGTTGGCGACGGGGCTGTTGCGCAGGGCGGGGCGATAGCCGGTGGTGATGCGCCGACACAGTTCGAGGGTTTCACTCAGAGAGTCCATGGTCATTTGCCTCAGTCCTTGGTGCGCAGGCATCGCTGCACATTGTCCATCAGGGATGTCTGTTGCTCGCGGGTGGCGGCAACCGCCTCCTGCCAGGCCGGTGAGTTACTGAGTTGTTCCCCACCGCGAGCCAGCATGAGCACATAGCTGATCAGATCGTCCTCACGGTCCAGGCCTTGCTCGCGTGCCTGATCCAGGTAGTGCTGGATCAAGCCAACCCGCGTGCCGTGGCAAGCGGCAGCCAGGGCAGTGCAGGACGGCTCGCCCTTGAGCAACTCGGCAAGCTGATAGCTCAGCGGCTCACCCGCCAATTCGGCCCAACACGTTTCGTTCAACGTGATTGGCGGGAAGTGCGAGGATTGAGGCTGATCACCGCCGGAGATCTGCAGCCACAACCGCTTGTTCGGGTGCGCGACGGGCGACCACCAGTGATGGATGGGCGCCAGCCATTCGCTTACACCGGGCAGTTCACGGTGCGTATCCAGCACTTGCAAGGCTGCAGCGGTGTGAAAACGCAGGAGGTACGAATGGCCGTCAGCACCCGTGACGATGTTGGCGTGGCTTAAATGCCGCGCGAGCCGGTCGGGAGGGAGGGCGCTGACTATCCAGCCGCATACTGCGCCCGCTGCACCCTGTTCAAGTTGCCATTGAAAATCATACTGGGCCGAGACATCCGAGCCCGGGCGCGAACCAAACAACCAGGGGCCTGCTGTGCGCAGATTGCTGAACTGTGCTTGCTGCAGCAGTGGCCAGCATCGGTCGGCGTAGTACCCGGTCAGTCTTTCCTGCACCTCGGGAGTCAGATTGGCCATTTCCACGATGGCGCTCAGGCGGTAACGGTCGGATGCTCGCAGCACCTCGACCATCGCTCTGACAAATGGGCTGGGCATCAGCTTGCTCCTTCCATGCGAATCATGTTGTGGCCGTCGGCGATCGCTTTCAGCAGGCAGCTGAGGCAAATGGGTTCGCCGGGCTCAGCTACACCAGAAGTTGAAGTGATGCGATTGCTACCCGTAGCCTGCTGGTTGACCGGCCCTTTGAAGGACAGCGCAAGGCCGTCCAGCGTGATACCGGCGCCATCGATTCGCAGCAGGCCCGCCGGGCTCCTGATCGTCAGGCTTTCGCTGACCTGAATGTCATAGACCTTGGTGGTGTGCCGGATAGCTTCACCCGTTTTCAGGTTGTGGTGACCGGCCACGACCTGCTCCAGATGGCCGCCGATTTCTACCATGTGGTTGGCCTTGGTGATGTCCTGGCGGTGGTTGCCTACCTGTTCGATTCGATCCTTGCCTGTGGTGATCCTGTGGGTGCGACCGATGCTCAGGCTGTCGTCGTTGGCGATTTCATGTACCCGGTTCTGGCCAATGCCGACGGACTCGTCACGGGCTACTTCTTCGCGACGGTCCTGCCCAATAGAGATTGTCTCGTCCCGTTCCACGCGCTCCGTGCGGTCGTTGCCCACCCGCGTGGTTTCGTCGTGATTGACGATGTTGTTCTGGTCCCGCTGGGCATGGAGGAACACTTCCTCCTTGCCCAGTTCATCCTCGAAACGCAGTTCGTTGAAGCCATCGCCCTTATGGGTCTGGCTCTTGATGGTCATCCGCGTCTTGTGCTTTGGCAGGTCATACGGCGGCAGCTGATTGCCACAGTAGGTGCGCCCGGTGATCATCGGCTGGTCCGGGTCGGCGTCGACGTACTGGATGATCACGTCCTGGCCTATGCGCGGAATGGCCATCGAACCCCAGCTGCCGCCGGCCCAGCCTTGCGACACGCGTACCCAGCAGGAGCTGAACTCGTTGTCCTGGCTTTCCCGGTCCCAGGGGAAGCTGACCTTCACCCGGCCCCATTGGTCGCAGTAGATCTCCTCGCCCTTGGGCCCCACCACCGTCGCCATCTGCGGGCCGTCGATGCGCGGTTTGGGCAACGGCGCCGGGCGCCATTCGGTTCTGCCGGGCACCAGCACGGCTGCCTGCGTGTAGCGGGTGCCTTGCCGGGCACCCGCAGCCTCTTCCTGCAGGCTGGTGAACTGGGTGCCTTCGTGGTGCACGCGGGTTACCCGCCAGTGCCTGTTCAGGTCTTCGCGCGGGTGCTCGATCAGGGTGAAGCTCAGCCCCGGCTGCAGGCGTACATCGTCGCCTTCCACCTCGGCCATGCGGGCGTCATGGCGCCAGGCTGTGATGCGGGTGGCGGTGAAGGGGGCGCCGACCGCCCCGCGCTTGTAGCGGCCGGGGTAGTCGAAGCGCTCGTACGTGGTGGACTGGTGCTTCAGGTCGCTGCCGTCGGCACGTTGCTCCTGGCGGTAGGCCGGGTGGGTGAAGGTGTAGTCGCGCTGCACCTGGCGCGCGGTACGTACCTGCTCGCTGTAACGCAGGCGGCGCAGGCACGGCCTGGCCTGGTTGCCGCCGCTGTTGGCGTGGTACAGCACCTGGTTGGGGTCGGTGTCGTCGTCAAAGAAAACTTCGTCCTCGTCATCGCCCTTGATGGCGCCCTGGCTGATCTGCCCCAGCCCCAGCAGCCGGTCGGTGATCAGCAGCTTGTGCAGTTTTGGCGTGTGCTCGAAGCGGTAGACAAAACCCTCTTCGGCGGCCAGGCGGGCGATGAAGTCGAGGTCGGTTTCACCGGCCTGCACGCAGAACTCGCGCACCTCGTGCTTGTCGATGCTTCTCAGCTCGTAGCCGGTGATGCCCTGGCGCTTGAGCATGATCTCGAGAATCTGTGGCACGGTTTTCTGCTGGAAGATGCGCCAGTTCGAGCGCAGCCCGGCGCGGGCCAGCACGGGTTCGACCAGGACGCGGTAACGGGTGCGATGCAAGCCTGTTTCACCCTGGCTGAAGGTGCTGACCAGGCCGTGCACGTAACGCAGCGGGCGCTCGCCGCGCCAGATCGTGAACAGCACCGGCTTGTCGAGCAACTGGCCAAAGTCGACATCGTCTTCGAAACTGACCAGTTCCAGCTTCAGCTGGAACGGCATGCTGATGGCTTCGTCCAGTTCGAACGACACCACTTCGAACTCACTCCGGCCAGCCAGCGGCTGGAAGGTAAAGCGCAAATCGGATTGGCTAGGCATATGGCGGCCCCTGCTACTGCTGCAGAATCGCGTTGAGCGATTCCAGGACTTCGGCAGTGAGCAGGTCGAGGCGGTAGCTGTAGTAGCTGTAAGCGCAGACCATGGCGACGGCGGAGATCACCAGCGGGCTCCACCAGGGCCACTCCCAGCGTCGCGGGCGGTGGGGGCAATGAACGACGTTGCTGTAGGGGTCGCACACCTCTTCCGGCGTAGGGCCACGCAGTTCGCGGATGACCGTGTGCATGCGCGAGATCAAGGCTTTGATGATGTCTTCGCACTTGGGGTCCAGGGCGTGCTTGCCCCTGAGGCCCAGGCAGAAGCAGTAGTACAGGAACTCCAGTACATCCTGGAATTCCCTGGGCGCCTGCATGACCCGCTCGAGCAGCACGAAGATCTTTTCGCCGCCCTGGGTTTCATCGTGGAAGATGCTGAGCAGCGGCTGGTGGCTCCAGCACGAATTGTTGCCCCACGGGCGGCTCATCACGGCCTCGTCCAGGTACAGGCACAGGGCATAGGAATAGACTTCCTGGTGCACGATGGGGTACCCGTGCTGCTGGATTTCTTCGCGGATGTTGCTGACCTGGTTTTGCACGGTCTTGTGCACGTAGGCGAGGTTGGGTAGGTCATCCAGGGTGCGCAGGCGAATGACCAGCCCGAACAGCGGGCTTGCCGCGTCGAGCATCAGGTTTGCGAAGCCGCCCCGCAGCTGGAACTCCGGGTCGGCGGGGTAACCGGATAGATCCGTTGCGAGTTGAGGATCAGCGCCGGTACGAGACCTTTGGGTTTCCTCGATATCCTCAAGCAGGACTGGTTTTTTCTTGACCGGCACCGGTTTGTCAGTGCCATCGGACAGTCTGGACATCCTTAATCCTCGTCAATTAGCAGGGCAACTCACGCAATGGCCGCAGACTTCCCATGTGATCGGGCGCAAGCAATTTGCGAAAGCCTGAAGACTAACGAGGAATCATTTTCTATGGGAGATTGGAGTTTCCTAAAGAGCTGTAGGAACTTTCGCTCCAGTTTATTTTTAAAATATTATTCGCAGGGAACGTGTCGGTGCTTTGATATATGTCGCGGTTGTTTTGTGTGGCTGCTGGTGCTTCTGATACGAGGGCCACGGCACAGCAGCGGCCAGTAGTGCAAGGCTGTTTTCAGGTGCCAACGCGACGCGTATATATGAAGAACCATGTAGTTGCCCAGGTCGTAAGCCAGGCACAGATCCAGGCCCAGAACGTATGGGACATATAGCGCCAGCTCTGCAGCGCGTAGATAGGTCCATATACCAAAGACCCGCTGGAGGCGCGGTCACCCGGCCATCACCTGCCTTGCTCCAAACCTTGGTTGCTGGAGGCTGTATGCGAATGAGGAGTAACGTATACTGGGCGTGGGTCTACCCTAAGCTCTACCATCGTAGCTACGAATAAATGCTGGGCGATGGCATCCGGATCGATATTCAGGTAAGGCTTTCACGCACCACCCGGAAATGGAAGAGCATGGCATTTACCCTGTCCTCCATTTCGTCCAGTGAAATTGATCGACTGACTACTGCGCTTCCTCGTGCTTCGCAAAACGCAGCGATACTGATCGAATCACTGTTCTTGAGGGCGTGCTCTAGTTTCAGCATCACCTTTCACAGATTCATCACGGTTCAGGGATCGACTTTCCCATTTTGCCACTACCAAGGGGGCCAGCGCGTTGCCTAGCACATTCAGTGCAGTAACCGGCATATCCATTAGCCTGTACACGCCCGCGATCAAGGCAACACCCTCTAACGGCAACCCGGCGGCGGTGAGCGTGGCAGTGAGGATGACAAACATGAACCCCGGAACGCCCGCCGCGCCCTTGGAGGTTAGGACCATGATGAAAACAAGCATGATCTGGTCTGCCAGGGCGAGCTCAATATTGTAAACCTGGGCAATAAACAGTGTCCCTAACCCTGCAAACAAAGAGGCACCATCAAGGTTGAACGAATATCCCAGCGGTATGACAAGCGTGGTGATGTTGCGTGGCACGCCTCTCACTTCGCTCTTCGCCATCAGTTGAGGCATGACCGTCGCGGAGCTGGCGCTACTGAATGCCAGCAATAATTCATCCTTGAAAGCCTTGATGATTTCAAAAATATTTTCGCCGACCAGCTTTGCAATGAAGCCGAGCACCACGATAGCAAAGACTATAACCGCCAGGTATGTCACGCCGATCAGCTTCGCCAGCGGCAGCAGGGCGTGAATACCAAAGCTGGATACTGTTACTGCAATCAGGGCAAAAATACCGATCGGAGAATACGCCATCACCATGTGCGTTACTTTGAACATGGTGTCGGCAACGGCTTGTAATGCACCCACCAAGGGAAGTCGCTTTTGCGGTTCCAGATTAGAAAGTGCAACCCCAAAAATTATCGCAAAAAACAGTACGGAAAGTAGCTTGGCTTCAGCCATTGCCGCGATGATGTTATCAGGGATAATCCCCAGGAGCACATTGCCTAACCCTTGGGAAGCAGCCTGCATAGGGGCTTGCACCGTGGAGGTGACTGCGCTGGAAAAGTCAGCACCAACGCCAGGCTGGAAAATATTACCCACTAATAATCCGAAAACAATTGCCACGCCGGTAACAGAAAAGAAGTAGACCAAGGCCTTTGTTCCCACTCGCCCGAGAGAACGGCCCCCAGACCCAGCAATCCCCACTACCATACAGGAGAAAACCAGCGGGACGATGATCATTTTCATCAGCTTGATGAAGGCATCGCCCGCCGGTTGAAGGACCTGCGCTACCAACCAGCCTTTTTGATCGGGAAAGTAGTTGAGCAGTAGCCCGACAATAACCCCTGAAAACAAGCCGATTGCAATCTGGGTGATCAAGCTGATCTTTTTTTTCGCAGCCATGGTGTTGGGTCTCTTGTTTTTATTTAGATGTATCAAGAAGCGAAGACGGCGGGAAAATTCCTAAAGCCTTTGACTTCAATTGGATTGCCACTCGGGTCAAGGAAGAACATCGTACATTGCTCCCCGGGCTCCCCTCTGAACCGAATGACTGGGGGGATCTCAAACACGATGCCTTTGGCCTCTAACCGCTGAGCAAGCTCTAGCCAGCGATCAAGCGGCAGCACTACTCCAATATGGGGCATCAGCACCATGTGCTGGCCCACTTTGCCTGTACGGGTAGTCTTGAATGGTTCACCAAGATGAAGGGAGATCTGATGCCCGAAAAAGTCAAAATCTACCCAGCTGTCAGTACTTCGCCCCTCGATACATCCCAAGTATTCTTTATAGAATTTTCGGGATTCTTCAAGGCTGGTAACATGGTAGGCGATATGGAAAGGATTAAACATGGCGACTCTCCTCAGCAGGGGGAGGAAAGCTTTTCAGAACGCGCGATTCATGTACACCCACCAACGCTTGGTCTGAGCATAAGGAATCGGTATGGACATCAGAACGCTTGAGGCCGTGATATCTGTCATTGACCATGGGTCAATCGCGAGTGCTGCAAAAAAGTCGAGTGTGTCATCGACGGCCATCAGCTTGCGAATTCAAAGCCTCGAAAAAGAACTGGAGTGCGAGCTTTTCAATCGAGATGCCCATTCGATAAGGCCCAACCAGAGGCTGATTGCAGTGATACAAAAAATTCGTGACATCATACTACAAGCCAATGAGTTGAAATTCGATTTGCAACTGGATGGCTTGCGAGGGGACCTTAGTCTTGGCGCTATATCCACTGCGTTAACGGGGATCATACCGTCAGCCATCGAGCAGTTTTCGGTATGCGCACCTGACGTGAAGCTGAAGATTACCCCAGGCGATTCAAGGCTCCTGTACGATAAACTTGTCGGCGGCGATCTGGACGCGGCCATTCTCGTTGAGCCACCGTTCAAGCTACCTAAGTCTTTAAGGTTATATTTGCTCCGCTCCGAGCCGCTTGGGCTGCTAAGCAGTACGCCGGTCACTGCAGAAGCAGTTTCATCCGCCATGCAATCTCAGGCCTTCATACGCTACGATGTCAACTCATGGGGCGGGTCATTGGCTCAACGTTACCTTGATGATCGTGACATTGATGTAAGGGTGGCTTGCGATATCGATTCACTGGAAGCCATTGATTTGCTGGTGTCCTGTGGGCAGGGGGTGTCACTGGTACCTCAGTGGCTCACGATAGGGTCGTTCAGTTCTCACTATATCCCCGTAAGTCAGGATTCCCGTTACAGCCGAAACATCGTACTGGCTTATAGTGAGTCAAATCGTAACTTGCCAGCCCTTCAGCGCCTTCGGGAGCTTCTCACCGCCGTTTAGGGTGTTGATCAGCCTAAACATCTTAGGTTTTGTTTGAAGAGATGTCGTAAAGACCTCATGGAACCATCCAGCCGTGCCCCGTCAGAAAACGGTATTTTTGGAAGACACACCTACTACCCCAAGTACCGAATACATGACCCAACCACCCGATGGCCTGCCGATTTACCGTGTATTGACCGGCCCCGATGACGCGTCTTTTAGGGAATCTCCGAACAAGCCTTCAGTTATGCGAGAATCCCCGCAACACCTGATCCGAGCCGCCCATGAGCCAGATGAGCTTTTCCGACTTTGAGTACGCCGGCA
>Ga0256410_1000433_pt1 | contig 42390 bp, 32 predicted proteins | sample PhyWR1_FD_185983 | JGI IMG/M metagenome (GOLD analysis project Ga0256410, IMG submission 185983) | Leaf surface microbial communities from wheat plants in UC Gill Tract Community Farm, Albany, California, United States - DLSL W.R1 | ecosystem: Host-associated > Plants > Phyllosphere >... | reverse complement strand
AAACATTTTAGGTGCCTATATCGGCGGTGTCTACCTCTTCCCATTCCGAACAGAGCAGTCAAGCCCGCCAGAGCCGATGGTATTGCCGTAACAGGTGGGAGAGTAGGTCGGTGCCTTTTTTTATACAAATAGCCTTTTAATAAAGGCTATTTGCTTTTAAAATCTGATTTGTTTATATCAACGTTGTTGATTCAAAATATTTTAGGTGTCTATATCGGCGGTGTCTACCTCTTCCCATTCCGAACAGAGCAGTCAAGCCCGCCAGAGCCGATGGTATTGCCGTAACAGGTGGGAGAGTAGGTCGATGCCTTTTTTTTATACAGACCACTAGAATTTATTCTAGTGGTTTTTTGCTTTATAACACTTTTCAAAATTGTAATCTCAACTATATCTTTTATGATAATGATATTTATTCTGCTATTATCATAACAATATTACGAAAATCTACTTTTTTAGTCGTTTAATTTTTATAAACTTGAATATTGAAATGCATTTACGCATTTTGACATGCTATACTCGATTATGAAAATTAAATATATTGTCATTGCGCTATTAGTACTTGTATTTGGATACTTGATTTGGCAAAGGATTGCAGCAAATAAGGAGAAGAATGCTGCTCCTGCTCCTGCTGGAAAAGGAAAGAATGCCGCTATGGCTGTTTATGGAACAGTTATCTTTGCTGAATCATTTGCTGATAATCTTAATCTTACAGGAACAATAGAACCGGATGAACAGGTTGAGATTCGCTCGGAAGTTTCGGGTTTAATCGATCAATTGAATTTTTCTGAGGGTAGTCGTGTTAATAAGGGTGCTGTTTTGGTCAAGATTGTAGCGGCTGATTTATTGGCACAATTGGACCAAGCTAAAACGAGAACGCAGTTGACATCTGAAAATGAAAGAAGAGCAAAATTGTTATTGCAGAAAGAAGCGATCAGCCAAGAGGAGTATGATATTGCTAGTGCTGACTATCGAACAGCAAAATCTCAAATATCTTTTATTGAAGCTCAATTGTCTAAGACCTATATTCGTGCTCCTTTTTCTGGTACTATCGGTCTTCGATCGGTATCTAAAGGGGCGTATATCACACCAACATCTTCGATTGCAAAATTAGTTAAATCTGATCGTGTTAAACTTTCTTTTGCTATTCCAGAGAAGTATGTGAATAGAGTTTCGGTAGGTCAGCGAATTTCTTTTAAAATTCCGGAATCTAAGGAAACTTTTGAGGCGAAGATTTTTGCAATAGATCCAGCGGTTGATTTAACGACTAGAACTTTATTGATTAAGGCTATGGCTGATAATACACATAATAAATTTGTACCTGGTGTATTTGTAAACGTGATATTACCTTTAGAAAGTATTGACGATGCCTTAATGGTTCCATCTGAAGCCTTGATCCCAATACAGAATGGCAAAAAAGTTTTTATAGTAAAGGAAGGAAATGCGAGAGAAGTTATTGTCGAAACAGGAGGAAGAACAAAAGATAAGGTAAATGTATTGTCCGGTTTGACAAATGGTGATACTGTTTTAACAACAGGGGTCATGTCACTGAAGAATGATGTTAAAGTGAAGGTTACATTACGTTAATCGTGTTTTATGAGTTTGTCTACAACAAGTATTAAGCGCCCTGTATTAACAATTGTATTGAATTTGATGTTAATCTTATTTGGTATAATTGGTTATACTTATCTGGGTGTTCGTGAATTTCCTTCTATTGACCCGGCTCAGATATCTGTGAGAACAAGTTATGCAGGAGCAAATGCTGATATTATCGAATCACAGATAACAGAACCATTAGAAAAAGCAATTAATTCTATTGATGGTATTCGAAATATTTCATCTTCGAGTAATCAAGGAACTAGTAATATAACGGTCGAGTTTAATCTAGGTAAAAATTTAGAGGAAGCGGCTAATGATGTGCGCGACAAAGTTTCTCAGGCGGTTAGAAGCTTACCGCAAGATATCGATGCTCCTCCTGTCGTATCAAAGGCTGATGCCGATTCGGAACCCATCATTACGATGACGGTTCAAAGTTCTGAAAAGAATATTTTGGAATTATCGGATTATGCTGAGAATACCATTTCACAGAGGCTTCAAACAATTCCAGGTGTAAGTTCTGTACAGATATGGGGGCAAAAGAAATACGCTATGCGATTATGGTTGGATCCCGTAAAATTAAATTCGTATGGCGTCACCGTATTGGATGTGAGATCTGCTCTAAACCTTCAAAATGTTGAGCTGCCTTCAGGAAAATTGACAGGCTCTAATACGGAATTGACAGTAAAGACTATTGGAAATTTAGCTTCAGAGGATGAATTCAATGATATCATCATAAAATCTACAGGAAATAGTATCATTCGTCTAAGCGATGTCGGAAAGGCTGCTCTGGAAGCTGAAAATTTTGAAACGAAAATGTCGGATTCGGGACTACCCATGTTGAGTATGGCGGTCATTCCACAGCCAGGTACCAATTACTTAGAAATTGCGAAGAATTTCTATAAAGAATTTGATCAATTGAAAAAGGATCTCCCTGAGGATATTGTAATGAAAATAGCACTTGATAATACATTATTTGTCAAGCGTGCTGTTCTGGAAGTGGCTGAAACACTATTAATTTCTGTTGTCTTAGTTGTATTAATTATCTTTTTATTCTTTCGAAATTGGTCTATTGCATTTAGACCACTAATTGATATTCCGGTATCCTTAATTGCGACATTTTTTGTGATGTACCTTTGTGGATTTTCCATCAACGTATTAACATTATTGGCGATTGTACTGGCAACAGGTCTAGTGGTAGATGATGGAATCGTAGTAACAGAGAATATATTTAAAAAGGTAGAAGAGGGAATGTCTCCTATTCAAGCAGCAATAAAAGGATCCAATGAAATTTTCTTTGCTGTTATATCCATTTCAATTACACTTGCAGCTGTGTTTTTACCAGTAGTATTTTTAGAAGGATTTGTAGGACGGCTCTTTCGAGAGTTTGGGATAGTTATTGGTGCTGCAGTACTTATTTCGGCTTTTGTGTCTTTAACATTGACACCGATGTTAAATGCTTATCTGATGAAAGGTGGTGAACAGAAAAAGACTAAGTTTTACGAAAAGACGGAACCTTATTTTGTAGCATTAACGGAGGGGTATGCCAATTCTTTAGTCAAGTTCTTGAAAAAGCAATGGTTAAGTTACCCCATCATATTGGCTTGTTTTGCTCTTATCTACCTATCTTTTAATTTATTACCTAAGGAGACAGCACCTTATGATGACCGTAGTTACTTAACTATGCGTGTTACTGCTCCAGAAGGTGTATCTTATGATTACATGGACCGTTTTATGACTGAATTAACAACTTTGGTTAATGATTCTGTTCCTGAGAAAGATGTCAGTTTAGTCATTACTTCTCCTGGATTTGGTTCGGCTTCCTCTAACAGTGGTATTATACGTCTTGGTTTAGTGCAGCAAGAAGATCGGAACAGAACTCAAGCTGAAATCGCTCGTGATTTATCCCGACTGACACGCTCTTCTTCGGAAGCTAAAGTGTCGATCATGGAACAACCAACGATTTCAGTAAATAGAAGAGGGGGACTACCTGTACAATATATTATACAGGCGCCAAATTTTCAAAAGTTGGAAGAAAAGATTCCTGAATTTATGGACGCGGTGAATGATGATCCCACTTTTTCAATCACGGATGTCAATTTAAAATTTAATAAACCCGAAGTGTATGTGAATATAGATCGCGAAAAGGCATTGAGTTTAGGTGTTTCTATTTTGGACGTTGCACAGACTCTGCAAATGTCTCTTTCAGGACAACGATTTGGTTATTTTATGATGAATGGGCGACAATATCAAGTGATAGGTCAGTTTGATAAAAAAGATACAAGTACACCGTTAGATCTTGCTTCCATATTTATTAAGAATAAAGAAGGTCAATTAATTCAGTTGGATAATATTGTAAAGATTGAGGAGCAGAGCAGTCCGCCGCAGTTGTACCATAATAATCGTTATATGTCTGCTACTGTCTCTGCCGGTTTAGCACCAGGAAAGAGTTTAGGTGAGGGAATAGAAGCGATGGATCGTATTAAATCGAAAGTGCTAGATGAAACTTTTACAACAGATTTAGGTGGTGAATCAAGAGATTTTAGGGAGAGTGGCTCTAATACTATGTTTGCTTTTGGTTTAGCCCTTTTATTGATATATTTAATTCTGGCTGCACAATTTGAAAGTTTTATAGATCCTTTTGTTATTATTATTACTGTACCACTTGCTGTTGCTGGCGCACTATTTTCGCTGTGGTTATTTGGACAATCTTGGAATATCTTTAGTCAGATTGGAACAATTATGTTAATTGGATTGGTAACAAAAAATGGTATTTTAATTGTGGAATTTGCAAATCAGTTACGTGAGGAAGGTAAATCTAAATATGAGGCTATTATTGAGGCTTCTGCTGGACGATTGCGTCCGATCTTGATGACTTCATTAGCAATTGCACTTGGGGCCTTACCGATCGCGTTATCTCTTGGTGCGGCTTCTACAAGTCGTATAGGAATGGGAGTTGTGATCGTAGGAGGAACATTGTTTTCGCTTGTATTGACTTTATTTGTTATTCCTGCGATCTATTTAATGTGGTCTAGAATAAAGAAGCATAATCCTGAACTGTCGAATATTGAAGATTAATATGAATAAGATTTATTATTTATTAGCCCTGTTGTTTATCCCAATGAGCACTGCTTTTTCGCAAGATGTACTGACTGCTCAAGAGGCAGTAACTATCGCTATGGAAAATAATTTCGATATATTGCTTACAAAAAAGGATGTAATCATAGCGAAAGAAAATGCGACATATGGAAATGCTGGTATCTTACCCAACCTTACTGCGAATTTTACTCAAAGTAATAGTAACCAAAATTCAAAACAAACACAAATTACGGGTGAAGTTAGAGAATTGGAAAATGCCAAGAACAACAGTATGAATTATGGGGTCAGTCTAGGCTGGACTATTTTTGATGGGTTTGGGATGTTTGCGCGATATGAGAAATTAAATCAACTGAAATCAAGGGGTGATCTGGAGTTAAAATCTATTATTTTAACAACGGTCGGTGATGTGTTGAATATGTATTATACAATCGTTTTAGAAGAGAATCTATTGCATACCATAGATTCTTCTATAGCTATTTCTAACGATCGTTTAAAAACAGCTGAAAATCGTTTTCAAATTGGAAAAGCATCTAAATTGGAGGTTTTAAATGTTCAGGTGAACTTGAATGAAGATCAATCTCTGCGATTTAGAAAAATGGAAACAATTGCTAATTTGAAAACAGAATTAAACCGTTTGTTGGCAAGGGACTTAACGATTGATTTTGACGTTGAAGATCAATTTCAATTTAATGAAAATTTGGAAATCAATGCCTTATTAGAAGAGGCTACTAACCAAAATATCGAACTTCAATTGATTAAATTGGATAAACGTTTGGCAGAATTGGAGCAAAAGGATGTACGATCAAAACGATTACCTGTTGTTCGGCTCAATTCTGGATATAATTTTTCTTCATCAGAATCGAGTTTAGGTTTTGTTGCTCAATCTAACGCTAGAGGCTTAACTTATGGTGTAACGGCATCCTTGAATATTTTTGATGGGTTTAATCAGCGAAGGAGTGAACGCGTCGCTAAACAAATGGTGGAAAAAGCTTCTTTACAAATTGAAAGATCGAAAGAACTCATTAATGCCACTATTTTGAAAGCATATCAAAGTTATATGACTAATATCAGTTTGACTAAATTGGAAGAGCGAAATGAGAGAATTGCGAAGCAAAATCTGAATATAACTTTAGATAAATATAAAATAGGTACGATAAGTGCCGTTGAATTTAGAGATGCTCAGGAAAACTATGTCAATGCAGTGAGCAGGCTAAAGGAAGCTAATTACCAAGCTAAGTTGTCTGAAGTAGGTCTTAAAGAACTTGTTGGTAACTTAGACTTCTAAGCTTTTATAAATGAACTAAGAGCCTTAAAAAGGCTGCTTAGCGTCCATCTTCCGTATAGAAGTCTAATAGAGAACTCATATAAGGGTCATCCCAGCCATCAACGATATCGGCATAATCTTCTTCTGGTATGTTGGTATGGTTAATTTCAATCGAAGTACCCTTTTTGTGGTCATGTAGTTTAATCGTCACTATAGATTCAGATTCCTGCTCGCCAAAATACCATTGTTGAACAATTTTCTTATTCGGATCTAATTCGAGAAATTTTCCTGTAATGGCACTATCCCACATGGAGAATTCACCACCAACAACTGGATTGATTTCTACTAAGTCACCTGTCCAAAGGCGTATGGTAATGTCGGTCGTCAAGGCCAGGTAGATCTCTTCTGGCTCTGCAGGTATAATGTAATATTTTTTAAAATCTTTCATATCAACAAAAATACATTTATTATGATGGAGAGTATCAATCTATTTTAATCTTTTCTTTAGTTACTGAGAATGAAAAAATATACAGCGATTTAATACGCTAAGACAATTCTTTGGGTGATCATGTTAAGATTGATAGCAAATAAATCGCATTTGACTGATTATCAATTTAAGGTAATAGGAGTGATCTACTAGCTGTAATCTCTATGGAGGATAGGATTAATTTAAACTTAAAATGGGATGATCTACGATGAGTTGACAAATATCTTTTGCTACTTCTTCTTTTGATTTTAATGTATATTCTTGAATATGCTCAAAGCGATCGATCACCGTTACTTTATTGGTATCTGTGGCAAAACCTGCTCCTTTATCTTGCATTGAATTGAGAACGATTAGATCTAGGTTTTTACGAATTAATTTGCTTTTTGCGTTTTCAATTTCATGCTCAGTTTCGAGTGCGAAACCAATTAGAAGCTGCTTTTCCGTCTTTTTGTTGCCCACAGTTGCTAAAATATCAGTCGTTTTTTTAAGGGATATAGCAAATTGATCTTCTTTCTTTTTAATCTTTTGAGTTGCGACTTCAATGGGGGTGTAGTCTGCTACTGCAGCACTCATAACAATGATGTCGGACTGAATGAAATATTGTTCAACAGCTTCCAACATTTCTTGAGCTGAGGTGATCGATATGCGATGCACATTTTTTGGTGATTCAAGAGCGGTTGGACCACTTATTAAGGTGACTTGTGCTCCCAATTCCGAAAGTTGCTTTGCTAATGCATATCCCATTTTACCACTGGAATGATTGCCGATAAATCTAACAGGATCTATGGCCTCATGTGTTGGTCCAGCAGTTACTAAAGCCTGTCTTCCAATCAGTGGTAAATCAATGGAAAAGCTTTTTTCAATAAAATGAAGCATTTCTTCGGGCTCTGCAAGCCGTCCTTCTCCAATTAATCCACTCGCTAATTCTCCATTACCGGGGTGAATTATTGTGTTGCCGTAAGATTGGAGTAGTCGGATGTTATTTTGAGTAGAGGGGTGTTTCCACATGTCTAGATCCATTGCCGGAGCAATAAAAACGGGACATTTGGCTGATAAATAGACGGCAGTTAATAAGCTGTCACAGATACCATTTGCTAATTTTCCAATGGTATTAGCTGTGGCTGGCGCTACAAGTATAAGGTCAGCTTGCAATCCAATATGGACGTGATTATTCCATTCCCCAGTTTTAGGGTCGAAATAATCGATTAAAACGGGGTTATTTGAAAGTGTTGACAACGTCAGCGGGGTGATAAATTCTGCTGCTTCTTTTGTCATAATGATCTGAACAGTCGCCTTTTCTTTGACTAATAATCTAGTCAGATGTGCAATTTTGTATGCGGCAATACTGCCGCATACAGCAATTACAATATTTTTATTAGCTAAGCTCATATCCATTCAGATAAGGCAAGTTATTCTTGCTCTTTTGCAGGATTTCTGAAATAAATCTTATCGTGTAAGAATTCGTCAATTGCAATTAGAGTAGCTTTTGGCATACGCTCATAGTGTTTTGAGATTTCAATTTGTTCACGGTTTTCGAATACCTCTTCTAAGTTATCATTGTTAGTAGCAAATTCTGCAAGTTTGCCATTCAATTCTTCTTTGATGTCAACTGAAATTTGATTAGCACGTTTGCTGATCACTACGATTGACTCATAAATATTGTCAGTAACGATGTCTAATTGTCTTAAATCACGTGTTACAGTTGAAGTTGCTACAGTGCTGTTATTTTTTTGACTCATTGTTTTGGGTATTATCTTTATTATCTTTATTTTCTTTTTTCTCTCTCGCGGCTTTTCTTTCTTTTTCTTGCTCTGCGATCGCTTTATTTACTGTTGCCATATAGGCAGTAGCAGCTTTCATTTTCTTTTCAGCATTATCGCGAATGGACTCGGCCTCTTTCAAATATTTACTATTTGGAAATGCCATTGCCAATGAACGATAATAATCAATAACTTCAGCATATCGATCCGCCTGTTTAAAGGGGGTACTTTGATTTGCAAAATTATATTGAGACTTTAAGGTAAGATACTCAATTTCTTCCGCATACTTAGTATCAGGATATTCTTTTAACACATTTTGCAAAGCGATTACTGCTGCTCTATAGTCGTCGTTTAATCCCATGTCATACAGGAGCTTAGCGTTTGCAAAAGCTTTAAGTTCCAATTTGTCGCGAAGCTTTTGAATTAAATCACCAGCTTCTTTTGCTCGTTCTGACTCTGGATACAGGTTAACAAACAGTTGTAATGCATCAATTGCTTTCCTTGTATTCTCTTGATCTAAACTAGATCTAGGAGAATCGAGGTAATAACAATAAGCAGACATAAAACGACATTCTTCAGCTCTAGGGCTATTCGGATAAACATCTGCAAAATCTTTAAAATGATAACGAGCTGATGTGTAGTCTTTTAGTCTGTAATTTGCGAAGGCTGTGAAATAATATAAATTTTCTGCTTCTGCCTGCCCTCTAAATTTACTCCTCAAATCTTCAAACAATATTAAAGCTTTGCTATATTTCTTATTTTCGTATAATTTGACCGCCTCTTCGTATTTTTGAGCGATATTATTGCTTGCTCGCAATTTCTCAAATTTACTTTTACAGCTACTGAATGATACCAATAACAAAATTCCGGCACATAAAGCCGCTATACGCCTATTTAAAAACATTTTACAAAGATAAGTGAATTTGTAATACTAATCAATTAAATTTTTATGTTGCAATATAGTGCATTAATGAATGCTAAACAACGAAATACTTTCATATTAACTTTTTTTAACCTCTAGCTAAAGCACAATTATTATTGTCATTTTCATGTTTAAAAACATGATGAATCCATTTGTCATGATCTCATTTTGGTAAATTTTGATTATATTTACATTCAAATTGTTAAAGTATGACATTAAAAGAAAGAGTTGAGCAAGCATTGGACACGATTAGACCTTATTTGGAAACTGATGGTGGTGATGTTAGTGTGCAAGAAATCACGGCAGATAATGTTGTTCGTCTAAAATTACTGGGCGCATGTGCTTCATGCTCGATGAGTATTATGACTTTTAAAGCTGGCCTAGAGCAGGCGATTAAGAAAGCTGTTCCTGAAATTACAGCGGTTGAGGCTATCAATATTACCGACATGGATGATCCTAATGCGACCTTACCCACGCCTAAAGCCTTATAATTGACGGCTTTAATTAACACAATTTAACAACAGTATTCCTGTTTAAATCTTAGATTTGTGCTATGAAATTCAACTATCACTTTATTCTTGTAACATTTTTTATTTTTCTGGGGTATTCTTCTTATTCCCAAGAACGTAAAATATTGCAGTTTAGTGGTATTGTGCAAACCGTGAGTTCGGGCCTTCCTGTAGGGTATACGACAATTACGAATGAAAGCTTTCGGAATGAAACCTATATGGCAAATAATGAAGGCTTTTTCTCATTTGTAGCGCATGTAGGTGATACGATCCGCTTTACTTCGGTTGGTTATGAAACATACAAGTATGTTATTCCTAATGTCGAAGGGGATCGATTATCTAGTGCTATCGTCATGACCAATCTCATTATTGAGTTACCAATGGTTACGCCGTATCCTTGGGCGAGTATAGAAGAATTCAATATTGCATTTATGAATTTAGAGGTTAATTCAGATAACGTCATTCGTGCAAAACGAAATATGTCTAAAGAATCAATTGATGCCATGGCGGCTGTAATGCCGAGAACTGCTGATGAAATGCACAGCTATAATGTGAATGAAAATCACCGTGGAATGAACAATAAAGTCATCAATCAACGATACGCAAATCCATTATTAAATCCTTTCGCATGGGGGAGCCTAATCCAACAGATCTCCAAAGGGAAAAAAGGAAGTAAAAGTTCTAATTTCTAATCCGTAGCTTCTAATTTATTTAATTCTGATACGCTTATTTTTGATGAAAAATAAGCGATTAGACCTGCAATACTCGTAATGGTAAAAAATACGATAATAAAATCACTTAAACGTAGTGCAATCGGGTAACTATCGATTAACATATTAGCCCCCTCTTCTACTTTTATTATGCCATAATTGATTTGTAAAAAGCAAAAAATATAGCCAATTACTAATCCACTTACGCATCCAATTAAAGAAATCATTAAGCCTTCATAAAAAAATATTTTCTGAATCATCGAATTGTCTGCACCAATATTCTTTAAAATATTCATATCTTCTTTTTTGTCGAGTACGAGCATAGTTAAAGATCCTACAATATTGAATAGTGCGATGATGCTAATTAATGTAAGTATAAAATATACCGCCCAACGTTCCACGCGTACATTTTTATAAAGAGTTGGATTTTGCTCTTCTCTATTTTTTACAACAAAATTATCTCCGAGTTGTGTTTGAAGATTATTTTTAAATGTTTCCAAGTTTTTTTTGTCTTTCACATAAAATTCAATCGCAGAGATACGATTAAATTCCCCCAATACTTCTTGGGCAAAAGAGATGGGCGTAACGACTAAATTGTCAAAATCTTGCTGATTTTTAAATATTCCAGTTGGTTGAATGGATCTAATATTAAATTCGTCGGCAGGATTTGCACTGTTTTTTACTCCTTTTCGTGGTGAGTATATATCAATTCGACTTAGCCCTGTATGTATTGAAACACCTAAGTTAGCTTGTACTCCTGCTCCTATTACAGCATAGGGAATGCTATCTTGCATCAGGTTATAATCTCCATTACTGATTAGGCTATCCTTTGCCTGATGGTCAATCGAATTGCCTTGGATCCCCTTTATCGTGCCGATATATTGTCTATTTTCATACTGGAGCAATACTTTTTCTTGTAGCACCTCTGTATAATTGATTACATTTGAATCTTTTTTTAATGCCTGAATCCCAGGATGATTGGGATCGAATAATTTACCTTGTCTTGGTTCTATTTTAATTTCTGGTGCAAATTGACTAGACATGGATAAAATCAAGTTTTCCATGCCATTGAATGACGATAGTAGAATAATTAAAGCTGCGCTGCTTACTAAAACACCCACTATACTAATACCTGAGATAATATTTATTGCATTGACAGATTTTTTTGAAAATAAATAGCGCTTTGCAAATAGATAAGGTAAATTCATTATTATTATGCTCTAATATATGGATTGCTCACTTTCTCCGATCCTACTGTTGTGGTTGGTCCATGTCCTGGGTAAACCGTGACTTCATTAGGCAGTGTGTAAATTTTTTCTTTTATATTTTTAAGAAGTAGTTCATGATTACCTCCTGGAAGGTCTGTTCTCCCTATACTGTTTTTAAACAATACATCTCCTCCAATTAGAAATTGTTGTTTTTCATGATAGAAACATAAGTGTGCTGGTGAATGACCGGGAACAAATATCAATTTTAACTCATCATTTCCGATTTTTATAATTCCTTCTTCGCCAAGAAAAGTATCTCCGATAGGGGAGATTTCGTACCTAAAACCCATTTGTGGCGCATAGTTTTGTACTTCAACTAAAACCGACAGTTCTCCTTCATGAAATTGAGGATAGAGGCCATATTGATCAAAAATAAATCTATTACCCAATACGTGGTCAATATGACAGTGGGTATTTAATAAGATTTGAGGAATTAAATCATGCTGCTCAATGAAGTCTGTTAATAATTTTTCATCCGCAGGACCATACATTCCGGGGTCTATGATGGCACAATTTCGATGCTCATCATAGAGTACATAAGTATTTTCTTGGTATGGATTAAACGTAAAAGTTTTAATTTGTAACATAGTTTTTAAAGTATTTTGATCAAAATAGCATCCTTAGCGGGCAGATTGGAGATATAATAAGTGCTTAAAAATTATGACATTTCATTCCAAATTTCCCAATTTTTTTCAGCTTGTAGTTCTAACATCTGCAATCCATTTTTGATTTTGGCACCGTTATTTTTTCCCTTTTTAAGGAATGCTGTTTCCGCAGGATTATAAACTAAATCATATAGTAAATGCTTATCACCAATATGATCATATGGAATATCTGGAGCATCTTCAATATTTGGAAAAGTTCCTACTGGCGAGCAATTGATAATAATGTGGTATTCATTTAATAATTGAGCATTAAGTTCGCTATAGGTTAGATTTGTGTCTGTTTTCGTCCTGCTCACAAATCGGTAGGAGATATGCAAAGCATTTAACGCATATTCAACAGCTTTGGCGGCACCCCCATTCCCTAAAATTAATGCTTTTTTATGATGCTCTTCCAATAAGGGCTTTAAAGACTCCATAAAGCCAAAAACATCGGTATTAAATCCCTTTAAGAAAGGTCCAGAAGCTGTATGTTTGATTTGTATACAATTTACTGCTTGAATAGCTTCTGCTTCTGGTGATAGTTCTTGAATATATGGAAGCACATTGATTTTATGTGGAATGGTAACATTCACCCCATAAAAGTCCTGATCTTTAAATATTTTTTCAAATTCCTGGATATCTGCTATGCTATATAAATCATAGTTGACACCTGTAATATGTTCTTTATCAAATTTCTCTAAATAGTATTTTTTAGAGAAGGAGTGTCCTAATGGAAAGCCGATGAGTCCTAACTTCTTCATTTACTTCGGAGAATATTTTTTAATGATTTCTGAAATGATATGATTTCCTTGCAATTGAGGCAGATAATCAAAGAGGATATAATGTTTCTCAGGATCTGTGGCAAGACCTAATTCCAAGAAGACGATTGCATCATTGTATTTCCCGTTTGCAAATAAATAGGCTACCATTCTAAAATATAACTCTGCAGCCTCTGGATTGTTAGTGATGGCTTCAGATACAATCTCAATGGCTTCATCCACTTTATCCTGTTCGAAGAAAATAGAAGAATAATCCAACCAGGCATCTACATCTAAAGGGTTCAATTCAACGACTTTGGCATACGCTTCTTCTGCTAGATCGATTTGTTTTAATTTATATCTTGCGTCAGCAATGGCAAACCAGTAATCCGGATTTGAATCATCTAACTCTAGTGCTTTTTTATAAAAGTGTAACGATTCAAAATGACGTTCTTCAAAATCAAGAGTCACACCAATCCCAAACCAGGCATCCGCTAAGTCGCCATCCATTTTAACTGCTTTTTTATAAAAAATACGAGCCTCTTCCATTTGCTCTAATTTTTCTAAGCATTCTCCAATAGCACAATAAGTATCTGCACTTGGTTTTTCATATTCGAATGTTTGTTTATAGACCTCCAATGCTTCTTGATAGCGATCAAGATTGACCAATGCATTTCCTTTGTTGAAATATGCTGATGAAAAATTTTCTTTGATTAAAATGGCGTAGTCATACGCATCTATCGCTTCAGGATATTTGGACAATTTGTGGTAAGCATTGCCTAAATTGTACCATGCATAATAAGAATAGGGTTCTGAATCAATATATTTTTTATAAAATTCGACACTTTCTTCTTGTCGATCTAGAATATCATAACAATAGGCAAGTTCGTACAAAGCTTCTTGATTATCCATATTCAGCTCTAACGTTTTTTTAAGATAATAAATCGCTTTCTCAAAATCGGCTTCACCTTGATAAACCACGCTAATGTGAAAGTAGATCTCATCTTTATTATCGGATAAGCTTAAAGCTTGAAATAACTGTTCCTTAGCTTCTTTAAATTGTCCTTTAGCGCCATAGACACCACCTCGAATGAAGAATATATCTCCTTCAGAAGGTTCTAATAGCTCCGCTTTAGAAAGTGCGTTTAAAGCCCTTTCAAATTGTTGAGTGGCAGAATATAATTGTGCTTGTTTTAATAAAAATGTAACATCAAAGGGATGCTGATTAATGGCATAATCTGCAACCTGTAATGCTTTAATAGGATCATTTTTTTCAATGTAATAATCAATAATTCCTTCAAATGCTTTAGAGTCAAAGAAGTATTGATCTTCATTTCTTATCATTTCTTCATAACGATCAACCGAGGTTTTTCTTTCCTCAGGAGATTCAAAATCAAATTCCTCTTCCATCATCCTTGTATAATCTATCAATAACTCAACTTAGTTGAAAGTAGTGATTTTTAATAACTATGTCTAATTAATTTACAAATAAAATTAATTATTACTTAGCAAAGATACGGATTAAAGTGGGCAAAATAAAAAAGCCGATTCGCAAGAATCGGCTTTCTAAAATTATATATTAGATATAATTATTTTTTGATCTCAACACGACGGTTTTGAACACGACCTTCTTCAGTTGCATTAGATGCTACTGGGTTAGCCTCACCGTAACCGTTAGCTGTAATTTTAGAAGAAGCAACACCAGCGTTAACTAAGTATTGTTTTACTGCGTTAGCACGGTCTTTAGATAAAGAAACATTATATGCTTCAGAACCTTCAGCAGATGCATAACCATCTAAAGTAACAGATGAGTTGTTATCACGTACTTCTTTAGCAACTTTGTCTAAAGTAGCGTATGATTGAGTTTTCAATACTGAGCTATCAAATTCGAATTGAATTGGAGCAACATAACCGTTTGAAGAAGTTACATTGTTAACAACTGGCTCAGGGAATTTGATTTGACGACCAGATCCATCAACTACTGCACCTGCAGGAGAGTTAGGCTCTTTATCGAATTTATCAGAAACACCGTCACCATCAGAGTCAGTATTTAATGCATTAACAGTACCTTCTAAAGTAGATACGCGTTGTTTTAAAGCTTCAACTTCGTTACGTAATGAAGGATCTTTCAATTCATCATACATAGTAGCAACTGGGTTAGCAAAAGTCAAGTTTTGTTTGTCTCTTGAACCTAAAGTGAATTCTAAACCACCGTATACGTTAGAGAATTTACCTTTAACATCAGAACGACCTGGACCGAATAATAAGTTATCATCAGTAAAGTTCATTGTGTAACCTAAGTTTAATGCAACAACTTCAGATAATTTGAATTTAGCACCAACTCCTACTGGAACGTAAGCAGATAATTTGAAATCTCTATCGCCAGTATTTTCACGGTCTCCGAAGATTTCAGAACCCCATTTACCTTTGTTGTTGTAAACTTCGCCACCACCAAATTCATTATTTTTGAACTGAACTGGGTTATTAGCTAATACACCTAAACCAACTTTAGCGTAGAAATTAACAGAGTTTTCTCTTCTCAAGAAATCGATAGTACCTAATTGGAATACACCATTTAAGCTAGCTGCCCAGTTAACATCAGTTTTTGCTGATTGTGCTCCAAGTGCATTTTCAGCTTTAGGACCAGATACATCGTGGTTATAAGTTTTGATAGAACCGCGGTTACCTTCTAATTCTAAACCAAATAAGTGAGAGAATTGTTTACGAACTGTTAATCCGTAGTACTCACCTACTTTATTTTGGAAGTATCCAACTTTTTGACCGAAGTTATTAGATCCACCGATCAAAACGTTAGGGGTAGTGATACCACCTTGAACACCGATTGACCAAGTTCTGTATTGTGATCTTCCACCAAATACAGTTTGAGCTTGTGCTACATCAGCAAAGCCTAAAGCGGCAACTAAGGAAGCAGCAACAGCTGTTTTTTTAATTGTAGAATAGTTCATACTCTTGTTTTTAAGGTTATTATTAAATTTTAATTGTTCTAATTTGTATGTGATCTTTTAAAATGGAATCACGGTTTGGAATAATCAAACACCGTGCCGAAATTAAAAAAGCATCAATTGTTTTAATTCTAACTATAAGAAAAACGTGTTTTTCTTTGTTTTATTGCAAAGCAGTAAAACAAAAATCCGGACGAATGTACCAAATTTTTGTTTTACTTTATATTTTTTTTGGAAAATAGTGTAAATTATTACAATATGTAGTGTATAATAAACAATGTGATTGCTCCAAGTAATGCAGATACAGGAATAGTTAATACCCAAGCCCATAATAGACTAATCGTAACTCCCCATCTTACTGCTGAAACACGCTTAACAATACCTACACCTATAATAGAACCTGTAATGGTATGTGTCGTAGAAGCCGGAATACCAAAATGCTCTGTTAGACCTAAAGTTAGTGCACCAGCTGTCTCTGCAGCAACACCCTCCAAAGGAGTAACTTTAGTAATTTTGGTACCCATTGTTTTTACAATTTTCCATCCTCCACTCATTGTGCCTAATGAGATCGCCAAATAACAAGTTAATGGAATCCATTCTGGCATATGTTCAGTATTGGGTAAATACCCTCCTGCTACCATCGCTACTAGAATAATACCCATCACTTTTTGCGCATCATTACCTCCATGGGCAAAACTTAATGCTGCAGAAGAAACTAATTGTAATACTTTAAACCACTTCTCTGCGACTGCAGGTCGGGAGTTTTTAGCAATATTAATAATAATGAGGGTGATAATAATGGATATGATCATCCCAATAATGGGGGCGAGTACAATAAATGCAATGATTTTTAGTGTTGCATCAATATTAATCGCATGGATTGGGTCTCCGCCTATTATGAAAGCATAAGCCATTCCTGATCCGGCAAATCCACCGATAAGTGTGTGTGAAGAACTTGATGGTACACCATAGTACCACGTGAATAGGTTCCAGCCAATTGCAGCCAATAAACCTGCAAAAATAACTTCTAATGTAATATATTCTTCTAATACAGTTTTTGCAACTGTATTGGCCACTTTATGGTCTGTAAAGTAAAAGTAAGCAGCGAAATTGAATATCGCAGCCCACAGAACGGCCATAAAAGGAGTTAATACTTTTGTTGAAACGACAGTAGCAATTGAATTGGCGGCATCATGAAAACCATTAATGTAGTCAAAAGCGATCGCTAGTATAATTACAACAATTAATAATGTTGACATCATAATATGAATGTGTTAATGTGTTAAAATCACAATTATGCGTTTTTAACCAATATGCTTTCTAATACGTTTGCTACGTCTTCACATTTGTCTGTAGCGTCTTCCATTGCTGATAATACTTCTTTATGTTTGATCAAAGTAATGGCATCTTTTTCGAATTCGAATAAATCGGCTACAGCTTTGTCAAAAATATAATCGGCTTTGTTTTCCACACTATTGATACGAACACATGAATCTGTAATATTACGAATGTTTTTAAGATCTTTTAATTCGAAAATTGCTTTTGCTACATGATCTGTTGCCTCAACGATTAAATCCGCCATTTCAATCATAGGTTCTGTCGCCTTTTGTACTTTATAAAGATCCATTTTGTTGGAGGCACCATTTATAAAATCTGCCACATCGTCCAATGAACTTGCTAATGCGTGAATATCTTCACGATCAAATGGAGTAATGAAATTTTTACCAAGCTCGAGGTGAATTTGGTGTGTAATATTGTCTCCTTTATGTTCTAGATCTTCGATTTTACGAACGATTTCTTTACGTTTTTCCGCGTCACTAGCGTTAACGGCTTCTTTTAATAATTTAGACATTTCTATCAAATTACTACCTGCTTGTTCAAATAAAGGGAAAAACTTTTTATCCTTAGGAACGAAATACTGAAAAATGCTATTTAAAGACATATCATTATTAATTATTTTTTGCGAAATTACTAAGTTAATGTTAAGTTAATGTTAAGTTTTGTGGAATGTTAATTGATGCTTGCTTAATATTATGTTTGAGAAACTTTTTCCAGCGTAAATCCAAATGTGGTACCAATACCCTCAGTGCTTCTTACATTTACATTTTGTTGGTGTGCTTCGATAATGTGTTTTACGATAGATAATCCAAGTCCAGAACCTCCAATGCCCCTTGATCTACTTTTGTCGATCCTATAAAAACGTTCAAATACACGACTTAAATTTTTCTCTTCAATACCATATCCATCATCCGTTATTTCCACTAATACCTGTTCGAATAATGGAAAAATGCGTATTTGACTTTTTCCACCGTTCTTACCATACTTGATCGAGTTTTCAATTAAATTGACAAGAACTTGACTGATTTTATGTTTATCAGCCTTTACCCAACAGGGTGTGCCTGATTTTGTTTTTAATTGAATTTCAATATTATGCGCTTTTGCTTTATCATCTAGGGATTCTTTGGTTTCTTTAATTAATTCTACAATATCGAATTTTTCAATATTTAAAACCATTTTGCCAGACTCTAGTTTTGATATTTCATCTAAATCTTGGATGAGATAATTTAAGCGATCGACATTTTTAGAGGCTTTATTGAGAAATGTCTTAGCCATCTCCAGATCTTCTTCAATGAGGCCATCCTGTAGGGTCTCTATATAACCCTGTATAGAAAAAAGTGGGGTCTTGAATTCATGCGAAACATTGGATAGAAATTCTCTTCGAAATTTTTCCTGTGATTTTAATTGTTCTATTTCTATTTTTTTTGCTTTTGCCCAAGCTTTTACTTCGTTTTCAGCATCTGCTATAGGATCCGCGGTAACATGCTCACCTAAGGCATCTTTCAGATCTTTTCCTAATTTTAGGTTATGTATCAGCTTATACATCGTATTTATTCTCTTATAGATATAGCGCTCAAATACGAAGTTGAACATCAGAAAACTGATCAGCGTAGAGATCGTAAAAATAATCAGGAACGATTTCCAATCTGAATGGTAGTAAAAACTAACGGCAGAAATAGCCAAACCTACGGCTAATGAACAATTTAAAACGAGTTGTCTAAAATTCATGTATGTAATAAAAAAGGCTTTAGTAAAAATACCAAAGCCTAAGTTAGTTATTCCGTTGTTAATAAATTATTAAAATTTTCCGATGATTGTTTTACCCCCAACTACTTTATCTCCTATATTAACATTAATCTCTGTTCCTAATGGTAAGAATAAGTCCACGCGAGATCCGAATTTAATAAAACCAAATTCTGCCCCCTGTGTAACATGATCTTGTTCTTTAATATACCATACAATGCGACGTGCTAATGCGCCCGCGATTTGTCTAAAAAGTACTTCAACACCAGCCACATTTTTTACGACAACAGTCGTTCTTTCATTATCTGTGGATGATTTTGGGTGCCATGCAACCAAAAATTTTCCGGGATGATATTTGAAATAGCTGACAACCCCACTAATTGGATTACGGTTTACGTGTACATTGATCGGAGACATGAATATGGAAACTTGTAATCTTCGATCATGGAAATATTCATTTTCATCCGTTTCTTCTATTACCACCACTTTTCCGTCAGCAGGACATAAAATTGTTCCTTCGTCGATAACAATTTGTTTTGTTGGACTACGGAAAAATTGAACGATTGTGATAAAAAGAAATGCTGAAAGGATGTAAATAATCCATTTAATAACTTCAGGAGCATCATAATAGTCAGCTATTGCATTTGTAATAAATATTACTAAAATCGTAATAGCCAAACTTGTATATCCTTCTTTGTGAAATTTCATGCCTATAATTTTTTTTGCAAATATAATCAAATAGTCTTATTGTCCTTTTTCTCGACGAATTATTATTGGTAACACGGTAAGTTTGCCCTCTGAATTTGTATATATTTTACCAGTTACGGTCAGGGTATCAGCTACTGGTACACCGTTTTCTAATGACGGATAATAAAAACTAATGTTACTCAGTAATGGCTTAATGACATTATTAATATAGTCTGATGATGTCAATTTGATGAAATTTATTTTTGAGGGAGTTCCTGATTTATTCAGCTTGAACTGATACTCAAAACGATCTTCCGTAAATCCTTCTGGATCCATCCGGCTTAATGCATTTGTTAATTCTACACTTGTAAACATGTTAAAATTAGAAAAATCATCAAAGTTACAGGCTTTAAAGGTTAGTGATTCAGCTCTGAAAAAAGTGTCATACGGAATTATTCCAAATTTTGTTCTCCGGTAGGAATTGTCAAAATAGTAATCATTTCCGATGAGTAAATTTCCGTCCTGATATTTTTCTAATGCAATTAATGTTTCTTTGCTTCCTTTGTTATACCCTAGTATTTGCCAATTGCCATCTTGTTTGCCATTGCGTATTTTTCCTTTTGCCATATAAAAATCAAAACCATATTGGTTATAACCTTCAAATGGAATTGAAAATGAATAGGTTCCTTCGCCATCCTTTATTTTCTGAGTACCATTAGGTAACCAAAAGTCTTTGATATAGATGATGCTATCGGTGTACAATAGTGTCATAGCTAATTGATTACTTGGGTAGCGATGGTTAAGTTCTCCTTTTGGAATATCTGCTACAAAATTAGCTTCCCACTTTAATGTACCATTAGGATGATAGGCTTTGAACGGTCCTTCTTTTATCCCATTTATATAAACTCCTTCTAAAATTAAACGCCCATTATTGTTGAAGTCTTTAAAAATTCCATCGAATTTTTGTGTTTTTGGATTTAAAGGGACCACACGTTCAATCGATTTGAATTCACAAAATTTGTCAGAAAGAAAATAGTTCTTATCAAAGAAAAAACGAAAAGTGTTATTCTCGACTTTTTCATAGTAAGTTGCTTTTTCTTGTCCTATAACAATGTTAACGATCTGAAAGTAAGCTATTAATATAAACAGAAGTTTTCTCATAATTATCCTTGATAAAGTTATTAATGTGCCTCTAACCAATTTTTACCTTGTCCTATTTCTACGACTAATGGAATCTCCGTTTTTATAGCGCCAGTCATTTTTGTTTGGATGATCTCTTTGAAAATGGATACTTCATTTTCAGGGACATCAAAAACAAGCTCATCATGCACTTGCATAATCATTTTACCTAATAGTCCTTGCTCTTCAATTTCTTTTTGAATGCCGAGCATGGCAATTTTGATCAAATCTGCCGCCGAACCTTGAATAGGAGCATTAATGGCATTTCGCTCTGCAAACCCCCTTACGGTCATATTTGCTGAATTGATATCTCTTAGATAACGTCTTCTTTTGAGGATTGTTTCGACATAACCGTTTTCTTTTGCAAACTCTAAAACTTCACTCATATATTTTTTGATCCCTGCATATTGAATAAAATATTGATCAATAATTTCTGCGGCTTCTTTGCGTGGAATAGCAAGACTCTGCGATAGACCAAATGCCGACTGCCCGTAGATTATACCAAAATTTACTGCTTTTGCATTTCGACGCTGGTCTGATGTTACTTCTTCTAGCTCGAGGCCATAAACTCTGGCAGCTGTGGCACGGTGAATATCATGCCCAGAAGTAAATGCTTCCATCATATTGGGATCTTTACTCAATTCGGCAATCAGGCGTAACTCGATCTGAGAATAATCTGCAGAGAGGATAACATTGTTTTCATGACGAGGGATGAATGCTTTTCTTACTTCTCGACCTCTTTCTGTTCGAATCGGTATATTTTGTAAATTAGGATTTGTTGAACTTAAACGTCCTGTGGCTGCTACAGCTTGATTGTATGAGGTATGAATGAGTCCTGTGCCGGGATTGATCAACTCTGGAAGCGCATCTACGTAAGTTGATTTTAATTTCTGAAGCTGTCTAAAACTCAATATATCTTGGACAATATCTGATTTATAGGCTAATGCTAATAAAACATCTTCTCCTGTTTTGTATTGGCCAGTTTTTGTCTTTTTTGCTTTAGGATCTAGTTTTAATTTATCAAAAAGTACTTCTCCCAACTGTTTAGGCGATGCGATATTAAAATTAACTCCCGCTTTTTCGTAAATGGTCTGTTCTAATAATCGGATGTCTGTTTCCAGGTTTTTAGAGAATTGTTGTAATGCTTCAATATCAATGCGGACTCCATTTCTTTCTATTTCTGATAAAACGTAGACTAATGGAAACTCCACTTCATGAGCAAGGCGGAGTGTATTTGTTTCTTCCAGTAGGGGTTTAAAGATCTCTTTAAGTTGCAAGGTAATATCTGCATCTTCGGAAGCATATTCTTTAATTAAATCAAGCTCAACATCTCGCATGTTTCCTTGTTTTTTTCCTTTGCTACCTATTAATTCGGTGATGGATAGTGGCTTGTAATTCAGGTAATTTTCCGCCAATACATCCATGCCATGTCTTGTATCTGGATCGATTAAATAATGCGCAAGCATGGTATCAAAAATAGGACCTTTGACAGCAACTTCGTATCGAGCTAATAACAAAATATCATATTTTATATTTTGACCAACTTTTTCAATTTGATCATTTTCCAATACTGGTTTAAAAATATTGATAACTTCTTGTGCCTGTTGTCTATCTTCAGGTGTGGGGATATAATAGGCTTTTCCTTTTTCAAAAGAAAAAGATAAGCCTACAATATCTGCAAGGTTGGCATCTAAACCTGTTGATTCTGTATCAAAGCAGAAACTTGTAATGGAGGATAATTGTTTTGCTAGTGCTTCTTGTTCAACTTTTGTGTTGACTAAAATATATTCATGTGTTGTATTTTCGAGGTTGTTGACAGGACCGGCAAAGGTATCTTCTTCTAAAATTTCAGCATCTTGTGGTAATGAAAATAAATCCATTTGACCAGATGTATTCTTTGAACTTTCTGTACCATTGTTTAGTTCTCCAAATACACGTTTACCCAGAGTTCTGAATTCCAATTCAATAAATAGCGGTTCCAGTATATCTCTATTTGGTTCTTCCAATAATAATTTTTCTTCTTCGAGTTCTACTGGAACATCCAATAAGATCGTGGCCAATTTTTTTGAGATTAAGCCTTGTTCAGCATAATTTTCAACATTTTCTCGCTGTTTACCTTTTAATTTGTCGGCATTGGCTATAATATTCTCTATTGAACCAAATTCCTGAATTAGTTTTTTTGCGGTTTTTTCACCAATTCCAGGTATTCCTGGAATATTATCCACAGCATCCCCCCAAAGGCCTAAAATATCGATGACTTGCTTGACATCTGAAACTTCCCATTTTTCAAGAATTTCTTTTACACCTTGTATTTCGGCACCATTTCCCATCCTGGCGGGCTTGTATATAAAAATATTTTCCGAAACGAGCTGACCAAAATCTTTATCCGGAGTCATACAATATACGGTAAAGCCATTGTTTTCAGCTTTTTTAGCAAGTGTTCCGATGATATCGTCTGCTTCGTAACCATCTTTAGTAATGATAGGAATATTGAAACCTGTGATTAATTTGAATATATAAGGTATAGATGCTGAAAGATCTTCTGGCATTTTCTCGCGATGTGCCTTGTATGCTTCAAATTCAATATGCCGAGCTGTTGGTGCTTCGGTATCAAAAACTACGGCTAAATGTGATGGTTTTTGATTTTTTAATATTTCCAATAATGTGTTAGTAAATCCCATTATTGCACCTGTATTTAAACCATTTGAGGTAATACGAGGTGTTTTGCTTAATGCAAAATAGGCTCTATAAATAAGGGCCATTCCATCTAGAAGAAATAGTTTTTTCACGAATTCTAATTTTAAGGTGTCTCTTACAAAGGTAATAAAAACGATAAACCTTAAGTTTAATAAATTTTTCCGATTTTTGTCGGATGATATATGCACAAAAGGAACTTTTATGAGAGGGTTAGTAACAAAATCTACGGGTAGTTGGTATCAGGTATTGGGTGAAGATGAACAACGCTATGACTGTCGTATAAAAGGAAAATTTCGTACAAAAGGAATTAAAAGTACTAATCCTGTTGCTGTTGGAGATTGGGTACATTTTGAAGTGGAGCCCGATCTTGAAAGTGCTGTTATCAATGAATTAGAGCCTAGACGTAATTATATCATTCGCAAATCTGTCAATTTATCAAAACAAACACAGATCATTGGAGCTAATCTTGATCAAGCTTTTTTGGTTGTAACATTAGCATCTCCACCAACATCACTTGGTTTTATCGATCGTTTTTTGGTTACCACAGAAGCATATAGCATTCCTGCAGTTTTGATTTTTAATAAATTGGATTTATTTAGTGAGGATGGCTTAGCTATTCTACAAGATTATAAAAGTATCTATGAGCATATTGGTTATCCATGCTATGAAGTGTCGGCATTGAATGGGATGAACATCGATCAATTAAAAGACCTCCTAAAAGATAAGACGACACTAATTTCAGGACACTCTGGTGTGGGTAAATCAACTTTAATTAATGCAATTGTTCCTGAATATGCTGTTAAGACAGGAGATATTTCAGATTGGTCTGATAAAGGAAAACATACAACCACATTTGCTGAAATGTATGATTTACCTTTTGGTGGAAAACTTATTGATACTCCTGGCATTCGTGAACTGGGAATTGTTGATATTGAAAAGCAAGAGTTATCTCACTTTTTCCCTGAAATGCGTGAGCTGATGAATCAATGCCGATTTGACAATTGTAGACATGTAAATGAGCCTGGATGTGTAGTTTTAGAGGCCGTTGAAGCAGGGGAGATCGAATCATCCCGTTATGATAGCTATCTAAGTATCTATCATAACGAGAATAATCGGATGTAATATTAATTTTTTGAAATAAAATCTTGTAAGTAAGTACATTCGCGGACTGCTGTTTGAAAAAAGGCAGTCTGCTGATATTGTTTTTTTAATTGATGAAAGTATTTGTTATGAATTGCAAATTGATAAAAGGGATTTTCATTACTGCTTTCGTAATATGTCCATCGCATATCATCTTTTAATTCAAACTCTTTTTGCTCACATTTCGCTAACATAAAGGTACACTTAGCTTTGAATTCGGGAGTAGTACCTAATTCTCGCGCTTTTAAATACCACTCTTTAGCAGTTTTTGCCTGGGTGTAGTTCCTTTCCCAATATTTGCTTGGTCGTGCGTTGTTGTCATAGGATGACCATTGGTAAGATACGAGAGACCACGCATTTCCATAGGTACTTGTTTGGTAAATACCATTCGCCATATGAAAGTAGTAATCCGCTTTTTTACCATTATTTTTTTCTTCTTTTATTAACGATTGGAACTTCAACATACGTGCTGCGTATTCAAGTTTAGTCATGCTTGAAGTGCCAATCCTTTTTGGATAGTCATTGATGGTTACAATGAATGGATCTGGCGCTACTGTTTGTTCGGTATACCAATTGCTATATTCTTTGGATTTATATGTTCCAGGTAATTTTTTCAATATTTTTACAGCATTCTTAAAATCTAATTCTCTGAGGTAGGCTGTACCAATCAATTCCGTTAAATAATTCTTGTTTACTTTCTTGATATCCTCTAGTAAAAACTGAACCATTTTTGTTTGTTTTTCAGGAGTCAAAATATATTCTTGAATTTTTAAAAGTGTTTGTGGAGTTAAATTTTCTTGCCAAAATTGGACAGTACCATATTGCATATTATTTTCTAAGGTATCATTAACATGACCGTAGTTGTAAAAAATATCACTTTTTACTGATGCAAGGCTGGCTAGCGCAGTATCTCCTTTAATTAGGTATTGATGGACAACGATATTTTGTATAATATTTTTAGCAATGAGACTGTAAGAGCTATGTTCAAATGCATTCCAATAATTTTCATTTTCAGATTTATCGTCTTTGCGTGCCTTTTCTTGTAACCATTTTAAGGTTGCGATCAATTGATTTTCATTTAATGATTTATTAGCTTTCCAATCTGTTAGTTGAGTTAACATTTCTGTTATTCGTAATTGATCTTTAAGATTTTCACTTAGAGATTTAGCATCGACCATTTTGAGATATTTCTTTGCTAAATCATTCTCTGCATTAAGCCAACTTAAATAAGCCGCTGTAATTAACCCTAACTGTGGTTGACTGTATTTCTTATCTTTATAAAGTAAGAGGGAAAGCGCTCTGACGTCTTGGAGATGTTTTTGAATTTCTTGTTTATGTTCATCATCGTACGCATTTGTAATGCGGTAACCGATCGTATGGGGCTTAATATAATCGTTTTCAATTTTATTGACCTCGCGGGTTAGGAGTACAGCATTAATCGTATTTGCAGGGTCCAATTGATAGCAGTTTTCAAGATATGTTAATGTGATATTGCTGTTATTAAAGCCAATAATTGCATTGATATTGAACTTATCCGCCTTAGTTTTTGCATGCGCTAATATTTCGGAGTCAGTTGTCTGAATATAATGGAAATTGTTATAAGCTAATATTCTTCTTTCGGGTGATTGTGTAAAGACTTTAGAAAATAAGAAAGCTGCTTTTGCTGGATCACCATTTTTTCTAGTAGCGCCGGCATAGTTGGAGAGTGCCCAACCTATAACTGGAGATTTTAACTTTGACCGTGCTATGTATTTATCATAAATGGAGATACTTTTCTCATATTCTTTTGCAAAAAGAAATAGTCTTGCGGCCTGATATACATAGCGTAATGTAATAAAGTGATTGTCTTTTTGGCTAGAAATTTTGCTTTCAGCTTCTTTTGCAAATTGTTTAATTTTATCAAAATTACGTTCATCAGGGCTCCATGGGTCTTGAGCAATGTTTGTAATGGGCTCTTGATCTTTTGTAAAGATGAAATAATGGAGTTCAGGCTTGTTTTTTGGAAGTAATAAGCTCTGAACAAAGCTGTTATTTTGTAAAGAATCAGGTAGATTTTTTAAAACATTGTTGTTTTTGAGGATGTGTACTGTTTCTAGATTGGACTGATACATAAGAGCGTAGACATCATCAGTTTTTACCTGGTTACCTAGGTGATCTACCCAGTCTGCCACGTTGACCATCGCTTCAGAAACAGGTTCTTGTTCTGTATAGAGAAATTGATAGGGAATGAACTGAAAGGCAGAATAGCTATTGTCTTCCAAATTAGGTAGAAAATAGGTTTGTTGATTATCATATGGATCCATCTCTGGACCACAAGCGATATTAATCGCAATCTCACTGAAATAAAGGAAAAGTGTTGTGCTAAAAAGTAGCAATGACTTCTTGTAAATCTGCATAACTGTAATTGGATATAACTTCTGGTGCTAAATGATAAAATATAATTCTATTTTCTTTTCCTTGAAGTTCTTTATTTAAAAATTTTGCTGTTGCTATCAATTGATCTTTAGAAACAAATTCATGGCGGATCACATCTCCTTTTTTAAGATTGGCTTTTTGCAAATCTTGGTTTAGAATATATAATTCAGTTTTTGGATTTCTTGTAAAAAGTGATTTGTCTGCGAAATCCGCTTGGTCAATATACTTGGATATTCCAATGTATTGATGATCACGAAATGCGACATACCAATCAAAAAGTGGTAAAGCGATGTCCAGTTGTAAGGGATAATTTTTTAATGTTCCACTCAGGTATGTTGTTAAATCTTGCTGATTTAAAATAGAATTATGATCACCAAACTGTCTCAAGTTGCCCATATTATAGCACATAAGTGTCGCTTTTTTAATAGGAGGTATACCATTAGTTTGAATATTTTTCACTTGGTGAAGTCGCAAAGTTGATGTTACTGTTACGTCATTTAACTCAGGAATAGTTTGTAAGAATTCGAGTAGATAGAAATATTTATCTCTTGAACTTTTTGTCCAATCGCAGTCTATTTGGAGTTCTTTAAAAGAGTCTTTTCCTCCTTGCTTTACTTTTGAAGATATAAAAGGTATCATTTTATGAGCAAGACCTCTTATTTCTAGACTATCCAGCTCTGTAAATATTCTTTGGTTGATGAATACTACTGGAATAAGCTCTTGATTTTGATCCACAGTTTGTTCAAAAGAAATGGGTGATATGGGTGTGGGCTCAATTCCACCATCTGTAAAATCAATATCCATAACACGTATGAACAAGGCATCGGATTTTAACTCCTGTACTATTTTTTGTGATATGGTGTCAGGTTTATAAATTGTTTTCCAGTAATAAAATCCAACAGAATGCTCTTTTTTTTGACAGGAAATGAGTAATATCATGCTAAGTGCAGCACATAAGAATGTATTTATTTTGGGGGATACCATGGATTTTTTCTTCATGAATGAATCGTTGTGAATATGATTTTATTGCAAATCAAACAAAAGTATCAATAAGTTGTTTTGTTTAAGTTTAAAATAACCAAATAATTTACACTAAATAAGGAGAATAGTTTAATGAAGACAGTTTGGAAATGGGTTATCGGCATCGTGGTGACGCTGTTAATTATGCTTGGCGGTATAGTTTGGTATTTTAGTGTACATTGGAAACCTCTCCTTGACCAAAAATTTAAAGAACTTGTCATCGCTTCTACCGACAGCTTGTATACTGTCGATTATGATGATTTGGATATTAATCTGGCTTTAGGGAATGTTACGGTTAGTAATCTTGTTCTTCGGTCAGATAGTAATGTTTATCGACAACTAGAAGAAATTAAAAAGGCGCCGGATAATCGCTTCCAAATCGAAGTGAGTAAATTGAAATTTCGGAATTTCTCGATTAAAGATATGCTCATGAATAAGGAACTTTATCTCAAGAATGTTGTATTGGATACGCCTATTATTCATATGATAAATGAATATCACTCGTACAATGATACGGCATCTACCGAGGTGAAAAAACCTTTATATGATAAAATTAAAAATACATTAAAAAGAATTCAAATATCTGGAATAGCATTAAATGGGGTGAATTTTAAATATTCGCAACTCCAAAAAAATATCTATCAAGATTTTGAGCTAAAAAAAGTCAATATCAAGATCCAAGATGTTTTAGTAGACTCCACATCAATCTTGGATGCGAGTCGATTTTACCACACGAAAATGGTTGACATAGAGGTTCCTGGTTTTACTTATAAAACTTCAGATGGCTTTTATAAAATAGACTTTGAAAAGTTAAAGATCAATACTAAAAAACGTAATATTTTATTGACTAAGGTCGCCTATCAACCACTTTTGAATAAAGCAGCCTTTTATAAAGCAAAAGGAAAGGGGGGAAGTTATGTTGTCATGAAGTTTGATACTGTGCGTTTTGAATCTTTCGATTTTAATGATTTGATCCGTAATAAGAAAGTATATGCCGCAAAAGCGCAATTAAAAAATGGTCGACTGGATATTTACTCTGATAAGCATTATAAATCTACTCCATTAAATAAAATTGGAAGATCTCCTCATCAAGCTCTATTGCATATGAAGACTCATCTGGCAATAGATACGGTATTAGTTCAAAATGCAGATATTAGTTATTCAGAACTTAGTGACAAATACAATCAAGTCGGAAAGATCACATTTGATAACAGCTATGCAACCATTACTAATATGACAAATGATGCTGTGAATTTAGCCAAAAATAAATGGATGCGCGTTGATGTTATTACAAAAGTGATGAATAGTGGGCGTTTACATGTTTTGTTTGGATTTGATATGACATCTAAGGCAGGTTTTCATACTTATAAAGGAACTGTAGGTTCTATGCAAGCTCCTGCTTTTAACCAAATTTTACGACCGCTACTGAATGTTGAAATTACTTCTGGTAATATAAAAAAAATAGCTTTTGATATGGAGGCAAATGATCACAGAAATTGGGGAAAATTTAACTTTGATTATGATGATCTGAAAGTTGCTATTTTAGAAAAGAAAGAAGATGGAACACATAAAAGAAAAGGTCTGGTTTCTTTATTGGTTAATGAGCTTCTAGTAAATGGAAGTAACCCTAATCTTTCTGGGGAATACATTATTGGAAAAGTAAACTGGCAAAGACATCCTGATCATACATTTTTCAAGACTTTGTGGCAAAGTCTATTAGATGGGATCAAACAATGTGTTGGATTGAGCAAGCAAAGAGAAGCGAAATTAATGCGTTCTGCAGACCGAGCACAGCACACCATTGAAAAGGCAAATACTGTTGTCGGTAAAACAAAAAGTTTTGTTTCCAAAATTTTCAAAAAAGATAAGGACAAAGAAGATAAAGAAGATCAAAAAGAGAAATAGTAAGAAAATCTAACTGGATTACAAATGAGTTTCACGTGAAATGTCCCTGTAGTTGGCTGTCTTCTATTTTTCCTAAGTTATGAGTATGTTTGTGACAGATGGGGTCAATATTGAGTTTTTTAAAGTTCGTCTTTAAATATAAAAACGGCGTTGTGGATCAAATCATGTTTTATGTCAGCATGATTTGTGCCTTTGCTGTTATTTTTAATGTGGGATATGTGAGAGATCCTGAGTTAGCGACTCTATTGGATCATATTATCCATGCGATGTTCTACGCCTTGTTTATTATGACGGGACTTCGTACCGCTTCTTCTATTTTTGCTTTAAAAAAAATTGCAGTAGAGCATTATTCGGGTTTGGTGATATTGACTTATTTCACTGTGATCATCATAGCGCGATTTGCAAGTATCCCTGCTGTAGATTTATTTGGAAAAGATCAGTGGATTTATTTGGGCATATATCTTATATTTATCACGGAATTGTCCAAAAGCACTTTATTTTTTGATAATTTTTATTTTAACCCTACGATTTTATTTGTTATCAGTTTCTTTGCACTGATATTAATTGGTACCGTATTGTTAATGCTGCCCAGAACAACATTGCAAGCTCCTTTAAGTTTTATTGATGCCTTATTCATGGCCACTAGTGCGGTATGTATTACGGGATTATCGGTAACAGATATTTCGACCAACTTTTCTCTTTTCGGACAAACTATTATTCTCGTTTTAATACAGATTGGTGGATTAGGAATCATGACATTTACGGGATTTTTCGGTTATTTTTTTTCAGGAGGATTTTCTTTTAAGAATCAATTGATGTTTGGAGAAATCCTTGGTGAAAATAAAGTGGGCTCTGTTGTCAAAACACTTTTAACCATTATTTTTATAACGTTATTATTTGAACTTCTTGGTGCACTATTAATTTTTAGCACATTAGACGCAGCTCTTTTTCCTTCTCTTGGAAATCAAGTGTTTTTTGCTATCTTTCATTCGATATCTTCTTTTTGTAATGCTGGATTTTCCATATTAACCAACGGAATAACAAATGATGGCTACAAATTCAATTATAATTTTCAGTTAGCTTTATCGGTTTTATTTATACTTGGAGGATTGGGCTTTGGAATTGTATTGAATATATATTCTTATGTTAAGGATTCTACCGTGTACTGGTACCATCGACTCATTACAAAGAGAAATTATAAGCATAAGGCCTGGAATTTTAGTTTCAATTCTAAGTTAGTCCTACTGTGTAATGCTATTATTATTGTCGTTGCGACGGTATTCTTCTTTTTTTTAGAAAAAAATAAAACACTTTCTTTGGAACAGGGACAAGTTGGGGAATGGATAACCTCATTTTTTATGGCGAATGCTTCTCGTTCAGCTGGGTATAACAGTGTCGATTTATCATTTATATCTATGCCTACAGTTTTACTGATCATTCTGCTGATGTGGGTTGGAGCGTCACCAGGTTCTACAGGTGGAGGTGTCAAAGTAACGACTATTGCCGTTTCCATTATGAATATCATAGCCCTAGCTAGAGGGAAGGAACATATTGAGCTTTTTAAAAGACGTATAGCGAGTGAATCGGTTCACAAGGCTTTTGCCATTATTTTGTTGTCTTTATTTACGATAGGTATTAGCTTTATGCTCCTGGTATTTTCGGATCCGGATAAGAGTTTTAAAGCATTATTGTTTGAATCGGTATCGGCATATACGACTTGTGGGCTTAGTTTGGGAATTACGCCATCTTTGAGTGTTGCGGGAAAATTTATTGTGATGGTGACCATGTTTGTTGGACGGGTGGGAACGTTGACTTTATTGGTTGCTTTCATTAAGAATATAACACGAAGAAACTATACTTTCCCTGAAGAAAAGATACTTTATTAATCAGATTTATATGAAATATATAGTTTTAGGACTTGGGCATTTTGGCCGGTCACTTGCCGTACATTTGACAGAATTGGGACATGAAGTGATTGGAGCGGATAAGAGTCTAATTATTGTAGAACAATTGAAGGATAAAGTGACACATACGGTCTGCTTAGACACAACGGATCGAGAAGCGGTTTCTTCTTTGCCATTGAAAGATTGCCATGCGGTGATTGTGGCAATAGGTGAGGATGAAGGAGCATCCTTATTAACTGTTGCTTTAATGAAGCAACTAAAAGTAAAACGGATTATTGGACGTATTGTATCGGATCTGCAGAGAACTGTACTTGAGGCGATGGAAATAGGTGAGTATATTATGCCAGAAGAGGAAGCTGCTGAAAGACTGGCTATGCGCTTGGATAATATTGATATCGTGGATTCGTTTAAGGTATCGGATAAATATAGTATTATTGAAACTAAGGTTCCTGCAAAATATATTGGAATGACCCTTCGTGAGGCTAACCTTACTAATCTTTTTAAGGTTATCGTTATGACAACGTTAAAGATAACGGAGACCAAAGATGATGTGAAAAAGAAAGAAGTGAAAGAGGCCTCTGGTATTGCAACTTCAGAAACGTTGCTAGAAGAAGGCGATATATTGGTTCTTTTTGGCGAATTGTCCAATATTAATAAGCTTATTCAAAAAGGTGAATAGGTGAAATAAGTGCTGGGTTTATAAAATAATATAAATTGTAAAATCAAATGTATATTTTTGGTTTTCGTAAGTTTTAATAACCTAATAATATAGATGAAAAATTGGTTTAAAGAAAATTCAGCACATCTGATCGTTATCGCGATTTTTGTAGCGCTTGTATTCTTTTATTTTACTCCAGTGTGGCAGGGACAGACCTTGGCGCAAAGTGATGTCGTGCAAGCTCAAGGTGCACAGAAAGAAATGTTCGACTATAAAGCACAGGATGGCAAAGCACCTTTGTGGACAAATTCGATGTTTGGAGGTATGCCGACCTATCAGATTTGGTCTGCAAGTGAGAATAATATAGGAACTTATATTCTAGCGGCTGTTAAAACCGTTTTTCCTCAACCTATAGATATCGTTCTGTTTTATCTTTTGGGAGGTTATTTCCTATTGAGTGTCTTACGTATTCGCCCTTGGCTAGCAGCATTGGGTGCTATTGCTATTGCATTCACTTCTTATAATTTTATTTATATCGAAGCGGGACACGTCACTAAAGCTTATGCTATCGCTTTTATTCCTCCGGTTATTGGAGCTGTTATCATGTGTTTTAGAGGAAGTCGATTATGGGGACCCGTATTATTAGCCTTATTTATGGCGCTGGAGATTCGTGTCAATCACTTACAAATGACCTATTACATGCTTATTGCATTAATGGTGTATGTCATTTTTGCTTTAATATATGCGATTCGTGATAAAAAAGTCAAAGAGTTTTTTATAGCTTCAGGTTTACAGTTGGCTGCACTAATCGTTGCGGTTATGGTGAATGCTTCTATTTTAATTCCAACCTATGAATATAGTAAATTAAGTACACGTGGTCATGCCAATATTACGAAAGTAGATGCTTCGAAAGAAAAGGGATTAGATAAACAATATGCTTACGAATGGAGCCAAGGTGTAGGAGAGACATTGACATTTTTAATTCCTAATGCCTATGGTGGCGGATCTAGTGGCGTTTTGGATGAGAAATCAAATGTCGCTAAATTTTTGATGTCTACTTTTGGAGCACAGGGAATGAGCAACGTCCAAGCTGCCGAGATTGCGAGTCGAATGCCTGTATATTGGGGAGACAAACCTTTTACATCTGGTCCTTGGTATTTTGGTGCAGGAGTATTGTTTTTATTTATTTTGGGTTTAGTCATTGTCAATAATAGATTAAAGTGGTGGATTTTGACAACAACAATATTGATTTTATTGCTATCGTTTGGAAAGAACTTTACTTTAATTTCAGACTTATTCTTTGACTACTTCCCCATGTACAATAAGTTCAGGGCAGTGGAATCGATTTTGGTTATTGCAGCTATCTTGATTCCGCTAATGGCCGTGTTAACGTTGAATGAGCTAATTACTAAGGCAGATAAAATTGAAAAATTGGATAAGAAAGTATTATATACTTTTATCGGTGTCGGCGGGGTTTGTTTACTGATCGCCTTTGTCCCTGATTTATTTTTGAGTTTTAAAAATAAAGACCATGCGCAATTGGTCGAGAGTTTGACACAGCAAGTGGGTGATCAAAATGCTGCAAACCAATGGGTAAACAGTTTAATAAAGGATCGCTCAACAGTTGCTACTACGGATGCATACCGTTCTTTTGCAATAGTTCTGATCACTTTTTTAGCCGTTTGGTTTTTTATTAAAAAGAAGCTTTCTGCAAATATATTAATCATTGGATTAGCTGTTATTTTTCTCTTTGATCTATGGAGTGTCGATAAGCGTTTTTTAAACGATAAATCTTTTATGGAGAAACGTTTGGTTACAAGCCAAGCATTTCAAGAACGAGAAGTAGATCAATTGATCCGTATGGATAAAGATTTGAGCTATCGGGTGATTGACCTAACAACCAATCCATTTTCAGATGCGCGAGCGTCTTATTATCATAAATCTTTAGGAGGGTATCATGCGGCAAAATTGATGCGTTTTCAGGAGATTTTAGAAAATCAATTTAATGGAGCAGTCAATGAAGATGTATTGGATATGTTTAATGTTCGTTATGTCATTACTGGTGATGAACAAAAAGGCCAACGTATTCAACGTAGGAGTTCAGCTGCTGGCAATGCATGGTTTGTAGATCAGGTAACCTTCGTTAAGGATAATGCTCAGGAAATGCAAGCAATCAGTAGCTTTAATCCTTCAAAAGAAGCTTTTGTTAATGAAGAGTTTAAGGATAAATTCAATGGTCAACGCTTGGGCGTCCCTGTAAATGCATCAATCAAGTTGACATCTTATCATCCCGATAAAATGATGTATGAGTATTCTACTCCTACTGAAGCATTTGCTGTATTCTCGGAAGTATATTATGAAAAAGGCTGGAAAGCTTTTGTTGATGGTAAAGAAATTCCAATTATACGTGCCGATTATATTTTGAGAGCTTTACAACTACCAGGTGGAAATCATAAAGTAGAATTTATTTTTGATCCTGAATCACATAAGCTTGGAGGTATGTTGACTTTAATTGCGTCAATAATCTTAGGCTTAGGTTTAGTTGCCGCAGTTTATTATTCTGTAAAAAACGATAAAACGAAAAAAGCAATAACCTAATTGGTTATTGCCTTCGATATATTTTGTGTCAAACCTTTAGAATAGCTTGAGCTGCGGATCAGTTATTCTAAAGGTTTTTCTATGATGCGGTGTTATTCCTCTTAATAATACGGCGGTTCTGTGTTTGACTGTAGGATAACCCTTATTGTTTAACCAATCATATTCTGGATAATCCTGTGCAATATGATCCATATAATCGTCACGATAGGTTTTGGCTAATATGGATGCTGCTGCAATAGATAAATATTTTCCGTCGCCTTTGACAATACAATTATGAGGAATTTCCTGATAAGGGATGAACTTATTGCCATCAACTAAGATGTACTCGGCTTTTAATTTTAATTGATCCAATGCGCGATGCATCGCGACATAGGATGCATTGTGAATATTAATTCGATCAATTTCTTCAGCAGACACACTTGCTACTGCATATGCAATTGCTTCTTGTTCAATAATGCTGCGCAATTGCATTCTTTTTTTTGCACTGAGTTGCTTAGAATCATTTAACAGCTCATGATGATAGTCTTTAGGGAAAATAACGGCTGCAGCAAAAACGGGCCCTGCTAGACAACCTCTTCCTGCTTCATCACAACCAGCTTCTATAAGTTGATCTTGAAAGTACGATAATAGCATCTTTTGTATTTTTAAGAAACAAAAATACAATATATTATCAAATAGCGATAGTATGATATTTTTTGATGGACAGTATTTCGAATATAGAATTTTATTGTAGGGAAATCATTGTTGTTTGATTTTCTGCGGATGATGCAGAAAAATGAAGAACTGTTTTGCTATTAAATAATGGAAGTGTTTGTTGAGGTCTATTTTGCTTGTTATCAATTGTTTAATTGAATTTATTTTGATTTAGGATTAAATAGATTTTATTGTAACTATTGTGTTAAAATTCGGGATTTACATTTATTAACAATACTATTCTCGTCATTTGTATAATTATTTTAATACATACTTCCTCAAAACAATTTATATAAATTATTTTGAGGAATAGCTCGTTTTAAAAGTTAATTGGAAAAGAAAAAATGAAAGTCTTTTATCAAAGAAATTTGAAAACGTGTTTTATGATTTAAATAATTGGCTTTTGCCATTAAAGTATATATGATGATCACAAAAAAAATGAATATGATGAGGGTTACTTTCCTATTATTTTGGAGTATGTTATTGAGCTGGGGAGTTCATGCGCAAACGAAGACTGTGCAGGGTATGTTGAAAGATGACAAGATCCGTGTTGTCGCTGGAGCTTCAGTAAAATTGATTTCCGATCAGGACTCGCTGATTACAAGTTCTTCGATCGCAGGAATATTTATTTTTACTAATGTAAAAGCAGATAAATTTAAAATATCGGTTTCAAATTTGGGATTTCAACGGTTTGAGCAAGAGTTTACATTTCCTTCGGGAGAAACTAAATATATCATTCCAAGTTTCACTTTACAACAGTCTTCAGAGTTGTTACAAGAAGTTGTTATTGATGGTGTCCCCACTGTTGTCGTCAAAGGGGATACTTTAGAGTATACCATGAAAGACTTAAAATTGCGTGATGGCTCTGTTGCTGAAGATGCTTTAAAGAAATTGCAAGGAGTCGAGGTGGATAAAGATGGCAATGTGACTGCGCAAGGGGAGTCTGTAAAACGTGTTCGTATTAATGGCAAAGATTTTTTTGGAGGAGATGTGAAAACAGCTACTCAAAACTTACCTGCAAATATCATTGAAAAAATGCAAATTGTCGATGATTATGGTGATATGGCGAATATAACAGGTAATAAAAATGGTGATTCGGAAAAAGTGCTGAATATTCAAATTGATCCCAAATATAATAAAGGTCAAATGGCAACATTACGTGCTGGATATGGTACGGAAGATCGCTATCAAGCTACGGGTATGTGGATGGGCATGAGGGAAGGGGAGCAGATTTCCGTCTTGGGTAATCTAAATAACACAAACGCGCCATTATTTGATTTTAGCACCACTGGTGGTGGCGCTCGTCGTCAGCAAGGTGGCGGAGGACGTCGTGGTGGAGGTATGTTTGGTGGATCTGATGGTCTGACAAAATTGGGATCAATTGGAGTGAATGCGAGAAAAGATTTTTCAGATAAACTAACTGTATACGGTAGCTATAGTTATAGTCATAGCAATAATGTCACTTTGTCCGAACAGTTCCAAGAAAATACCCTAAGAGGAATAATTCAAGATGATAGTATAAAATCGAATGCTAATACGATCGGTGGAAGTCATCGTTTTGAAGCGAATCTAGAATGGAAACCTTCTGCTAAAGATTATATCAAGATCTCTCCTCAATTTGGATTTGACGAGGGAGATGCAAGTTCTTTGACGAATTCCATTACTTTTAGAAATGGGGAATTTAATAATTCACAAGATCAAAATATTTTCACTCAATCAACTGCCCCAAGATATGGCATTAGTGGTTTATATAATAGGAAGCTAAATGATCGTGGTCGAAATATCTTCTTGAATATGAATTATAATAATGCTAAAACTGATAAAGATCAAAATGCAATATTACAGCGTTTATTGGAAGATCCAAATAATGCCGATGCCTCTTTAAATTCGATTTACGAGAAAACAATTCAGGAAGCAAGTAATAAAAGTTGGAATGCTGGTGGTTCATTAAATTACACGGAACCTTTATCTGAGAAAGGAAGGTTGGAATTTACATATGATTTTAATAAAAATAAATATGATAATTCAAATTTGCAACAGGGATTTGATCGTGATGAAAACCCAATTGTTAATGATCCGAAGTTAAACTTTGATTATAATTATGATTATTCTTTCACCACACATAAGGTAGGAGCTAATTACTTATATAATGGTGACAAGGTAACTTATTCAATTGGTGCTGCTGCACAACCTTCCCAATTGCGTGGGAATGCATTGAGTTCTGATCTTTCGGTACCCATTCATCGTAACAATTTGAATTGGATGCCTATCGCGAGATTTGAATATAAATTTTCACGTCAATCAAATATTTCCTTAAATTATAGCGGTTCAACAACAGAACCATCTGTTACCCAAATATTGCCATTTGATATGAGTACTAATCGTACGAGTATTGTGATGGGAAACGCAGACTTAAGTCCGGAATTTAATCATCAATTGAATATTAGATTTCGCAAAAATGATTTTCAGAAGGGAAATAACTTCTTTGCTTTTTTAAATGCAAATTTGGCCAATAATAAAATCGTGAGCCTTAATAAATCGTATTTAGGTCGCTTACAAAATAATAACACGGGCGGTGTTGATACGACTTTAATATCCGAAACACGCTATTTAAATGAAACAAATGATCATCCTTTTGGCATTAGTTCTTTTTATCATTATGGTAAATCTTTGAAAGAAAAGACTTATAATATCATGTTGATGGGAGGTGTTTCTTACAATAAAAGGATAGGATATTCTTCAACGGATAGTTTGGATAATATCGGCTTGAAAAATATATCTAATAATATTGTATTCAATCAAGGTTTAATGTTCAGATATAACCCTTCCGAAAATTTCGAACTTAATCCTGGAGTGAGATATCAGTATAATCATACTAAAAATTCTTTAACCAATAGAACGACAAATATTTCATCTTGGACACCTACTTTAATCGGATCCGTTAATATCACTCCTACCACCATTTTTGGAGCCGATCTATCGAAACAGTTTAATCAGGGTTATGGTGATGGAATTAATGCCAATCCATTTATTATCAATACTTATGTTGAACAAAAATTTTTAAAAGGGCAACGTGGAACTTTACGCTTACAAGCATTTGATCTGTTAAATGAGCAAACTAATATTTCTAGAACGGTAAGCGAGTCGATGGTTATCGATAGTCGTACCAATCGTTTGGGACGGTATTTTATGCTACTATTTACCTATAAATTTCAAAAATTTGCATTAGGCTCCCCAACAGGAGATGGCGGTGGCCCTGGTGGAATGCGTCCGCCTCGCATGTAATCTTACCACCTATCTACCGAAAAACTAGTGGATTAAATGGTTCTGATAGCAATGTCAGGACCATTTTTTTTATTTGATTCTATATCCCATGTACGTCATTTTTCGATTGTTATAGAATGCGACTGTTTTTATTTAGTTATTTTTGCCTCTAAACGAATGCACTATGCTCACATTTGAAAAATTAACTTTTGAAAACATTGATACTATTGTCGCCATGATGCAAGATTTCTATGCCATTGATGGATATGATATTGATGCTCAGGTAAGCCAGGAAAATTTTAAAACTTTTCTTGATGATGAACGATTAGGTCAGTCTTGGTTAATCAAAGAAAATGATTTAGTGCTTGGTTATATTATTGTTGTTTATTTCTTTAGCTTTGAGTTTAAGGGAAGGGTAGCTTTGTTGGACGAGTTATATCTCAATGCTGATGCAAGAGGTAAAGGCGTAGGAAGAAAGGCTGTTGAATTTGTGAAAGAATATGTTCAAAACCAAAGCTGTAAATTGGTCTTGTTGGAGGTCGAGCCACATAATATTCCTGCACAAAAATTGTATGAAAGTCAAGGGTTTGATTTTCATCCTAGAAATATAATGCGATACAGCATTAAAAATAATTAAAATAGAATCTCCAAATTAATATATGGAATACGAAATAATACGCTTATCCAATGGTATTCGTGTGGTTTTTCAACCACAAAATTTACCGATTACACATGCCTGCATGTTGATCAATGCCGGTTCAAGAGATGAAAAAGAAGGTAAATTTGGTGTTGCACACTTCATTGAGCATCTCCTTTTTAAAAGAACGGAACGCAGAAGTACAAACCAAATTTTGAATCACTTGGAAGCTGTTGGTGGAGATCTAAATGCTTATACAACTAAAGAATATACTTGTGTTCATGCTTCTTTTTTGACGCCATATTTGGATAAAGCATTAGACTTGTTTGAAGATATATTTTTTCATTCGACTTTTCCAGAGGAGGAATTAGAGAAAGAGAAGTCAGTTATTGTAGATGAAATGGCTTCTTACTTGGATAGTCCTGAAGAATCGATCGTAGATGATTTTGAGGATCTTTTATTCGAGAAATCGGGTTTGGGACACAATATACTAGGACTTGAAGAGCAATTGTTAACCCTTACAAAAAATGATATTCATGATTTTATTCAATCCAATTACGACACAAACGAGATCGTAATCTCGATTACGGGAGATTATACGCTAAAACAGGTGGAGCGATTGGCTAATAAAATATTTGCGCCAGTTGCTGAAAATAAAATTCAAAGAGAGCGAAATGACGTGGTTCCTGTCTTAGTCAGTCATGTGGAGTCTCCAAAACCAATCAATCAGGTACATTATATGTTGGGGGCTCATGCCTATAGTTTCCGTGATGATCGTAAGACAGGCTTATTACTGCTTAATAATATGCTAGGGGGAATGGGAATGAGTTCGATATTGAATCTTTCTATTCGTGAAAAACATGGTATCGCCTATACTATTGAATCGAACTATACGATGTTTTCTGACTCAGGCCTATTCAGTATATATCTTGGAACGGATGAAGAGAAAATAGAAAAGGCTAAAAAATTAGTTTTTAAAGAACTCAATAAATTATGCGACAGAGAGATGACATCTGGACAGCTCCAAAAAGCCAAACGTAAATTTATCGGTCAAATCGCACTATCTGAAGAAAATAGAATGAGTATGATTATTGCGGCTGCAAAAAATGTGATGGATTATAATCGTATCATAGAATTGGATGTTATCATTGAAAAGATAAAAACAATCACAGCTGTAGAATTACTGGAAATATCGAGAGATATTTTGGATCCTACGAAGATGACATCGCTAAGTTTTGTACCTGAAGATTAGTTTTTCATGTATTATGATGTTGCTTTTTTAAGAATTTAAAGATAAAAGATGATTTGTTATTGCTTGTAAATCATTTGTTTAAATATTTTTAAATGGTCAGGTGGTTTTTATTGTATTTGACATTCAATTCAATTTCATTGTATATAAAATACAATTTCTCTAAGTTTGTTTATTAGAATAGATAATTTTAAATATGAAAACAGCATATGTATTTCCTGGTCAAGGAGCTCAATTCGTAGGAATGGGCCAAGACTTGTATAACTTAAATGATGAAACGAAAGCTTTATTTGAAAAAGCAAATGATATCTTGGGGTTTCGCATTACAGATATCATGTTTACAGGAACTGATGATCAATTAAAACAAACAAATGTAACACAACCAGCTATTTTTTTACATTCTGTAATTTTAGCTAAAGCTTTAGGAGATCAATTTAAACCAGATATGGTTGCTGGACACTCTTTAGGAGAGTTCTCCGCATTAGTTTCTGCAGGGGCACTGTCTTTTGAAGATGGTTTAAAATTAGTTGCACAACGCGCAAATGCGATGCAGCGGGCATGTGAAATTGAGCCTTCCACTATGGCTGCCATTTTAGGTCTTGAAGATGCTGTTGTAGAAGAGATTTGTTCAAAAGTGGATGATGTCGTTGTTGCCGCAAATTATAATTGTCCAGGTCAATTGGTGATTTCTGGATCAATTTCTGGAGTGGATAAGGCGTGTGCTTTATTGACAGAAGCTGGTGCCAAGCGAGCATTGAAATTAAATGTTGGTGGAGCCTTTCATTCGCCATTGATGGAACCTGCTAAAGTTGAATTGCAGGCGGCTATTGAAGCAGTGGAGATAAAAACTCCTATTTGTCCAATTTATCAAAATGTAGATGCAACTTCCTATACAGATGCTGAAACAATAAAGAAGAACCTGATTGCACAATTGACGGGTGCTGTACGTTGGACGCAAACTGTTCAAAATATGCTCCTTGATGGTGCAGAGGCTTTTGTAGAAGTTGGTCCTGGCAATGTATTACAGGGATTAGTAAAAAAGGTGAATCGTCAAGTTCAAACATCGGCAGCAAGTATTGCCGAATAGCAGTACTTATAATATTCGTTATTAACTATCATAAAAAAAGGAAGTCATTTTGACTTCCTTTTTTTATGATATGTGTCCCGTCCTGAAATAAGTTGACATCTAACTCAGCTTATTATGAAAAAAGAACTAAAGAACAATTTACGACGGAGTCAGCGAGATTATAGCCTAGCTTTTAAATTATCTGTTGTCAGTCAAGTCG
>Ga0256410_1000427_pt1 | contig 42975 bp, 38 predicted proteins | sample PhyWR1_FD_185983 | JGI IMG/M metagenome (GOLD analysis project Ga0256410, IMG submission 185983) | Leaf surface microbial communities from wheat plants in UC Gill Tract Community Farm, Albany, California, United States - DLSL W.R1 | ecosystem: Host-associated > Plants > Phyllosphere >... | reverse complement strand
AATCGACAGCCACTGGTGCCAAAAAGGCGGCTTCCAGCAGCTGTTGTGTATATGGATGTTGCGGTGAGGCAAAGATACTTTGCGCATCACCCTGTTCGACCACTTGGCCATGCTTGACCACCATCAGCTGGTGGCTCAGCGCTTTGACCACAGCCAGGTCATGGCTGATAAACAAATACGTCAAGTTGTGCCTGGTTTGCAGTGAGCGCAGCAGCTCAACCACCTGGCGCTGTACTGTGCGATCCAACGCCGAGGTTGGCTCGTCCAGCAAAATCAGCTCCGGCTTCAACACCAGGGCGCGGGCAATGGCGATTCGTTGCCGTTGTCCGCCTGAAAACTCGTGAGGGTAACGGTGCCGGGTTTCCGGATCCAGACCTACTTCTCGCAAGGCTTCAATAATTGCAATTTCCTGCTCCGCATCGGTACCCATGCGGTGGATGCGCAAGCCTTCACCGACAATCTCGCTGACGCTCATGCGCGGGCTGAGACTGCCAAAGGGGTCCTGGAACACCACCTGCATTTCCCGGCGCAGCGGCCGTACTTCTTTCTGCGACAAACAGTCTAGCCGTTTGCCTTCAAAACTGATCGAACCCTGGCTGGCAATCAAACGTAAAATCGCCAGCCCCAGGGTCGACTTGCCCGATCCGCTTTCGCCCACAATCCCCAGGGTCTGCCCCTGGGGCAGGCTGAAATTGATGCCGTCGACCGCTTTCACGTAATCGACGGTCTTGCGTAGCAGGCCTTTCTTGATCGGGAACCAGACTTTCAGGTCCTCGACTTGCAGCAATGGCGGGCCGGCAACCGTGTTGGCCGGGCCTCCGCTGGGCTCTGCACTGAGCAGTTCCCGGGTGTAGGGATGCTGCGGCGAACGGAACAGCTGCTCGCACGATGCTTGTTCGACGATTAAACCGCGCTGCATGACACATACTCGATGTGCAATTCTTCGCACAAGGTTCAAATCGTGACTGATCAGTAACAACGACATGCCCAACCGGGCCTGCAGGTCCTTGAGCAAATCGAGAATCTTGAGCTGTACCGTGACGTCCAGAGCCGTGGTGGGTTCATCGGCAATCAGCAGCTCGGGCTCATTGGCCAGGGCCATTGCGATCATTACACGCTGCCTCTGGCCGCCTGAGAGCTCGTGTGGCAGGGCTTTGAGGCGTTTGTGTGGCTCGGGGATGCCTACCAGCTCAAGCAGCTCCAGGGTGCGCTGCGTGGCGGCCTTGCCGGTGAGCCCCTTGTGAATGCCCAGCACCTCATTGATTTGTTTTTCAATGTTGTGCAGCGGGTTGAGCGAGGTCATCGGCTCCTGAAAAATCATTGCGATGCGATTGCCGCGGATATGCCGCAGTTTTTTTTCGTCCGCGCTCAGTAAATCATTCCCGCCATAGGTGATCGTGCCGGTAGGATGGCGCGCAAGCGGGTAGGGCAATAGCCTGAGGATCGAGTGCGCAGTCACCGATTTGCCCGAGCCGCTTTCGCCGACCAGGGCCAGGGTTTCGCCACGCCTGATATCAAAACTGATGCCTTGCACCACTCGCTGCGGGGTTTCCCCCGCGACAAACTCGACACTGAGGTCGCGCACTTCGATCAGATTGTCCTGCGTCATGTTATTTCCTCGGGTCGAAGGCATCGCGGGCGGACTCACCGATAAATACCAGCAGGCTGAGCATGATGGCCAGTACCGCAAATGCGCTGATGCCCAGCCACGGCGCTTGCAGGTTGGACTTGCCCTGGGCCACCAGTTCACCCAGCGACGGTGCCCCCGGCGGCAGGCCGAAGCCCAGGAAGTCCAGCGCAGTGAGGGTGCCAATGGCGCCAGTGAGGATAAACGGCATAAAGGTCATGGTGGAGACCATCGCGTTGGGCAGGATGTGGCGGTACATGATGGCCATGTCCTGCATGCCCAGGGCGCGGGCGGCACGCACATATTCCAGATTACGCCCACGCAGGAATTCGGCGCGTACTACGTCCACGAGGCTCATCCAGGAGAACAGCAACATGATACCCAGCAGCCACCAGAAGTTGGGCTGCACGAAACTGGCAAGGATGATCAACAGGTACAGCACCGGCAAGCCTGACCAGATTTCCAGAAAACGCTGACCGGCAAGGTCGACCCAGCCGCCATAAAAACCCTGCAAGGCCCCGGCGATTACACCAATGATCGAACTCAGGACGGTCAGGGTCAGGGCGAACAGCACCGATATGCGAAAGCCATAAATCACCCGTGCCAGCACATCGCGGCCCTGGTCATCGGTGCCCAGCCAGTTCTCGGCGGAGGGCGGGGCGGGGGCGGGGACTTTCAGGTCGTAGTTGATGCTCTGATAGCTGTAGGGGATAGGCGGCCACAGCACCCAGGCATCTTTCTTGGCCAGCAGTTCACGGATATACGGGCTTTTGTAGTTGGCTTCGAGGGGGAACTCGCCGCCAAAATCGGTCTCGGGATAGCGCTTGAGTGCCGGGAAATACCACTCCCCGTCGTAATTGATGACCAGCGGCTTATCGTTGGCAATGAACTCGGCGTTGAGGCTGAGCCCGAACAGCACCAGAAAGATCCACAGCGACCACCAGCCACGCTTGTTGGCTTTGAATCGGGCAAAACGGCGTCGATTGAGGGGGGATAATTTCATCTCAATGCTCCCTGCTTTCAAAGTCGATGCGCGGATCAACCAGGGTGTATGAGAGGTCGCCGATCAGCTTCACCACCAGCCCGACCAGCGTGAAAATAAACAGGGTGCCAAATACCACAGGGTAGTCGCGGTTGATCGCCGCCTCAAAGCTCATCAGGCCCAGGCCGTCCAGGGAGAAAATCACTTCGACCAGCAGCGAGCCGGTAAAGAAAATCCCGATAAAGGCCGAAGGGAAACCGGCAATCACCAGCAGCATGGCGTTGCGGAACACGTGGCCATAGAGCACGCGATGGTTGGTCAGGCCCTTGGCTTTGGCAGTGACGACGTACTGTTTGTTGATTTCATCCAGAAAGCTGTTTTTGGTCAGCAGGGTCATGGTGGCAAAGTTGCCGATCACCAGCGCCGTGACGGGTAATGCCAGATGCCAGAAATAATCGAGAATCTTGCCGCCCAGGCTCAGCTCGTCGAAGTTGTTGGAGGTCAGGCCGCGCAACGGGAACCAGTCGAAATAACTGCCCCCTGCAAACAGCACGATCAGCAGGATGGCAAACAGAAAGGCCGGGATTGCATAGCCGACGATGATCAGTGAGCTGGTCCACACGTCGAAGTGGCTACCGTGGCGGGTGGCCTTGGCGATCCCCAGGGGGATCGACACCAGGTACATGATCAGGGTGCTCCACAAACCCAGGGAGATGGAGACCGGCATCTTCTCCTTGATCAGGTCGATGACCTTGGCATCGCGGAAGAAGCTCTCGCCGAAGTCCAGATGGGCGTAGTTCTTGATCATGATCCACAAGCGTTCCGGCGCCGACTTGTCGAAGCCGTACATCTTTTCGATTTCCTTGATCAGTTCCGGGTCCAGCCCCTGGGCGCCACGGTAGTTGGAGCCGGCCACCGAGACTTCCGAACCACCGCCCGCAATGCGGCTGGTAGCGCCGTCAAAGCCTTCGAGCTTGGCAATCATCTGTTCAACCGGGCCGCCAGGGGCGGCCTGAATAATGATGAAGTTAATCAGCAGAATCCCGAACAGTGTCGGAATGATCAGCAGCAGTCGCCTGAAAATATAAGCCAGCATTTAAGGCTCCTGGCTCGCGCTTGAAGGTTTGGTCGAAGGTTCAGGTTTGGCCCACCAGGTGCTGGTGCCTATATCGTATTTGGGCGTGACTTCGGGGTGGCCGATATGGTTCGAGTAGGCCACGCGCCAGGTTTTGATATGCCAGTTGGGGATCACGTAGAAGCCCCACTGCAATACGCGGTCCAGCGCCCTGGCATGGTTGATCAGGCTTTGCCGTGACTCGGCGTTGATCAGGCCCTCGGTCAACTGGTCGATGGCCGGGTCCTTGAGGCCGATAAAGTTGCGGCTGCCGGGTTTGTCGATACTTTGCGATTCCCAGTACTCGCGCTGTTCGCTGCCGGGTGAGCTGGACTGCGGGAAGCTGCCGACAATCATGTCGTAATCCCGTGAGCGCAGGCGGTTGAGGTACTGAGAGGTGTCGACCCGGCGAATCTGGAAATCGATGCCCAGATCACTGAGATTGCGCTTGAACGGTAGCAGGATGCGCTCGAATTCGGTTTGTGCCAGCAAAAACTCGATTTTCACCGGCTTGCCCTGGGCGTCGACCATCTTGTCATCGACGATGCGCCAGCCGGCGTCTTGCAGCAGTTGATAGGCGCGGCGCTGTTGCTCGCGAATCATGCCGCTGGCATCGGTAACACTGGGCTTGAAGACGTCCGTGAACACCTGCTCGGGGATCTGCCCGCGCAAGGGCTCCAGAATGGCCAGCTCAGCTTCGGTGGGCGGTGCCTTGGCGGCCATTTCCGAGTTTTCGAAGTAGCTGCCAGTGCGTGCATAGGCCCCGTTGAACAGTTGCTTGTTGGCCCACTCAAAGTCGAACAGCAGGCTTAGCGCCTCACGTACGCGCACATCCTGGAACATTGGCCTGCGCAGGTTGAAAACAAATCCCTGCATGCCTGTTGGGTTGTGGTTGCGGATTTCTTCTTTTTTCAGGCGGCCCTGGGTAAATGCCGGGGCGTTGTAGGCCCCCGCCCAGTTCTTCGCGCTAATCTCCAGCCAGTAATCAAACTGACCGGCCTTGAGGGCCTCGAATGCAACGCTGTTGTCGCGAAAGTAATCGATCGTGATGGCATCAAAGTTGTACAGGCCCTTGTTGATGGGCAGGTCCTTGCCCCAGTAGTCCTTGTTGCGCTCGTAGCGGATAGAGCGCCCGGGCTTGATCTCGGCGATGGTGTAGGGGCCGCTGCCGGGCGGGACTTCAAGGTTGCCCTTGGTGAACTCCCGGGTTTCCCACCAATGCTTGGGCAGAACCGGGAGCTGGCCAAGAATCAGCGGCAGTTCGCGGTTTTTGTTGTGCTTGAAGGTGAACTTCACTTGCAGCGGGGTTTCCGCGATGGCCTGGTCGACATCGCTGTAATAACCCTTGTACAGCGGCGAGCCGCTTTTCATCAGGGTATCGAAGCTGAACACGACATCATCGGCGCGAATCGGATGGCCATCGCTGAACTTCGCTTCGGGGCGCAGGTAAAAACGCACCCAGCTGTTATCCGGGGCTTTCTCGATTTTCTCGGCAATCAGGCCGTAGGACGTGAAAGGCTCGTCGAGGGTTTGCCGGGCCAGGGTATCGAAGGTCAGTTCAATATCGTCAGCCGGCACGCCTTTGTTGATAAAGGGGTTAAGGCTGTCAAAGCTGCCCAGCGCTGACTTGCGAAACGTTCCACCCTTGGGCGCGTCCGGATTGACGTATTCCACATGTTTGAAGTTGGCCGGGTATTTAGGTGGTTCGTCGTAGAGGGTCAGGGCATGCTGGGGAGCGGCCAGCGCTGCGCAGGCAAAACCGGCCAACAGCAAGCTGCAAAGGGGCTTTAGCAAGGTACGCAAAGGCATCATTGTGTGTTCTCCGTAGGCTTAAGCCACCACGCGCTAAGGCCCAGGGTGTAGGGCGGCGTAGTCACAAAGGCGAACCGGTTGCGGTACGCCAGGCGGTGATAGTTCAGATACCAGTTGGGAATGATGTAGTGCTGCCACAGCAGGACGCGGTCCAGGGCCCGGCCGGCAGACAATTGCTCGTCGCGGGTCTGGGCGGCCAGCAAGCGCTCCAGCAACTGATCCACGACCGGGTTGGCCACACCTGCATAATTCTTGCTGCCCTTGACGTTGGCCTGGCTCGAATGGAAGTACTGCCACTGCTCAAGACCGGGGCTCAGGGTCTGGTCGAGGGTCATCAGGATCATGTCGAAGTCGAATTGATCCAGGCGCTGTTTGTATTGCGCGCGATCCACGGTGCGCAGTCGGGCGTCGATACCGATACTGGCCAGGTTTTCCACATAGGGCTGCAGGATGCGCTCAAGGTTGGGGTTTACCAGCAATATTTCGAACCGCAGCGGTTTGCCTTCACTATTGAGCAGCCGTTGCCCGGAGAGTTTCCAGCCACTTTCACCCAGTAGCGCCAAAGCCTGGCGCAAGGTTTCACGGGGGATACCGCGACCATCGGTGTGCGGCAGGGCAAAGGCCTGGTTGAACAGCTCGGCAGGCAGCTGGCTGCGCCAGGGAGACAGCATGAGCCACTCATGCCCCTGGGGGATGCCGCTGGCCGAAAATTCGCTGTTGGGGTAATAGCTCATGGCCCGCTGATAGGCGCCGTTGAACAGCGTGCGGTTAGTCCATTCAAAGTCGAACATCAGGCCCAGGGCTTCACGGACGTTGTCCTGGGCGAAGGTGGGGCGACGGCTGTTCATAAACAGCCCCTGGGTTTGTGTCGGGATCTGGTGGGTGATTTCGGCCTTGATCACCTCGCCGCGCCGCACCGCCGGAAAATTGTAGCCGTTGGCCCAGTTCTTGGCCTGGTGCTCGATGTAAATGTCGAACTCGCGGGCCTTGAAGGCCTCGAACGCCACATCACTGTCGCGGTAGAACTCCACTTCGACCCGCTCGAAATTGTATTTGCCGCGGTTGACCGGCAGGTGGGCGCCCCACCAGTTTTTCACGTGTTCGAAGACCAGCTGGCGCCCGGGGGTGACCCTGGTGATGCGATAAGGTCCGCTGCCCAGCGGTGGCTCAAAGGTGGTGGCTTTGAAGTCGCGCGTTGCCCAGTAATGCTGGGGCAGCACGGGCAGTTCGCCCAGGCGCAGGATCAGCAAGGGGTTGCCGGCGCGTTTGAATACAAAGCGAATCCGCTTGGGCCCCAGGATATCGACCCGCTGGACTTCCTGAAGGTTGGTGCGGTACTGCGGATGGCCTTCTTTAAGCAGCAGATTGTAGGAGAAGGCTACGTCGTAGGCCGTTATCGGCGCACCATCGTGAAAACGGGCTTCGGGGCGCAGGTTAAAAACCACCCAGCTGCGGTCTTCGTTGTACTCCACCGACTGGGCGATCAAGCCATAACTGGAGGTGGGTTCATCGCCGGAAGGGGCGTACTGGCCCGTGCCTGCCATCAGCGTTTCGTTGAGTTCATTGACCCCGTATTGCAGGAAGTTGGGGGTCGAGACCGGGCTGGTGCCTTTGAAAGTGTAGGGGTTGAGCGTGTCAAAGGTGCCGAACGCCATGACCTTCAAGGTGCCGCCTTTGGGCGCGTCAGGGTTTACCCAGTCGAAATGGGTAAAGGTGGCCGGGTACTTGAGTGTGCCGAACTGCGCATACCCGTGGCTTTCGCTCAGGGTTGCGCTGGCGGGGAAGCTCAAGGCCAGGCTGATAAATAGCGTAAGGAGGGGACGCGTCAAGTCAGAGATCCGATCCAGGCATTGGGCTTAAGGTTTCCTTACAGTAACAGCTTGTATCTGTAGGAAAAAGGCCACTCAGGAAAGCACTACGGGCAAGCTTCGCCCTACTTTTTTGTAGGAATCAGCTTGCCCGCATGGGTATCTGTAGTGTGCTTATCGCGGTTTGGAAACGGTCAGCATTTGCCCCGGCTTGAGGGCTTTGGCGCTGTTGGGATTCCAGCGCTTGAGATGTTGCATCTCAACGTTGAAACGCTTGGCAACGATATACAGCGAATCGCCTTTCTGCACCTTGTATTGCGTAGGCTTGCGGCCTGACGGTTTGCGCGTGTCCTGCATGACCAGGATCTGCCCGGCCTTGAGATTGTTGCCGCTGAGCTTGTTCCAGTGCTGCAGGTCTTTGACATTGACCTTGTTGGCCTTGGCAATCAGGGTCAGGTTGTCGCCGCTCTTGACCCGGTACTTGCGGTTCAGGCGGGCTGGGGATGTGCTTGCTACCTTGTCAAACACCGGCTTGTTGGGGCGCAGGCTGACCAGTTGGTCGGAGCTGAGATTGGACAGGCTGGCGGTCAACAACTGGGCTTTGGCCGTGGGGACCAGCAGGTGCTGCGGGCCATCGGTGGTGGCGCGCTGCTTGTAGGCGGGGTTGAGCTGGAACATCTCGTCTTCGTCGATCTCGGCCAGGGCTGCCACGCGGGACAGGTCCATGGACTGCTTGATCTCGACCATTTCGAAGTAGGGTTCGTTGGCGATCGGGTTGAGGTTGATGCCGTAGGCTTCAGGGGCCAGAACCACTTGCGACAGGGCCAGCAGTTTTGGCACGTAGTCTTTGGTTTCCTGGGGCAGTGGCAGGTTCCAGTAGTCGGTAGGCAAACCGAGCTTTTCATTGCGCTCGATGGCCCGGCTGACGGTGCCTTCGCCGGCGTTGTAGGCCGCCAGGGCCAGCAGCCAGTCGCCGTTGAACATGTCATGCAGACGATTCAGGTAGTTCAGGGCGGCGAGGGTCGAGGCCGTGATATCACGACGACCGTCATAGGCACGGGTTTGGCGCAGGTTGAAGTAACGGCCGGTAGAAGGAATGAACTGCCAGAGCCCGACTGCATTGGCGTGGGAATACGCCATAGGGTTGTAGGCGCTTTCGATGGCTGGCAGCAAGGCCAGTTCCAGCGGCATGTTGCGCTCTTCGAGACGCTCTACGATGTAGTGAATATAAAGGCTGCCGCGCTCGCCGGCGTTTTCCAGAAAGGACGGGTTGCTGGCAAACCACAGGCGTTGTTGTTCAATGCGGGGGTTGACGTTCTGCCCGTCCTGCAACTTGAAGCCCTGGCGCATGCGCTCCCAAACGTCTTGTGGGGGCAGGGGACTGGGCTTCTGGCTGAGCCAGAGGGGATCCTGGGGTATGCGTTTGGCGATTTTAAGGCTGGCCCGCTCGGTGGTCTGCGCCGAATGATCCATGGATTGGCAGCCCGCGAGGGTGGCGGACACAGCCACCGCGATGGCTTTGACCAAGCGCGTCAATGCGTCTGAATTGATGGAGTTACCTTTAAATGACGACATTGTTTTGAAAAAAGTTCAGGAAAAAATGTCGGGGGATTCTAGAAAGCAGGGGGGGCGCGGTCAACTGTTGAGAATTTTTATGCTGACCGCACTCTATTTCAAAACTTGTCTTTCCAGCTGCGCAGGCTGGCAAAGACCGCACTGGGCGAGTCGTTATTACAGGAGTTCCACTCGTCAGCTTTTTCTTTAACAGATGTTTCATCGACCCGCAGAAAGGGATTGGTGCGCAATTCGAGTGCTATAGAGGATGGCAAACTGATACGGCCCTCAGCTCGCCACTGCGTGACTTGCGCAACGCGCGCGGCAATATCCGGGTTGTTCGGTTCCACTGCCTGGGCGAAGCGCAAGTTGCTTAAGGTGTATTCGTGGGTGCAGTACACGCCGGTGTGGGCGGGCAGCGCGGCCAACCGGCTCAGGGAGTGGTGCATCTGTTCGGGGGTGCCTTCGAATAGCCGTCCGCAACCGGCAGCAAACAGGGTGTCGCCACAGAACAGCAGAGGGGCTGCCGGGTTTTCGTGATAGTAGGCGATATGCCCCAGGGTATGGCCGGGCACCAGCAATACCTGGAACTCAAGGCCCAGCACGTCGATGCGGTCGCCATCGTTGAGTGCCACTTGTCGGGCCGGGATGCTCTCAAGTGCCGGGCCCCAAACCTTCGCGTTAGTGTGGGCGTGAAGCTGTGCAACCCCGCCCACATGATCGAAGTGGTGATGGGTGATCAGGATGTCACTCAGCACCCAGCCCGGGTGCCGCTCCAGCCACTCCATAACAGGCGCGGCATCACCCGGATCGACCACGGCACAGCGCTGGTTGGCGGTGTCCTGTAACAACCAGATGTAGTTGTCGTTGAAGGCGGGCAGGGCGTCGATCTGTAACATGGTGCAATTCCCAAGTGCGAGACAATGGCGCATCTTAGGGGCTGTTGACGTTTAATTGCGAGCCGCGTCGTCAGGGCTTGCGACAGGTAGATGGCGAGTTGGAGGAGCAATGACCGATAAAGCATTGGCTCAGGCAGACCCTGAGTGGCTGGCGCTGATCAGCACAGCACGGGAATGGCTGTCCGGCCCCCACGGGCAACTGTTGCTCGAAGATGAGCAGCGGGTACTTGAAGACGAGCTGGGCCGCTTTTTCGGCGGTTATCTGGTGCATTACGGCCCCGGTGCCGATCCTGCCCCACAGGCTGCGCAAGTGCGCCGCAGCGTGCGTCTTGGCGCACCTTTGCCGGGTGTGGAGATCTTCTGTGAAGAACAGGCCTGGCCACTGTGCGAACATGCGGCCGATGTGGTGGTATTGCAGCATGGCCTGGATTTTTGCCTTTCACCTCACGGTCTTCTGCGTGAAGCGGCCAGCAGCGTGCGCCCCGGCGGGCACTTGCTGATTGTCGGGATCAACCCCTGGAGCAGTTGGGGGTTGCGCCATGTTTTCGCCAAGGATGCACTGCGCAAGGCGCGCTGCATTGCACCTTCACGGGTCGCCGACTGGCTGAACCTGCTGGGCTTTGCGCTGGAGAAACGCCGCTTCGGGTGCTATCGTCCGCCGCTTGCGTCCAAGGCCTGGCAAAGCCGTTTGTCAGGGTGGGAGCGCAAGGCCGGTAGCTGGCAATTGGCCGGTGGCGGCTTCTATGTACTGGTTGCGCGCAAAATGGTGGTGGGCTTGCGCCCGGTCAACCCGATGCGCCGCGAACCGATGGGCAAGCTGGTTCCCTTGCAAATGGCCAAGGTCAATCGGCGCCACACAGACTCTTAATTTTATGTTGGGCCGGGTGCGCCCGGCTCAGGTGCTGGCCATTGCTGATGGTCGGGCCATAAGCAGCCTTTTCTGGATAGTTTGCAATGACCGATAGCGTTGAAATGTTCACCGATGGTGCCTGCAAGGGCAATCCTGGCCCTGGCGGCTGGGGTGCCTTGCTGGTTTGCCAGGGGGTTGAAAAGGAATTGTGGGGCGGCGAGCCCAACACCACCAACAATCGCATGGAGCTGATGGCCGCGATTCGTGGCCTGGAAGAGCTCAAGCGGCCCTGTGAAGTGTTGCTGGTGACCGACTCGCAGTATGTGATGAAAGGCATCACCGAGTGGATGGTCAACTGGAAGAAACGCGGCTGGAAAACCGCTTCCAAGGAGCCAGTGAAAAATGCCGACCTGTGGAAGCTGCTCGATGAGCAGGTCAACCGGCATACCGTGAAGTGGCAGTGGGTACGCGGTCACATCGGCCACCCAGGCAACGAACGTGCCGACCAGTTGGCCAACCGCGGGGTCGATCAGGTGCGGGGAATCAAGCATGCGTAGTGTTGTACTCGATACTGAAACCACCGGTATGCCGGTCACCGATGGCCACCGGGTGATCGAGATCGGTTGCGTCGAGTTGATGGGCCGTCGACTGACCGGCCGCCATTTTCATGTGTACCTGCAGCCCGATCGTGAAAGTGACGAGGGCGCCATTGGTGTCCACGGCATCACTAACGAATTCCTGGTGGGCAAGCCGCGCTTTGCTGAAGTAGCGGATGAATTTTTCGAGTTCATCAAGGGCGCGCAGCTGATCATCCATAACGCCGCGTTCGACGTGGGCTTTCTCAACAACGAGTTCGCCCTGATTGGCCAGACCGATCGCGCCGACCTGACTCAGCACTGCACCATCCTCGATACCCTGGCCATGGCCCGGGCCCGTCACCCGGGTCAGCGCAACAGCCTCGATGCCCTGTGCAAACGCTATGGCGTCGACAACTCGGGCCGTGAGCTGCACGGCGCCTTGCTCGACTCCGAGATCCTCGCAGACGTTTACCTGACCATGACTGGCGGGCAGACCAGCCTGTCGTTGGCCGGTAATGCATCTGACGGTAACGGTTCAGGCGAAGGCTCGGGTAACCAGGCCAGCGAAATCCGCCGCCTGTCGGCCGACCGTCAGCCGGGCCGGATTATTCGTGCAAGTGAAAGCGACTTGGCCGAGCATGCCGCTCGGCTTGAAGCCATTGCCAAATCGGCAGGCGGCCCGTCGCTGTGGGCGCAGCTTCTCGACGCGAAGGGGCAAACACTGCAATAACCTGGCGCCGTCTTGTTGTTGCTGGCGCAGGCCATGAACGGTTGCGCTGCAATCCGGTGTCAGCATCGACGACAGGAAAGAAGGATTTTTCATGCATCTGGTTGTGAACCCCAAGGACCCTCACGTCTCGGTACGCCTGGCCGACGAGGGTTTCGCGCCGTATGTATGGTGCAACGATTTCAGCTTTGAAGTGCGCGCCTACGCGCGTGCCGACCGCCATAAGAAGGTCGAGCACTGGCCGCTGGACCTGATTACCCCCTACCGCAAATGCTACGGCATCGACCCCGATGAGTTCGCCAGCTATCGCGGTGGCAAGGACAGCGACATTTTCATGGCCTACCTGGATAACCAGCCCGTCGGGCATGTGGTTGTCAGCACCAACTGGAACGGGTTTGCCCATGTCGATGAACTGGCCGTGATTGCCGGTGCCCGTCGCCACGGCGTGGCCAGGTCATTGCTGGAAGTGGTCAAGTTCTGGAGCCGCAAGAAGAACCTGCCCGGGATCATGCTGGAGACCCAGAACAACAACCTTGGTGCCTGCAGGTTGTACGAACGTTGTGGGTATCAGGTCGGAGGTATCGATGATTTACGCTATCGCGGTATCGATCCGCAGACCCGTGAAGTGGCGATTTTCTGGTATCTGATTTTCGAAAGTAAAAACCTGTAGGCGCAGCCTCGTTCCTTCGGCAGCGGCTACAGGGCTCGTGTTCTAAAGCACCACCAGGCCCTGATCCGCGAGTAACGCCTCGGCCTTTGCCCGCACAATTTCAATCAGCGCAGCCAGCGCCAGGCCCGGCTGGGTGCCCTTGCGTGTGAGCGCATAGAGCGTCACCGGGATGGCCGGAGAGACCGGGCACACGTCCAGCCCGCTGGCTTTGGCCCCCACTGCCGTGAACGGGTCGACCAGCGCCAGCCCCTCGCCAGCTTCGACCATGCTGCGCATCATCCGGTAACTTTGCACCTGAATGTGCACCACCGGCGCCGGGCGCAAGGCCTGCAGCTTGCTGTCGAGGCCGCGGCTCAAGCCGTCTTGCTGTTGCAGGCCAATCATTGCCTGACCGGCCAGCTCTGTCAGGGCGATGTATTTGTGCTTGGGGGATAGCCAGCCGTGAGGCGCCAAAAATTGCACTTTGCCCTGCACCACAGGCCAGCAGTCGAGCCCGGTCTGCTCTGATGGCTGCAAGCTGAAGCCGATATCGCATTCATCCATCAACAGGCGTCGCACGATTTCAGCGCAGGGGTGGCTGCCAAGTACGGCAGGGGTGTCGGGAAACCGGCGTCTCAGGGCACCGATGCAAGAGGGCAGCAGCGGTTCGGCCAGGGTTTCACTGCACGCCACGCGCAAGGCCGGCTCCTGATGCTGGCGCAACTCGTTGCCCAGTTGGCGTAACGGCTCAAGTGCCTGGTACAGCTGATTGATCAGGGGTTGCAGCACGAGTGTATCGCGGGTGGCTTGCAGCCGCCCGCGAACACTGGAAAACAGCATAAAGCCCAATTGCTGCTCGGCTTCCTGCAGCGTTGCGCTGAGGGTGGCCGTGGGCAATTGCAGCAACTCGGCAGCATGGCCGAGGTTGCCGGTTTGCAAGATGGCTTGAATCACTTCGATGTGGCGTAGACGCATGCTTGTGTCCGGCAGATGAGGTTTCAGCGTTGCGAAGCCTTATCCGGGTCTGATCCTTGGACTTGCGCGCAAGGCCGTGGAGCAGGTCAGGCAGCGACAACCGGAGAGGGATCACGTACCAGTAAAACCCCCGACTGCACCAGCTCGAAGTTGTTGTCATCGTTCTTTTTGACACGATCGCCAATGGCCAGTTTATAGGTCATTACGGGCTGATCGCCGGTTGCTTGTGAATCTTCAAACTCATGCACGGAATAGACGCGGCCTTCCGCATCTCTTGCATGAAATTGTCCAACGAGAACTGCCGCCATTTGTAGAGAACCTCTGGAGATAAACACCCAATTTGCGGTTCTGTAGACCGTTGTTCAGCAGGGGAAGTTTAACAATGTTTAAAAAATAGTCCCCCTACTTTACAGGCTTGCAGGCCGATAGGGTGAACTGGGGTGCAAGAAAGCCGTCCGATCATCTATAACTACTCTTCCTACAGCTTCTGACTCGGGGTTTTCCATGAGCAAGGTCTACAGCGTTGCAGTGTTGGTTGGCAGTTTGAGGAAGGACTCCCTCAATCGAAAAGTGGCCCTGGCTCTGGCAGAACTGGCTCCGCCAAGCCTGAAACTGTTTATTGTCGAAATCGGTGAGCTGGCGCTTTACAACGAAGATATTGATGGTGCGTCGCCGCCTGCTCCGTACACGGTTTTTCGCGATCAAATCCGCCCGGCGGACGCCCTCCTGTTTGTGACCCCCGAGTACAACCGCTCGGTCCCTGGCGTGTTGAAAAACGCCATTGATGTCGGTTCTCGGCCTTATGGCCAGAGTGTGTTCAGTGGCAAGCCGGGGGCGGTGATCAGTGTTTCGCCAGGGGCCATTGGTGGCTTTGGGGCGAATCATCATTTGCGCCAGTCGCTGGTGTTCCTCGATGTGCCGTGCATGCAGCAGCCCGAGGCTTATCTGGGCGGGGCGGGGGATGCATTTGATGCGTCCGGCAAGCTGTCGGATAAAACCCGGCCGTTTTTGCAGAAATTTATCGATCAGTTTGCCGGGTGGGTAGAGCGGTAGGATTACTGCAGCTGCAAGCTGCAAGCTGCAAGCTGCAAGCCACAAGCTTGCGGCTTGTAGCTTGTAGCTGTTCTTAGCTGCTTTGTGGCATCTCGCCCTTGGCCAGGCGCTGGTTGATGTCGGCAATCACAGCAGGCAGGTCGCTGATGGTGTCGATCAGATAGTGCGGGCGCGAGCCGGCAAACAGGGTATGAATGCGGCTGCGCTCACTGGCCAGGGTTGCCGGGTCCAGTGCCTTGTATTGCTCCCAGGTCAGGCCCAGGGCGTTGCCCGAACACACCAGCGCCACGGTCCACATGCCGGCGCGGCGACCTTCAAGAATGCCCGGTACGGTGTCGTCGATCTTGACGCAAGCGCCCACATCATCAATACCCAGCGCGATCACGTTGGCCAGTGCCTGGGCCGGCCACGGGCGGCCGTTCGGCACTTCATCGGTGGCCACGACGTGGTCGGCGACATAGCCATTGGTGGCGGCCAGCTCAACCACTTTGGCCATGACTTGCGCCGGGTAGCCCGAGCAGGAACCGATCTTGATGCCTTGCTCGCGCAGTTGGGCGATGGTGTCCAGTGCGCCGGGGATCAAGGCCGAGTGCTCGGCGATCTTTTCGATCTGCAGCGGCATAAAGCGCTCGTAGATCGCGGTGACATCGTCATCTGTCGGCGCGCGACCAAATACTTTCTTGTAACGCTCGGTGATCTGCGGTTGATCACACAGGGTGCGGATATGGTCCCACTTGCCCATGCCCATAGGACCACGGGCTTCTTCGATGGACACCTGCACGTCAAACTCGGCAAAGGCTTCGACAAAGATCTGGGTCGGAGCGAACGAGCCGAAATCGACCACGGTGCCGGCCCAGTCGAGAATGGCAGCTTGCAGCTTGCTTGGGTTGGTGTAGTTCATGTCAGTGAATCCTGTAAGAGCGGGCGGTGCCGCACGAAGTAATTAGGGTTGTTCTGCAGTACTCACAACATCAAATATCGAAGACTTCCATTTCCTCCAGCACCTGGCCAATGGCGTCCACGGCTGCCTGCATCTCGGTCTGATTGACGTGGCCGATGCAGCCCACACGGAAAGTCTCAACCTGGGTCAATTTTCCCGGGTACAGGATGAAACCCTTGGCCTTGACCCGTTCGTAGAATTCCTTGAACTGATAGCGCGGGTCTTTTGGCGCATGGAAGGTGACGATAATCGGCGCCTGGATGGCCTCGGGCAGAAAGCTGCGAATGCCCAGTCTGGCCATGCCGTCCAGCAGCGCCTGGCAGTTGTTGGCGTAACGCTGGTGGCGGGCGGGCAAGCCGCCTTCTTCGTTGTATTGCAGCAATGCCTCGTGCAGCGCGGCGACCACATGGGTCGGCGGGGTAAAGCGCCACTGTCCGGTTTTGCTCATGTAAGTGTGCTGATCGTGCAGGTCCATTGCCAGTGAATGGCTGTTGCCTGCGGCATTGCCCAGTGCTTCTTTGCGGGCGAACACAAAGCCCATGCCGGGCACGCCTTCCAGGCATTTGCCGGAGGCAGCGATCAATGCATCAAAAGGCACTTGCCGGGCATCGATGGGCAGAGCGCCGAAAGAACTCATGGCATCGATGATCAGACGTTTGCCGTGCTGAGCGATGACTGCGGCAATGTCGGGCAGCGGGTTAAGGATGCCGGTGCTGGTTTCGCAGTGGATCAATGCCACATGGGTAATGCTCGGGTCGGCCTGCAGCAGGCGGTCGACGTCGGCAGCAGTAGTTGGCTCGTCTTCTGCGGTTTCAAAGGTGCTGAAGCGGCGCCCCAGAACCTCGCAGATCTTGGCCAGGCGTTTGCCGTAGGCGCCGTTGATCAGTACCAGTACATTGCCATCCCGTGGTACCAGGGTGCCGATGGCGGCTTCGACGGCAAAGGTGCCGCTGCCTTGTAGAGGCACGCAATGATGGCTGTCTGCGCCGTTGATAATGGCCAGCAGTTGCTCGCACAGGCTGGCAGTCAGCTGGTTGAAGCTGTCATCCCATGAGCCCCAGTCAACCATCATCGCCTGGCGGGTACGCGCCGAGGTGGTTAGCGGGCCAGGGGTCAGCAGGATCGGCGCGGCAGTACTCATTCTGAATTCCTCACAAGCATTGGATGGCTACTGGGTACAGGGCATAAATTGCAGTTTGTGTTGCTATCAATCAAATTGTTTGTTGTTATGCCTGCTATCAGTGAGGCTTATATATGAATTTATTCCAGCTCCGCGCGTTTGACGCCGTGGCCCGCGAAGGCAGTTTTACCCGGGCGGCGACCCGGCTGTTTATCAGCCAGCCAGCGGTGACCGGGCACATCAAGGCGCTTGAAGAGCACTACCAGATCACCTTGTTGCGACGAACTGCGCGGCGGGTGGAGTTGACTGAAGAAGGCACCAAACTGGCGGCCATTACCCGGGCCATGTTCGGCTTGGTGGATGAAGCGCAGGTGATGCTGGAGGCCAACCGGCAACTGCTCACAGGGCGGCTTGAGGTGGCAGCCGATGGCCCGCATCTGGTGATGCCGATGCTGGCAAGCCTGCGCGCACGTTATCCGGGGGTTACCGTGAATTTGCGTCTGGGCAACGCCCAGGAAACCCTGGCGGCGTTGCTGTCGGAGCATGTCGATGTGGCGGTGCTGACCGAAGTTGAACCACGCAAGGGGCTGACCTTGCGTGCGCTGAACGAGTCGCGGATTTGTGCCCTGGTGCCCGCCAACCACCCGTGGCTGGCCTTGCCGGATGGCATCGCGATCGGGCAACTGGATCAGGTGATCATGGTACTGCGGGAGCCGACGTCGATTACCCGTCGCACCTTTGACAATGCCTGTGAGCAGGCTGGAGTCAATCCACGGGTATTGCTGGAACTCGACAGCCGGGAAGCGGTAACCGAAGCGGTGGCAGCGCAGTTGGGGGTGGGCATTGTGTCGTCGGTAGAAGTCAGCCATGACCCCCGCGTGCGAGCGGTGCCGATCAACGGCGCGGGGCTGGTCAACCTGCATATGCTCGGCTGCATGGAACGGCGAGCGGAGTTGCGGTTGATCAGGGCGTTTATGGAGTTGCGGTGTAGCCACTGAGAAAGTCCGTAGCAGCTGCCTCGTTCCTTCGGCAGCTGCTACGGGTAGTGGGTTTACAAACTCTTGCGCACAATATCCAAAAAGGTTGCCACTACCCGCCGTGAACTCTGCTCTTGCAGGCATACCAGGGTTTCGGTCAGGCGCCTTGTGCAATCGGTGATGGGCAGCGCGCAGACCCGGGAGTCCGAGCCGAATTCCGCTGCCGACACCACCCCCACGCCAATCCCGACCACCACCGCTTCACGCGCCGCTTCGCGGCCTTCCACCTGGATCGCGGCGCGAATGCGCAGGTCTGCCTGGCTCATTTCTTCTTCAAGGGTTTGCCGGGTCACGGAGCCCACTTCGCGCAGTACCAAAGGCGTGTCATCCAGATCGGCCAGGCAAATGGCATTGCGACTGGCCCAAGGGTGCGTTCGGGCCACAAATGCCACCATCGGATCGCTGCGCAAGGGCACACTCAGCAGTCGTTCGTCACTCACGTCACGCCCCAGCAAGGCCAGGTCGGCCTGATAATTGAACAGCCGCGCCAGGCATTCGTCAGTGTTGCCGGTTTCGATTTTTACCGTGATACCGGGGTAGCGCTCGCAAAAGCGGGCGATCTGCGGCAGCACATGAACCGGTGCATCCACCGCCAGGATAAGGCTGCCGGTTTGCAGGGCCTGGGAGTCTTGCAGTAGCTCCTGAGCCTCGGCCTGCACTCCGAACAGGCGCTGGGTGATGCTCAGCAGGCGTTCGCCCAGGTCGGTCAGGCGTACCGAGCGTTTGTTGCGATGGAACAGCAGCACCCCGAAGCGCTCCTCAAGCTTTCTGACCTGATCGGAGATGGCCGGCTGGCTTAAAAACAAGCGTTCGGCCGCGCGGGTGAAACTGCCATGAACGGCAACGGCGTGAAAGGCCTTCAACTGCGCATGAGAAACCGACATCGGATTGCCTCTTACAAGCTGAGCTTATGATTGAAATACGATAAATCGATTTTACCTATTAGTCAGTAATTGCTTTGATCGACCTCAGCCCGCCGTTATGTCCTCGATAGCGGCGGGCCGTGACACATCGGTGTGCAACTGCGAACTCGAATAACAACGGGCAGCTCACGGTGTGTCTGGCAAATACGGTCCTTGTCTGAAGGGCGGTATTGAAGTGCTCAACACAATAAAAAAACAGGCGTTCTTTTCTGATTCTGCCGGCACATTCCACCTCTGAGGTCAGACCCGACATGAACAACTCCTATGCCACCATCAAGCGTTGGCGCGTGCAGATTTTTGCCATCACCTGGTTGGCCTACGCGGCCTTTTACTTCACTCGCAAGGCATTCTCCGTTGCCAAGCTGGGCATCGGTGAAGACCCCAACTTTCATCTCGACAAGATGGCGATGGCCAACCTCGACGCTATCTACCTTGCTGCTTATGCCGTAGGGCAATTTACCTGGGGCATCCTCGCCGATCGCTTTGGCCCGCGGGTTGTGGTGCTGGGTGGCTTGATCATTTCGGCGCTGGCCGCGCTGGTCATGGGTACCTACGCCACCTTGCCGATCTTTGCCACCTGCATGCTGATCCAGGGCCTGGCGCAATCCACCGGCTGGTCGGGGTTGTGCAAAAACATCGGCAGCTTTTTCCCTGCGCAGCAACGTGGCCGGGTGCTGGGGCTGTGGAGTTCGTGCTACGCCTTTGGCGGGCTGGTGGCTTCGCCTTTTGCCGGGTGGTGGGCGTATACGCTGATCGGCAGCTGGCATGCGGCGTTTATTTCCAGCGCGGCGGTGGTGGCGCTGGTGGCGGTGCTGTTCTTTATCTTCCAGCGCAATACGCCGCAAGATGTCGGCCTGCCCGCCGTCGAGCCAGAGCCCGACATGAGCGCTGAGGAAATCGCTGCCGAAAAACGTATCAGCATCTGGGCGCCGCTGCGCGAGATCATGCGCAATCGCACGGTGCTGACCCTGGGGCTGGCGTATTTCATGCTCAAGCCGGCGCGCTACGCGATTCTGTTGTGGGGCCCGGTGATCGTGTTCGAGCAAATGCCGCAGGTGGGCAAGGTCGGCGCTGCGATTATTCCTACGGCCTTTGAGCTGGCGGGGTTGCTGGGGCCGATCATGATCGGTCTGGCGTCCGATAAGCTTTTCGGCGCCCGGCGTATGCCGGCCTGCATTTTGAGTCTGCTGGCGCTGACCATTTCCCTCGCGTTCTTTATGGGGGCATTGCATTCAGGCAGCGTGGCACTGGTGGTGGCCTTGCTGTTTGTCATGGGCCTGACCCTGTACGGGCCGGACTCGATGATCAGCGGCGCGGCTGCAATTGATTTTGGCACCGCCAAGGCCGGAGCTACGGCGGCGGGGTTCGTCAATGGCTGCGGTTCGGTCGGGGCGATTCTGGGTGGTCTGTTGCCGGGCTATTTCGATACGGTCACGGTGTTTATCGTGTTTGCCTGCTGCGCGCTGTTTTCTTCGCTGGTGCTGATACCCCATTGGAATAGCCGACCTGCGGGGCTCAAGGCTGCGTGCCCGTTTGTGCCCAACCATCCATTGCTGATCAAGCCTTTACGCACCTGAGCAGGAGAATGATCCATGCGACCTTTTTGGCTGGAACAGGCACTGGCCCTGGAAAATGAAGCACCCTGCGAGGCGCTGGCGGGTGAGACGCGTGCCCAGGTGTGCATTGTGGGGGGCGGTTATACCGGGTTATGGACCGCAATCATGCTCAAGGAGCAAAGCCCTGAACTGGATGTGGTGCTGATTGAAGCCGACATTTGCGGTGCAGGTGCCAGCGGGCGCAATGGCGGCTGCGCGCTGTCGTGGTCGGCCAAGTACTTCACCCTTGTGCGGCTGTTCGGGGTGGAGGAGGCGGTGCGGCTGGTCAAGGCCTCGGAGCAGAGCATTTATGCGATTGGTGCGTTCTGTAAGCAGTATGGGGTGGATGCCGACTACCGCCTCGATGGCACGTTGTATACCGCGACCAATCAGGCCCAGGTCGGTTCGACCGACAGCGTGATTGCGGCGCTGGCGCGGCAATCCATCAACTCGTTCAGCAAGTTGCCGGTTGAAGATCTACAGCGCCGGGCCGGATCGGCCTTGCACAGGGAGGGCTGGTTTTCTCCGGCGGCGGCCAGCGTGCAGCCGGGCAAACTGGTGCGCGGGTTACGGCGGGTGGCGCTGCAGCTGGGGGTGAGGATTTACGAAAGCACGCCTATGACTGGGTTGGAGGAGGGCGCCCCGGCGCTGATCCGCACCCCGGCCGGCCGCATTCGCGCCGACCGTGTGGTGCTGGCCATGAATGCCTGGATGGCCCGGGCCTTCCCGCAGTTCGAGCGCAGTGTGGCGATTGTTTCCAGCGACATGCTGATCACCGAACCGCGCCCCGACCTGTTGCAGGAAATCGGCCTGACCAGCGGCGTCACGGTGCTCGATTCGAGAATTTTCGTGCACTACTACCACAACACCCCGGACGGGCGAATCATGCTGGGCAAGGGCGGCAATACCTTTGCCTACGGTGGCCGCATGTTGCCGGTGTTCGATCAGCCGTCGCCCTACGCCGGATTGCTGGGCAAAAGCCTGACGCAGTTTTTCCCGGCCTTTGCCGGGGTAGGGGTGGAGGCGACCTGGAACGGGCCTTCAGATCGGTCTGTCACGGGTTTGCCTTTTTTCGGTCAGATGAGCAGCCACGGTAATGTGTTTTATGGCTTTGGCTACTCGGGCAGTGGCGTAGGGCCTTGCCATATGGGCGGTCAGATCCTTTCTTCGCTGGTGCAGGGGCAGGCCAATGACTGGACACGTTCGCCGCTGGTCAACGGACCGCTGGGGTATTTTCCGCCAGAGCCGATTCGCTACCTGGGTTCGCTGATGGTGCGCAATGCCATCAGGCGCAAGGAACGGGCCGAGGATCATGGTCGTCGGCCCCGGCATCTGGACGTGCGCCTGGCCAGGTTTGCCGCAGCGGCGGGCAAGGCTGACAAGGGCTAAGCAGGGACTGATTGGATTTTTTGGTCGATTGCCGACTTCTGGCCGGTTAAACTTGCGCCCATTCGACGGCCGACAGGCTGCGACACACCCGATTGAGAGAGTAAGTAATGGGCGCACAGTGGAAGGTTAAACATAAAGCGGACGCCGCCAACAGCCGCGGCAAGATTTTTGGCAAGCTGGCCAAGGAATTGACGGTTGCTGCGCGCAACGGCGCCGATCCTGACATGAACTCGCACCTGCGCCTGGTCTATGAACAGGCGAAAAAAGCCTCGATGCCGGCTGACACCATCAAGCGCGCGATCAACAAGGGCGCCGGTATCGGTACCGAGGCCGTGCAATACCACCGCGTGACTTACGAGGGCTTCGCCCCGCATCAGGTGCCGCTGATCATCGAGTGCCTGACCGACAACATCAACCGCACCGTGGCTGAAATCCGCGTGGCCTTCCGCAAGGGCCAGCTGGGTGCTTCGGGTTCGGTGGCCTGGGACTTCAACCACGTCGGCATGATTGAGGCCAAGCCGGACAACCCGGACGCCGATCCTGAGATGGCCGCCATTGAAGCGGGCGCCCAGGATTTCGAAGAAGGCGAAGAAGAAGGCACCACCTTGTTTATCACCGAGCCGACTGACCTCGATGCAGTGCAAAAAGCCTTGCCGGAGCAGGGTTTCACTGTGATATCGGCGAAACTGGGCTACCAGCCGAAGAACCCGGTGAGCGGTTTGACTGACGAGCAAATGGCCGAAGTACAAGAGTTTTTGGCCAAGCTGGAAGAGCAGGACGACGTGCAGGACATGTTTGTGGCGTTGGCATAAGCCTCCGACCCGGCTCCCGTAGCAGCTGCCGAGGAACGAGGCTGCGTCGCCGGACGCAGCCTCGTTCCTCGGCAGCTGCTACAGACCTAGCTCAGCAAGCGTATTACCTGCGCAAACCCCGGCCGTGCCAGCACGTCTGGCTGGATGCAGCGCTGTTGCAACCCCAGCAGCTCACTGCGCTGTCGATCACTCAAGCCCGAGTCGATCCGCTCCAGCAATTCCCCCAGCAAAATTCCGAATGCCCGCACTTCGATGCGCTGTAGCGCCCGGCTCTGTGGGCTGTCGTCGAGGGTATGGAAACACGCCGCGCCAAAATCCCCCAGCAGGCAATCACCCCGGGCGTTGAACAAAATATTGTGCGCGTACAAGTCACCGTGGCAAATGCCCTGTGCATGCAGGTGGCCGGCCGCCGCGGCAATACCACGCGCGATGCGCAAGGCGCTGTCACCGGTGAAACGGGTGCTGTCGGCATACACGTCACGGCTGCAGGTCTCAAAGCTGGGCAGGGCCGCCAGGTTGAGAAAGGACGGGTCGATCAACTGCATCACCAGCGCCGCTTGATCGTCAGGGGCGCCAACCACGCGGCCCAGTACCTTGATCAGGTTAGGGTGCTGGCCCGCAGCGATGCAGGCGTTCATTTCATTGAGCGGTGAGCCGTCGCTGGTGATGCTGCCCTTGTACAGCTTGACCGCCACCGACTGCACCGGCTGGCCAGGGGCGCTCCACTGCGCCTGATAAATGACCCCCGAGGCACCTTCGCCCAGTTTTTGCCCAAGCGTAAGCTGCGACCAGTCAATATTCGGTGTGTTGTCGGCCGCGCGCTGAGCACTGGCATCTTCACGCAGCGGGTTGCCGGCATAGGCCAGCCAGCTCAGTGCTGGCAGTGACAGCAGGGTGTCGGGCAACTCGGTGAAGTGGTTGGCGGCCAGGCGGATCAACTCGAGGCGCTCGCAGTTGGCCATGCTGGCGGGCAGTTGCTGCAAGCGGTTCCCGGCCAGCATCAGCTTTTGCAGCAGCGGGCGCTGGCCCAGTTCCTCGGGCAGTTGCTCGATGCAGTTGTCGGTCAGGATCAGCCAGCGCAGCAAGGGCGGCAGTGCCTCGCCCGGCACATGCTCGATGCGGTTGGCCTTGAAGCCGATCATGCTCAGTTGCGCACACTGCCCAAGGCAAGCCGGCAGCTCGGTGAATTGGTTGTCCGAGCAAAACAAGATGCGCAAACGGGTCAGGCGATGCAGGTCATCGGGCAGGCTGCTCAGAGCATTCCCGCTCAGATTGAGGATTTCCAGCGAGTCGGCCAGCTGGAATATCTCGGCCGGGAACTCGGTCAGCCCGCACGACAGATCAAGACGTTTGAGGCCCGCCAGTTGGCCGGCGCGCAGTTTAGCGAGGGTATCCATAAGCAGGGTCGGAACTCGTGGGCAGGGGCAAAAAGTGTTGCGCATGATAGCCATTTATCGGCCCGAGGCCGAGCCTTTGCACGGCCTAGAGCGGCAGCGGCTGGTGATGAATGGTATCAGTTCGTTTAATTACGGTCGTAATTGGACGAATGTTTCTTCACTGCTAGCCTTTAACTTATAAAAGCACGAAGGGAATGATCGTGGAGCATCGTCTAGGGACAGTCATCATTGGCTCCTTGTTCAGTACATGTGCCTGGTCGGCGCAGTACGAGGTGCAGGTGCGAGTCATCGTCGAGCGGGGCTGCCAACTGGCAGGCATTACCCGTGACGCGGGTGGCGATTACCTGGGCCTGCTCGATTTTGGCCGCGCCCCACGGCTGGATGGCCCTTCGGCACCCTTGGGTGCCACCCTGATAAACCCGCGTTTACCGCGCCTGGAATGCAACCCGGATACCACTTACCAGCTTCAGATTGACGGTGGCCAGCATGGTGGCACCGCAGATGTCCGTTACCTGGCTCTGGGCCCGGGTGGTCCGCAAATTCCTTATCGACTGTTCCGCGACCCGGCCCGGCAAATTCCCTTGCTGGTAGATGTACCTGTCAGCGGCACCGTGCCCGATAGCGGTTCGGTGGAGTTGCCGTTGTACGGCCGCATAGAACCTTTGCAGCAGATCCCCCCGGTCGGGCTGTATGCCGACCTGTTGAAAGTCACACTCACTTGGTAGCGCCAGGAGCATGGATATGATCGGTCCTGCCCAACGTTGTGTGCTGTACGCAGCCTGTGCCCTGCTGAGTGTGCAGGCGCAGGCAGGCATGCTCAACGGGCAGATCCAGGCGCGCCTGGTGATTATGGCCAGCTGTCAGGTGAGCAGTGGCACAGGTGTGGAAGACAACAGCCTGTCCAACCTTGGCTTGCTCAATTTCGGCTCGCGCGGTCCAACCTGGAATACCCCGGTCGAGGCGCTGCTTGAGGGCGGCGAGAGTAATTTGAAGGTGATCTGCAACCCTGCCGTGCGAGGTTTTTCGGTGTCCATTGACGGTGGTAATCACGGTAATGGCACGACGCGCCAACTGAGTAATGGTCAGCAAATGATTCCTTACCGCTTGTTTCTGGATGCTGCTGGCAACAACAGCTACAGCATCGGCAAGCAACACGATTTTGTGGTGGCAAGTGGTGGCCATGTACCGATCCCGGTGTATGGCATGGTGATGGCGAGTCCAAAATCACTGCCAGCAGGTGTCTATCGGGACACGCTACGGGTGACGCTGGATTGGTAAACAGGAGTGGGGTGCAAGATGCGCGTACTTAAATCAACGCTGGGGTTCTCATTGTTGGGGTTGATGCTGGCCGGTCAGGCACAGGCCGTCACGACCGTCACCGGCACTGTCAACGCTTCGTTAGTGCTGACGACCAGTTGCCTTATCAACGGGGTGGTGGGGGCCAACGGGGCAGTCTTCGGGGCGCTGGACTTCGGTACGGCCACGTCCTTGTTTGACACCGCAAGTGCCCAGGTATTGAGCGGCACTGGCGCCATGACGGTCCTGTGTACGGCGGGAACCACCCCGTCGGTCACCCTGGGGGCCGGTGCCCATGACGGCATGGCGGCCGCACAAGGCACGCGGGCCTTGGCCAGTGGCAGCAATTATGTGGGTTATGACCTGTACAGCGACGTTGGCCACGGCACGCCGGTGGCTATCGGTGGCAACGTTACGCTGTCGCAGAGTACCGGGGTGGTGCAAACGGTCAACATCTACGGCAAGGCGACCGGCAAGGTCGGGCTGCCGGCTGGCACCTACACGGACACCATTGCCGTAGTGCTGACCTTTTAACCGGGTGGCGTGGCCAGGTGCTGTATCACTGCTGTTGCTGGGTGCGATCAGCGGGGGGGTGTGTGCCGCGACTTCAACAACCCTGCAGGTCAGCGCCAGCATCGTGGCCGGTTGCGTGATCAGCAATCCCGGGGGCTTGTACGGCACCTTGAATTTCGGGACCTACGCGGCGTTGTCGACCGCACCGGTGAGCGTTGCCCTGACCGGAGGAGTGACACTGCAATGCACTCCGGGGGTGACGCTGAGCATGACCGTTGATGGCGGTTTGCATAACGTTGGCGGGCGCCGCTTGCAGCTTGCCGGTGGTACTGCGCAGATTGCCTACCAGTTGTTTCGGGACGCGACCCGCAGTCAAAGCCTGGGTATCGCGCAATCGGTCAATGTGCCTTACACCGACGCAAATGCCATCAGCCTGCCGATTTTTGGTTATGTGCTTTTGCCCGGCAACCAGCCGGTGGGCAGCTACAGCGACACGTTGCAGGTGCAACTATCTTATTGATATCCAGGGATCAGGAGTCTGTTTATGCATTCATTCTTACGGCCACTTCAGGGCATGGCTTTTTGCTTGCTGACACTGGGTGTGGCCCAGTCGGCGCAGGCAGCCAGCTCGATTTTGATCTGGCCCATCGATCCGGTTCTGGAGGCCGACCAGCAGGCCAGTGCGCTGTGGCTGGAGAACCGCGGCGATACCCCCGCCAACCTGCAGGTAAGGGTGTTTGCCTGGAACCAGGAAGGTTTCGACGACAAGTATCAGAACCAGCGTGACGTGGTTGGCAGCCCGCCTGTGGCCACTATCCAGCCCGGACAAAAACAGCTGATTCGCCTGACCCGCGCCAAGACCTTCCCTGCAGGCGAGGAGCACGCCTACCGCATCATCATTGATGAAATCCCGCTGCCGCTGCCCCCTGCCGAGGCTGGCAGCGACAAGACGGCGGCTGCCGTGCGCTTGCAGATGCGCTATTCGGTGCCTTTGTTTGCCTACGGTGCCGGGCTGTGGAGCAAGCCGGATGCAAGCCGCCCGCGTGACCCCAACGGTGCGGGTTTGCCGCAATTGAGCGGGCGCACCCTCAAGGTGGATGGCAAGTCCTATATCGAGCTGGTCAACCGTGGCGCTGTGCATGCGCGCTTGACCGAGGCCTCGCTCAAATCGGGCAGCCAGTCAAAGCCGGTAGTGGAGGGGTTGTTCGGTTATGTCTTGCCAGGAGCCACTATGCGCTGGCCCGTACCGGTGACGCAGGGAGATGTGCTGCAGGTACGGGTCAATGGCCAGACGTCGTTGCAGACGTTGTCTCTGGGGCAATAAACCTGGCAGGAGCCAGTGATCGCAAGTGACCCTCGGCAAGCCCCCTGCTCATGCTATCGCTCGGCATGCGGGGTAATGCTGTCGACGGAGCTATAGCAAGGAGCGGCTATTGAATGTACGGACGTGCAAGTGAACAGGGCAGGGCTGTGGGCCTGCCTGGGCCTGTGTGGCGTGCTCTGGTGGCCGATGATTGAAGCCGGGGACTTGCCGCCGCCGCCCGCCAGCCTGGAGGCTGTCGCCGATGCCCAGTTATATCTGGAACTGGTGGTCAACCAAATGAATACAGGGAGCCTGGTGAACGTGCAGCAACGTGCTGGCCAATTGTATGTAGACGCCAACGTGCTAAAGGACGCCGGGATTCACCTGCCCACCACGCCGCCTGCGCAGGTCGGCCTGGACAGCGTGCCCGGCCTGCACAGCGAGTACGATATTCCGGGCCAGCGTCTGCTGCTGGATGTGCCACCCGACTGGTTGCCCGAGCAAGTGCTGGGCCGGCGCTCGAGTTACCCGCGCAGCGAAGCCATGAGCAGCTTTGGCGTGTTGTTCAACTACGATCTGTACCTTAACGATACCGACGACGCAGGCTCCTATCTGGCCGCCTGGAACGAAGTGCGGCTGTTCGACAACTGGGGCACGCTGTCCAGTACCGGGCAATACCGGCGCAGCCTTGTCAGCGCCGGCGACAACCAGCTCGACAACGGTTACCTGCGCTATGACACCACCTGGCGCTTCTCCGACGATGAACGCATGCTCACCTACGAGGTGGGTGACCTGATCAGTGGCGCTCTGGCCTGGACCAGTGCCATCCGCATGGGCGGTGTGCAGATATCACGGGACTTTGGCGTGCGCCCGGATCTGGTGACCTATCCTTTGCCGCAGTTTTCCGGGGAGGCAGCAGTGCCTTCCTCGGTGGATCTGTTTATCAACGGTTACAAGTCCTCCAGCGAAAACCTCCAGCCCGGGCCCTATACCCTGACCAACGTGCCGTTTATCAATGGCGCCGGTGAAGCCGTGGTGGTGACCACCGATGCCCTGGGCCGGCAAGTCTCCACCAGCGTGCCGTTTTACGTGACCAGTACCTTGTTGCAACAAGGCCTGAGTGACTTCAGCGTGTCGGCGGGCAGTGTGCGCCGCGGTTACGGTATCGACGATTTTGCCTACGGGCCCGGGGTGACTTCAGGCAGTCTGCGCTATGGGTTGAGCAACAGCCTGACCCTGGAAAGCCATCTTGAAGCGTCTGACTCGCTTGCCCTGGGCGGGGTGGGGGCGAACTTCAAGCTGGGCAATTTCGGCGTCCTCAACAGTGCCGTCAGTCAAAGCCGGTTCGATGGCCGTGGCGGCCGTCAGGCAAGCCTGGGCTACCAGTACAGCGCACAACGCTTCAGCTTTGCCTATCAGCGTTTGCAACGGTTTGCCGACTACGCTGACCTCTCGGTTATCGACGCCGATTACATCAGCCTCAGCCGACGCAGTGAACAAGTGACTCTGGCCCTGAACCTGGACCGCTTTGGCAGCCTGGGGGCCGGGTACTTTGATGTGCTGGCCGCCGATGCTTCACGCACGCGCTTGCTCAACCTGAGCTGGAGTACGCCGCTGTGGTTCAACAGCAGCCTGTATGTGTCGGCCAACCGTGACCTGGATGATAGCAACTGGGCCATGCAGGCACAGATCGTGGTGCCCTTTGATGTGCGCGGCAACTTCAGTTTCGGCACCGAGCGCAGCGCCACCGGGGTCACCCAGAACCGGGTCAATTACAGCCGCAGTGCGCCGACCCAGGGCGGCGTTGGTTTCAATCTGGGCTATGCACATGGCGATACCGCGGATTATCGCCAGGCCGACCTGACCTGGCGGCTGCAATCCGTGCAGCTGCAGGCGGGCGTCTATGGCTCCTCGGCCCAGCAGACCCGCTGGGCCGATGCCAGCGGCTCGCTGGTATGGATGGACGGGCAGACCTTTGCCGCCAATCGTATTGACGATGCGTTTGTGGTCGTCAGTACCGGGGGCTTTGCCGATGTGGGGGTGCGATACGAGAATCAATGGATCGGCAATACCGATAAAAACGGCCACCTGCTGGTGCCCTGGAGCAGCGCCTACTATCGTGGCAAATACGAGATCGACCCGCTCAATCTGTCGGCCACTGTCCTGAGCCCCAACGTCGAACAGCGCGTGGCTGTGCGCCGGGGCAGCGGTTATTTGCTGGAGTTCGAGTTGAGCCGGGCGGCGGCGGCCAGCGTGCATCTGGTCGATGGCAAACAGCAGGATCTGGAGCTGGGCAGTGCGGTGCTCAATGAGCAAAACGGCGCCCGGGCAGTGGTGGGGTGGGACGGGCTGGTCTATCTGGAAAACCTGGTACAGCATAACTCGTTGCAGGTCATCAGGCCTGATGGACAGCAATGCAAGGCGCAGTTTGTCTTGCCCCCGGCAACCGATCAGGTGCCCTTGATCGATCCGGTGGTGTGCCAGTGAAACGCTTGATCGCGGTGTTGCTGACGTGCGGCCTTGCGGCTTTTGAGGCGCATGCCGGTTGTACCGCGGCCGCGACTGCCGGCCCGGCCGGTTTTGGCACTGTCAGCTCGAGCCTGGTGTACAGCACAGCGCAAAGCACCTCCATCACCAATGCCGGGCTGACCTGTACCCCTGCAGGCATTGAGCTGTTCAACAGTGCCTACTTCAAGGCCACGATTACCTCAACTCAAAGCGGCCTGGTCGGCCCTACGGGCGATGTCATCACTTACACCATTTACCCAGGCAGCAATAATGCCCACCCCATCACCCGAGGAGTGGCGTTCGACTTCACCAGTTTTGGCTTGCTGGGCCATAACGCTCCCGCTGCCATCCCCCTGTACTTCACGACGGTGGTCAACAACGTGGCAGCAGGGGTGTACAGCGAAACCCTGAAGGTGCAATGGGACTGGTACTACTGCACCGGGTTGGGAGTCGGTAACTTGTGCATCGGCTCGGATTCTGGGGTTGGCAAGATCAGCCTGCTGACGGTGAACATGACGGTTGCCAACGACTGCACCATCACCGCGGCCAATATCGGGTTTGGCAGCGCACCTGTCGTCAGTGCATTTACCCCGGTAAGTCAGACTGTCAGCCTGGCCTGTACCAAAGGCAGCGCCTATACGGTGGGGTTCGGTGATGGCCAGTATCCGCTGGCTGCCGGTGGGCGGCGGCGGATGATTTCCGGCAGTAATTACCTGGCCTACGATATTTTCAAGAGCGCCGGGACTACTCGCTGGGGCAGCGTCGGCGCGGCGCGGCGCGCCAGTTCCACGGCCGAGATCAACCCGGGGAACGGGTTGGGCCACAATCCGGGCAGCGGCAGCCAGATTTTCAACTACAACGCCCGAATCTATACCGACCAAAGCACGCCGCCAGTCGGTGCCTATACCGACAGCGTGCTGCTGGATGTGGCCTTTTAGCGCAGTTCCCTGACCATCGCCGACAGGGTCGTCAGCACGTCCTTGGCCAATTGCTTGGAGCGTTTGCCATCCCAGCCGGTCTGCGGGTTGGGCGCATCGTCGTTGTCCTTGAACGGCATCTCCAGGGTCAGTGCCAGGCAGTCGAAGCGCTGGCCGACGCTGTTGCAGGCCAGGGTCATGTTGGCTTGCCCGGGCTCGTCGCGGGTATAGCCGTGGGTGGTCTGGAAGTCTTTGGTCAGGCCGCTGAGGTTGCTGCGAAAGCGTTCCTCAAGCGCCGCCAGGCGCGGGGTGTAGCCCGGGTTGCCCTCGCAGCCTGCGGTAAACACGTAGGGGATTTCTTCGTCGCCATGAATGTCCAGGAACAGATCGACGCCGTACTGGCTCATTTGCTCCAGGGCAAAGAACACTTCGGGGCTGACCTGCGGGCTGGTGTTCTGCCAGGCGCGGTTCAGGTCCTGGCCGTTGGCATTGGTGCGCAAGTGCCCGTGGAACGCGCCGTCGGGGTTCATGTTGGGGATCAGGTACAGGTCGGCGTAGTCCAGCAGCTTGCGCAATTGTGGGTCGCTGCCTTGCTCCAGGCGCTCCAGCAGACCTTCCATAAACCATTCGGCCATATGCTCGCCGGGGTGCTGCTGGGCGATGATCCAGATCTTGCGCTTGTGGCTGGCGCCGTTGCCTTTGCGCAACAACTGAATGTCGCGGCCTTCGGCACTTTTGCCGGTGGCCATTAACTGGCAACCCGACCACTGCAGGGCGTTCTTGATCAACTGCTCGTGACGTTCGCGGCTGTAGGGTTCGAAGTAGGCAAACCAGACCTGCGGCTGTTGCGCTTCGAGATGGAGGTTGAGCGAGGTGCCGTCGAATTCAGTCGGGACCCGGAACCAGTTTTCCTGATCATAAGACGCCACGGCCTGATAGCCATCCCACGCTTTGTTGTAGGAAGACTGGCTGGCGTTGCTCAATTGAAAATGGTGAGTGTGCCCCGGTGTCAGGCCATCGACCTTGAAATGGAACCACTGAAAGTGCGGGCTCTTGGTGTCCGGCTTGATGGCCAGTTTCACCTGCAGCGGGTTGCTGGCGTCCAGCACCTGGATATTGCCGCTGTCGAAATCGCTGCTGATATGAAGTGAGGAGGGCGCCACGGTCATCGTCCAAATCCCGAAATCTGATAATTGTGGACGTTACTGTACCTTGCTATGGCGATAGGCCAATACGGAATTTTGGGCAATAAGAGGAAGGAAGTCGCGAAGGGGGGCGTCATCCTTGACGCGGCGCAATTGTAGGGTTTTTGCGAGTGATTCTCAAGTGCTAGATTGCCATTACGGCCATAGTCCAGGACTTCAGGCTTCCGTTGGCCGATGTTCATTTGCTATGATGGCTAAATCGTGACGGCCATCGCAGAAACGGCCGCACACCAGACTTCATTAGCCTGAAGCACGCAGAGCCAGAAAACTGGCCGCAAAAAAAAAGACCCGGCCAGAAGCCGGGTCAAATAACCGTGATTAGCCTGATGAGGAGCTAATTCAAAAGACCGACCTAAGGTCCTCTGAATTATCGACTGATCTCGCGACCAGCTGCATGCAATAATAATCATTATCATTTGCAAATCAAGCTATTTCCCGCGCTTTTGCCAAAATAATTTTTTCTTCCCCGGCCCAATGCTCTATCCCGAGGCCTGCAGACCTAATCAAGCAACAACTCAGTGGTGCGTTTGACCTCACTCATGGCGATATTGGAGTGGGCTTCCTGAACGTGTGGTTTCTGCAGCAAGTGATCACGCAAAAAACGTTCATAGCTGTCGATATCGTGGGTGACTACCTTGAGCAGGTAGTCCATGTCCCCTGCCATCGTGTAGCACTCGATCACTTCGGGGTAATCGGTGATCGCTTCTTCAAACTCGGTCAGGTGCCGTCGGCCGTGGCCCGACAAGCGCACATTGACGAACACCACCACATTGAGCCCGAGCTTTTTCGGATTGAGCAGGGCCACCTTGCGCTCGATCAGCCCTTCCTCTTGCAACCGATGGATCCGCCGCCAGCAGGGCGATTGCGACAACTCCACATGCTCCGCCACCTCGGCGGCAGACAGGTCGGCATTGTGCTGCAACAAGCGCAGGATCTTGCGGTCGATGGCGCTTAATTTTATCTGCATGAATTGATCTGATTTCTTATTGTTTTTGAATGATGCATGCAGATTAGCAGAACATTTCCTGCAATTTAGAAAGAAAAATCCTGGGTAAAACCCTCACTCTTTGGCTTCGGGTCACCGATTGACTTTACGGTCCGACTCGCCTCCAGGGCTAAAAACAAGAGAGAGAATGCAATGCCGATTTTTGCTCACCCCGAATTCGATCACCATGAACAGGTGCAGTTCTGCCATGACCAGGCCACAGGCCTCAAGGCCATTATTGCAGTGCACAACACCCGCCTGGGTCCCGCGTTGGGCGGCTGCCGCATGTTCCCCTACGCCGACGAGCAACAGGCCCTGAATGATGTGCTGCGCCTGTCCCGTGGCATGACCTACAAGTCGGCGCTGGCCGGGCTGCCCTTGGGCGGTGGCAAGGCAGTGATCATTGGTGACCCGCACAAAGACAAGAGCGAGGCGCTGTTTCGGGCCATGGGCGAGTTTGTTGAAAGCATGGGCGGGCGTTACATCACTGCAGCGGACTCCGGCACCGGCGTGGCCGAGATGGCCCTGATGGGTCAGCGCACCCGCCATGTGGTGGGGGCGGGCAGCCGTGAGCAGTTGGGCGGAGGCACACGTAGTGGCGATCCGTCCCCGGCCACGGCCCTTGGCGTGTTTATAGGCCTGCGTGAAGCGGTCTTGCAGCGCTTGGGGCGCAGTGACCTGACAGGCCTGCGGGTGGCGGTACAGGGCCTTGGGCAAGTGGGGTTCAACCTGGCCCGGCAGCTGCACGAGGCGGGCGCCGAACTGTGGGTCCATGATATCCAGGAGGCCAATGTGCGACGTGCCGTCGATGAGCTGGGGGCTCACGCGGTGAGCGCGCTGGATATTTACGGGCTGGATGTGGATGTGTTCTCGCCCTGCGCGATGGGTGCCATCATCAACGATGAAACCTTGCAGGTATTGCGTGCGCCGGTGATTGCCGGGGCGGCCAACAACCAGTTGGCCAAGGCGGCCCATGCCGATGAGCTGTGGCGTCGCGGTTGCCTGCATGCGCCTGATTACGCAATCAATGCGGGTGGCATCATTGACGTGTCCTACGAGTACAACGGCGGCACGCCCGAGCAGGTACGTCAGCACGTTGAAGGCATTGGCCAGACCTTGCGCCAGATCTTTCTACGGACCAAAGCCGAGGATCAAAACACCACGCGTATTGCTGACAGCCTGGCACAGGAGCGTCTGAACCGCTGATGGCCAAGGCGCGGGTGGCCGTTGCGGCACCGGCGCCTTCCTGGGGTCAATGGGCAGACAATTGCTGCACATCAATCGCCCTGTCGATCAGTTGCTTGGACGACTCGATGAGAAACAGCAGATTGAGCAGTAGATCACGCGGGGGGCCGAACTGATGTTCGGCTCCCCCTTGCGCATTGGCAATCGCGCAGCGCAGATAATCCGAAGCGTGCAGCAGGGCTTCTTCCTGGGTCAGGTCGCTGTTCACCAGGAACACTTTCTTCTCGGGAGGGGGTTGGGAAACAGCTGGTTTCAAATAATAATCGAGCGCTCGCTGGGTGGCAGCGCTGTCCTTGAGGGATTCGAGCTCAGCATCGGGCTCGGTGTCGGGTGCAATTTTTGTTAGAGGCGTCATGATTTACCTGCGTTTCAGGAAATGGTCGAATCAGCAGATCTATATTAGTACATAAAGTATTCATGACAATATTATAAATAGTACGATATGTGTATTGTTGCGCCGATTCCAATCCGTATTGTTTGGCGCATGGATAAATGGATCGCTTTAGTCAGAACAAAATTGCGCGAGCTCAAGCTCACGCAAGAAAAACTAGCCGAACGCGTCGGGGCTTCCCAGGGCGGGGTCGGTCATTGGCTCAACAAACGCCGCCAACCCGACTTGCCGACGATGAACAATGTGCTGCATGCCCTTGGGCTTGAGCACCTTGAAGTCGCCCTGGTGATTCGTGAGCGCAATGAGGCAGGCGACACGCCAGGTGCCGACGAATACACCTATGAGATCACTTCGGCATTCCGCTATCCGGTCAGGGACTGGGTATCGGCCGGTCAGGTCAACGAGAAAGTACAGCCCGACTACGCCTCGCCCGGCACTGTTTTCGAAGTCAGCGATCATTACGCCAAAGGTGCTGCGTTCTGGTTGCAGGTAACGGGCGATGCCATGACCGCACCGGTGGGGGTCAGCATCGCGCAAGGCATGATGATTCTGGTTGATCCGGATATCGAGGCCACGCCCGGCAAAATGGTGATCGCCCTGACGCCAGAGTCCGAGGCCACCACCTTTCGGCAGTTGATCGAAGAAAGCGGCCAGCGTTACCTCAAACCCCTCAACCCGACTTATCCCAAAACCCTGTTTGATGATAAATGCCGGATTATCGGCGTCGTGGTACAGGCCACGGTCAAGTTCTAGATACTGCCCGCTGCGGCTGTGAAAAAGGCGGATACCGGTTACGGTATCCGCCTTTTGTCATTCCAGCTCGACCAGCGCCGAGCCCTCACTGACCATTTCGCCTTCCTGGAAGAACAACGCCTTGATCACGCCTGCGTGGGGGGCGCGCAGGCTGTGTTCCATTTTCATGGCCTCCAGCACCACCAGTTGCGCACCGGCCTCGACGGTTTGACCGATCTCAACCAGTACCCGCACGATGCTGCCGTTCATCGGTGCGGTCAGGCCGCCCTGGGCCGTGTGGCTGGCGTCCACGGCGCTGATCGGGTCGTGCAGGCGCACGCAGTGCAGCTCACCGTCCCAGCGCAGGTACAGTGCATCGCCGCGACGTATTGCCAGGTGCTGGCGGCGCACACCGTCCTGTTCGATAACCAGTTGCTCATCGCGCAAGGTGGCCGTGTTGGCGCTGAGGTGGATGACCTCTTGCTCGCCATTGCAGGTCAGGGCCAGCAAGGTCTGTGCTGGCAGACCGCTGCGAAAGCCGTTGTGGGCCGACCAGGGGGAGGCCGGATCATCAGTGCGTACCCTGGGCGGCTGGCTCTGATCGAAGGCTTGTGCGCCAGCAGACCAGAAGGCTGCAGGCAAAGGCTCTGCTGCAGGCAGCAATTGCTCTTCGAAGCGCGGGATAAAGCCGGTATCGAGTTCGGCTGCAGCGAAGGCCGGGTGGCCGATGATACGGCGCAAAAAGCTCAGGTTGGTTTTCAGCCCGCCAATGGCGAACTCATCAAGCATGGCCAGCAAGCGCAGACGGGCCTGTTCACGGTCTTCCCCCCAGGCAATCAGCTTGCCCAGCATCGGGTCGTAGAACGGCGACACCTCGTCGCCTTCGCAGACCCCGCTGTCCACACGACGGCCCGGGCCTGCGGCCGACTCGCGATACACCTCAAGACGGCCGGTTTGCGGCAGAAAATCATGGCCCGGGTCTTCGGCATACAGGCGCACTTCGATGGCATGCCCGTTCAGCGGCACTTGCGCCTGGGTGATCGGCAGGGCTTCACCGCGGGCCACGCGGATTTGCCAGGCCACCAGGTCCAGTCCGGTAATGGCTTCGGTAACCGGGTGCTCAACCTGCAGGCGCGTGTTCATCTCCATAAAGAAGAATTCGCCTCGCGCATCCAGTAAAAATTCCACGGTGCCCGCACCCACATAGCCGATGGCCTGCGCCGCGCGCACGGCGGACTCGCCCATGGCCTGACGCTGTTCGACACTCAGCCCCGGTGCGGGTGCTTCTTCCACGACTTTCTGATGGCGGCGCTGAATCGAGCAGTCGCGCTCATTGAGGTACAGGCAGTTGCCATGCTGGTCGGCGAAAATCTGGATCTCGACATGACGCGGCTTGAGCACATACTTTTCCACCAGCATCCGCGCGTCGCCAAAGGACGACAAGGCTTCGCGCTGTGCCGAAGCCAGTGCTTCTGCCAGCTGGCTGACGTCTTCGACCACCTTCATGCCCTTGCCGCCACCACCTGCCGTGGCCTTGAGCAGCACCGGATAGCCGATGCGTTCTGCGGCCAGGCGAAAGGTTTCCAGATCCTGGTCTTCGCCGTGGTAGCCGGGCACCAGCGGCACGCCGGCCACTTCCATCAAGGCCTTGGCGGCGGACTTGCTGCCCATGGCATCAATGGCACTGGCGGGCGGGCCGAGAAAAATCAGCCCGGCCGCTTCAATGGCACGGGCAAAGCCTGCGTTCTCCGACAAAAAACCGTACCCGGGGTGTATCGCCTGGGCACCGCTGGCCTTGGCGGCTGCGATGATCTTGTCGATTTTCAGGTAGCTGTCAGCCGCTTTGCTGCCGCCCAGATCCACGCAGATATCGGCTTCGCGGCAATGCCGCGCGTCGCGGTCGGTCGCGCTGTGGACGGCGACCGTGGTGAGGCCCAGTGCCTTGGCCGTGCGCATCACCCGGCAGGCGATTTCGCCACGGTTGGCCACCAGTATGGATGTCAGAAGAGGGGCGGTCATGAGCGCGGCTCCAGGCTCGAGGGATCGGCTTGCCAACTGGGGGCACGTTTTTGCAGAAAAGCACGCAAGCCTTCCTGGCCCTCTGGGCTCACCCGGATGCGGGCGATGGCGTTCTCGCAGTAACGGCGAATGGCCAGGGTCGGTGCGCCGTGACTGACTTCGCGCAGCAGGTCCTTGCAGGCGCGCATGGCTTGCGGGCTGTTGAGCAGCAGGTTGTCGGTCCAGCGGGCGATGTGCTGTTCCAGTTCCGCGAGGGGGTAGCATTCCGAGAGCAAGCCCAGTTCGCGGGCGCGTTCACCGCTGAAGCGCTCTGCGGTCAGGGCATAGCGCCGGGCAGCGCGTTCGCCGATGGCCTGCACCACAAACGGGCTGATGACCGCAGGAGCCAGGCCGATGCGCACTTCCGACAGGCAGAACTGTGCGTCATCGGCGCCGATGGCCATGTCACAGGCACTGATCAGGCCCAGCGCGCCACCATAAGCGGCGCCCTGGACCACGGCCAGCGTCGGCATTTTCAGCTTGGCCAGGTTGTACATCAGCTCGGCCAGGTGGCGAGCGTCGTCGAGGTTGGTGTGGTAGTCCAGCTCGGCCGATTGCTGCATCCAGGCCAGATCGGCCCCGGCGCTGAAATGCTTGCCACGCCCGCGCAGGAGCAAAAAGCGGACGGCAGGATCAGCCTGTACCGCGTCCAGGGCCAGAATCAGCTCGCGGATCATCTCGGCATTGAAGGCGTTGTTCTTCTGCTCACGGCTCAACCACAGGGTGGCAAAGCCCCGGGGATCGGTGTGCAGTTCGAGGGTGTTGAAATCCATCATGTTGGTCAGTCCTGAAAGGCTGTGGGGTTACATCCGGAACACACCGAAACGGGTGGCTTCGACAGGGGCGTTCAAGGCTGCCGACAGGCCCAGGGCCAATACGTCACGGGTTTGCGCCGGATCGATCACGCCGTCATCCCACAAGCGTGCGCTGGAGTAGTAGGGGTGGCCCTGGTGTTCGTACTGGTCAAGGATCGGCTGCTTGATCTCGGCCTCTTCGCGGGCCGAGAACGCAACGCCATTGCGCTCGGCCTGTTCACGCTTGACCTGCACCAATACACCGGCGGCTTGCTCCGCGCCCATCACGCCGATCCGTGCGTTCGGCCACATCCACAAAAAGCGCGGGTCGTAGGCGCGACCGCACATGCCATAGTTGCCAGCGCCAAAACTGCCGCCGATGATCACGGTGAATTTCGGCACCCTGGCGCACGCCACGGCGGTGACCAGTTTGGCGCCGTGCTTGGCAATGCCGCCCGCTTCGTATTTTTGCCCGACCATAAAGCCGGTGATGTTTTGCAAAAACACCAGGGGGATACCGCGCTGGCAGGCCAGCTCGATAAAGTGCGCGCCTTTTTGCGCAGCCTCGGCAAACAGGATGCCGTTGTTGGCCAGAATCGCCACCGGGTAGCCGTGCAAGTGGGCAAAGCCGCACACCAGCGTGGTGCCAAACAGGGCCTTGAACTCATCGAACACCGAACCGTCCACCAGCCGCGCAATCACTTCGCGCACATCAAATGGTTGTTTGGCATCGGCTGGCACAATGCCGTACAGCTCATCGTGGCCATACAGCGGGGCCACTGGTGTACGTTGTTGCACCTGGCCCAGCTTGCGCCAGTTGAGGTTGGCCACGCTGCGCCGGGCCAGTGCCAGGGCATGCTCGTCGCTGTCGGCATAATGGTCGGCCACCCCGGAAATCTTGCAATGCACATCGGCACCGCCCAGGTCTTCGGCGCTGACCACTTCACCCGTGGCGGCTTTTACCAGGGGTGGCCCCGCGAGGAAGATGGTGGCTTGCTGGCGCACCATGATGGCTTCGTCGGCCATTGCTGGCACATAGGCGCCGCCTGCGGTGCAGGAACCCATGACCACGGCAATCTGCGGGATGCCTGCCGCGCTCATGTTGGCCTGGTTGAAGAAGATCCGCCCAAAGTGCTCGCGGTCCGGGAACACTTCGTCCTGGCGCGGCAGGTTGGCACCGCCCGAATCCACCAGGTAAATGCACGGCAAGCGGTTTTGCTCGGCGATGGTTTGCGCCCGCAGGTGTTTTTTGACCGTCAGCGGGTAGTACGAACCGCCTTTGACCGTGGCGTCGTTGGCGACAATCATGCATTCCACGCCTTCGACCCGACCTATGCCAGCAATGATTCCGGCGGCCGGAACGTCTTCGCCGTACACGTTGTAAGCCGCTAACTGACTCAATTCAAGGAAGGGCGAACCGCTGTCGAGCAGGCGGTCAATCCGTTCCCGTGGCAGCAATTTGCCCCGCGAGGTATGCCGCTCCTGCGCCTTGGCGCCGCCGCCCTGTTGCACCTGCGCCAGCAGGGCGTGCAAGGCCTCGACCTGTTTAAGCATGGCGTCGCGGTTAAGCCCGAACTCGGCCGAGCGCGGGTTGATCGTCGTCTGCAAGATGGACATGCCGGCGCTCCTTAGCGGGTTTCGTTGAAGAGTTCGCGACCAATCAACATGCGTCGGATTTCGCTGGTGCCCGCGCCGATTTCATACAGCTTGGCATCACGCAGCAGGCGCCCGGCCGGGAATTCATTGATGTAGCCGTTGCCACCGAGAATCTGGATGGCGTCCAGGGCCATTTGCGTGGCGCGTTCGGCACTGTACAAAATCACTCCGGCGGCATCCTTGCGCGTGGTTTCGCCACGTTCGCAAGCGGCGGCCACGGCATACAGATAGGCGCGGCTGGCATTGAGCTGGGTGTACATGTCGGCCACCTTGCCCTGGATCAGCTGGAACTCGCCGATGCTCTGGCCGAACTGCTTGCGGTCGTGAATGTAGGGCACGATCAGGTCCATGCACGCTTGCATGATCCCGGTAGGGCCGCCCGAGAGCACCACGCGCTCGTAGTCAAGGCCACTCATCAGCACCTTGACCCCGGCGTTGAGGGTGCCCAGCAGGTTCTCCTCTGGCACTTCGACATCGTCGAAAAACAGCTCGCTGGTGTTGGAACCGCGCATGCCCAGCTTGTCGAAATGTTTGCTGCGGCTGAAGCCTTTCCAGTCGCGCTCGACGATAAAGGCGCTGATCCCGTGCGGGCCCTTTTCCAGGTCGGTCTTGGCGTAGATCACATAGGTGCTGGCGTCCGGGCCATTGGTGATCCAGGTCTTGCTGCCGTTGAGGACGAAGTGGTCGCCACGTTTATCGGCGCGCAGCTTCATCGATACCACATCGGAACCGGCGTTCGGTTCGCTCATGGCCAGGGCGCCGACGTGTTCGCCGCTGATCAGCTTGGGCAGGTATTTGAGTTTCTGTTCATGGGTGCCGTTACGGTTGATCTGGTTGACGCACAAATTGGAGTGGGCGCCGTAGGACAGGGCGACCGAGGCTGAGCCGCGGCTGATTTCTTCCATGGCCACCACATGGGCCAGGTAGCTGAGGCCGGTGCCGCCGTATTCTTCCGGGACAGTGATGCCAAGCAGACCCATGTTGCCAAACTTGCGCCACATATCGGCGGGGAACAGGTTGTCCTTGTCGATTTGCGCCGCGCGAGGTGCCAGCTCGGCGGCAACGAAGGCCTGTACCTGATCGCGCAGCATATCGATGGTTTCGCCCAGGGCGAAGTTCAGGGTGGGGTAGCTCATGGGGCACCTATAGTCATTGTTCTTGTGGAGGCGGTTACTGCGTCGCCGTCGATAACCTTTACGTTAACGTAAACTTGGCGCCTTTAACTGTCAACGACCTTTACGTTAACGTCAACTTAGGCCAGAGTATTTGCTGTTCTTCAAATGAGCCGGTGCAGTGCGTGCCTTGCTCATGCTCCCAAAACAATCACAAGAGGAGTTGTCATGAAGTTGCAATCCGTCCCCAGTTACAGCCAGGGCGCGCAGGACAAGGCGCTGCTGGCGATGACGATAGGCCAGGCTTTCGATCGGACTGCTGCGCGTTACCCGCAGGGGGAGGCGTTGGTGGTGCGCCATCAGCAGCAACGTTACACATGGGCACAATTGGCCGAGGCGGTCGACCTGCATGCCCGGGCGCTGCTGGCCTTGGGGTTGCAGGCAGGGGACCGGCTGGGGGTGTGGGCGCCCAACGGTGCCGAATGGTTTATCTGCCAGTTTGCCAGCGCCAAGGTCGGTGTGATCCTGGTCAATATCAACCCGGCTTACCGGCTCTCGGAGCTGGAATACGTGCTCAAGCAATCGGCCTGCCAGTGGCTGGTGTGCGCGGGTGCGTTCAAGACTTCCAACTACCACGCCATGCTCCAGGAGCTGATTCCAGAGCTGGCGCAGCAGTCGATCGGGGCTCTGGATTGTGAACGCTTTGCCGATTTGCGTGGGGTCATCAGCCTCGCGGTTGAGCCGCCGCAAGGTTTTTTACCCTGGTCGCAACTTGCCACATTAGCGGGCGAGGTCGAGCCGCAGCAGTTACGTGACCGCGAAGCCAGCCTGCACGTCGACCAGCCGGTCAATATCCAGTACACCTCGGGCACTACGGGCTTCCCCAAGGGCGCGACCCTCAGCCATCGCAATATCCTCAACAATGGCTATATGGTCGGCGAAAGCCTGGGGCTGACGGCCAATGACCGGTTGGTGATCCCGGTACCGCTTTATCATTGCTTTGGCATGGTGATGGGCAACCTGGGCTGTGTCACCCATGGCACCACCATGATTTACCCTGCAGAGGCCTTTGACCCGGGCCTGACGCTGCAAGCGGTGGCCGAGGAACGGGCTACCGGGCTGTACGGTGTACCGACCATGTTTATCGCCATGCTCGACCACCCGCAGCGTGCCGCGTTTGATCTATCGAGCCTGCGCACGGGGATCATGGCCGGGGCCACCTGCCCGATCGAGGTCATGCGCCGGGTGATCAGTGAAATGCACATGGGCGAAGTACAAATTGCCTATGGCATGACCGAAACCAGCCCGGTATCAATCCAGACAGGTCCTGCGGATGAACTGGAATTGCGTGTTACCACGGTAGGGCGTACCCAGCCACAGTTGGAGAGCAAGCTGATCGATGCTGCAGGCAATACCGTCGCGCGGGGTGAGATTGGCGAGTTGTGTACCCGTGGCTACAGCGTGATGCTCGGCTACTGGAACAACCCGCAGGCCACCGCGGATGCCATCGACGGCGAAGGCTGGATGCACACCGGCGACCTGGCGCAGATGGATGAGCAGGGCTATGTGCGCATTGTGGGGCGCAACAAGGACATGATCATTCGCGGTGGTGAGAATATTTACCCACGCGAGCTGGAAGAGTTCTTTTTCACCCATCCAGCCGTGGCCGATGTGCAGATTGTGGGCATTCCCGATGCCAGATACGGCGAGGAGATCGTGGCCTGGATCAAGTTTCATCCCGGCCATACGGCCAATGAGCTGGAGCTGCAAACCTGGTGCAAGTCGCGGATTGCGCACTTTAAGACGCCGCGTTACTTCAAGTTTGTGGAGACCTTTCCCATGACCGTGACCGGCAAGATCCAGAAATTCAAAATGCGCGAGATCAGTATTCAGGACTGCCAACAGAAATGACCAAACCCTGTGGGAGCGGGCTTGCTCGCGATGGTAGCGACGCGGTTTGACTGGCTCACCGCAGCGCCTGTATCGCGAGCAAGCCCGCTCCCACAACAAACCCCAGACAACACAAAGGGGAGCCGAGGCTCCCCTTTAATATGTCGTTGCGTGCTCTTTTTTTATTATTGAAGGGCGGTTTATTGTTGTTTTTGGAACTCACCCTTTTGCTGCGTTTTTTGCGATCCCCATCCGGGATCAAGAGCAAACGTATTTTTTTGAGCGCTGATCCACTTTTATCACTGGCTATCAAACCCGTGATCCAACCTGTGCATGTGCTACCTGAAGGTAGTTTTATTGTTCTCTGCCCGGTTGCGAGTGGCTTTTAGGCCCTCGGAAAAGCAAACCTTCTCCAAAAAAATCTGTTAGCTGCGTCTCTGCCGTGTTGTTTTTGTTATGTCAGAGTCGTTTCGTATTGTTTTTATTATGTTGCTGCGGTTTTTATTCTTGTTATGCCATAGAGATAGCA
>Ga0256410_1000425_pt1 | contig 43125 bp, 45 predicted proteins | sample PhyWR1_FD_185983 | JGI IMG/M metagenome (GOLD analysis project Ga0256410, IMG submission 185983) | Leaf surface microbial communities from wheat plants in UC Gill Tract Community Farm, Albany, California, United States - DLSL W.R1 | ecosystem: Host-associated > Plants > Phyllosphere >... | reverse complement strand
CGTCCCGTATGCCACAGCTGAACCGAGCTGTGTCCGCCGTCCTGATGAATCCCCGCATTGATCTCACGCCATGCCGCAATTTGTTCCGCGGTGTGCAGACCGGGTGCGCCGGCATAGCCCTTAGCCTGGAAGGAAATCTGCGTGGCTTCGGTGATGATAAGACCCGCCGAGGCGCGCTGACGATAGTACTCGCCCATCAGCGGGGTAGGGATATCGCCCGGTTCAATGCTACGCAGACGCGTCAGCGGGGCCATAAAAATTCGGTTAGGTACGGTAATCGCACCGGTTTTCAACGGGGTAAACAGTGTATTCAACGTCATGATGCACTCCTGGTAGACCGGTCGGCTAGTGAGGTAATTTTTTTTAAGCTACGCGTAAAATCCGCGTGATTTCATTTACGGCTATAACTAATGGGGTACTGTTGCGGCAGATTTTGGTGTGCAGACTGGCCCCCATCCACAGCATATAAAGCGTTCGCGCTGCTTCAGTCGCGGAGATTTCGCTATGCAGATAACCCTCCCGCTGTGCTTTTTCAAGCGCGTCGGTCAGCGTACTGATGAGCGCCGACGACCCGGCGGCCAGCGCACTGCGCATCTCTTCTGACAGATCGCAAACCTCCGCAGAGAGTTTCACGGAAAGGCAGCCGACAAACTGATGTTCCTGCCATTTCTCCACGGCCTGCTGATAATACTCCAGCACGCTCAGGCGAGTATCCCCCTGAGAAGCGTCGAAGAAACTCCGCATATTCTGTACATAGCGGGCGAAATAGCGCTCCAGCATGGCGACGCCAAAGGCTTCTTTTGACGGGAAGTAGTAGTAAAACGAGCCCTTGGGTACGCCCGCCTGCTTAAGCAGCTCGATCAATCCTGTACCGTTGAAGCCACTCTTCACGCAGAGCTGCTCACCGATATTGAGGATATGTTCGCGGGTATCGAAACGGGTCGTTTTGTTCATGAGGGCAGAGTACCCGACCGACTGGTCGATTACAACGTGGGTTGCGGAATGGAGCACAATCCGCCTGGCCGGTTATGATGAGAACGGCCAGGCGGACAGTAGTTTTTGATATGACGGCAGCAGGCCGACAGGTTACCAGGCAGCGGTAAACTGTTGACGAATAAACTGGGGCTTCTCTATCTCATCCAGAATTGCTACCGCCAGGTCGGCAACGCTAATCGAGGCCGGCTGCTCACCGTTCATTAACAGCGTCGTTGTACCCAGACGGAATGTGCCGGTGCGCGGACCCGGCTCCAGCAGCGCGGCCGGAGACAGATAGGTCCAGTCCAGCGCCTGTTCCTCTGCCTGAAGCTGGTTGCGCAGCGCGCGGGCACCCAGCGCGCCGGGTTTGATATCGCTAGGGAAAGCATCGGTATCAACCAGCTCAACGCCCGGAGCCACCTGTAAACTGCCCGCGCCGCCGACCACCAGCAGACGTTTAACCTCGCTCTGCTTCACGGCTTTCAGGATCTGCTGACTACCGCGGGTAAATTTGTCGTACAGATCGCTTTCGGCCCATCCCGGATTGTAGGCGCTAATCACCGCATCCTGATCCTTGAGCACGGCGCTGAGCCATGCGTCGTCGTGGATATCGCCCTGTGCGTGCGTCAGGCCAGGTTCCGCCGCCAGTTTGTTTGCCGAGCGGGAAACCGCCACAACCTGGTGGCCACGCAACAGCGCTTCTTTAACAATTTCCTGGCCGACGAATCCGGTTGCGCCGATTACGGTGATCTTCATGGTGTTTTCCTCATTAAGGTGTCAGAACTGCACTCTACAGCTTAACAACGGAGCGGATAAGTGGCATATTTTGGCTTTTATAATGAAGTAATACTTACGAATCATGGAAAAACTCAACCGGATGGCCGTTTTTGCCGTGGTGGTCAGTGAAGGTTCTCTGGCCGCGGCAGCCCGTCGACTGGGCATGTCACCTTCGGCGGTCAGTCAGCATCTGCGTGCGCTGGAGCAGGCGGTTGGCGTCCCGCTGCTTTACCGCTCGACGCGAAAACTGACGCTGACCGACGCCGGAGCCGCCTTTTATCCCGGCTGTGAGGCCATGCTGAATCACGCGCAGGAGGCCGAACGGCGGCTGGCCGAAATGCGCGATACGCTCAGCGGTGAGCTGCGTATCAGCGCGACGGTGGGCATTGGCGGCGAGCCGCTGTGCAGCGCGCTGTCGCCGCTGCTGCTTCAGCATCCCGGGCTGCGGCTGCGCATCATCGCCACCGATAACGTGCTGGATATGATCGAGCATCGTATTGATATCGCCCTGCGTTTCAGCAGTCGTCTGGCCGATGCCAGCATCATTGCTCATCCGCTTGCCGCCTGGCCGATGGTGATTTGCGCTGCGCCGGGATACCTTTCCCGTCACGGCGTACCGCAAACGCCGCAGGATTTGGAACAGCATCGCTGGATACACGGACATGTTTACCAACGCCATATCGAACTCCGCCATCCGCGGGAGCCGCCACAGACGCTGCGCCTTACCGAAGGCCAGGTGCTGAGTGACAGTATGCTGGTCATCCGGGCGTTCACCGTTGCCGGCATGGGGGTGTCTCTCCAGCCGCTGCATGAAATTCATCAGGAACTCAGCAGCGGTCAGCTAATGCGGCTGCTACCGGAGTGGCGGGCGCCGTCGCTAAAGCTGACCGCGCTCACCCTGGAGCGGGTGCTGCCAGAGAAAAATCGTCAGGCGCTGCGTGCGCTGCGCGACTATTTTGCCAAAATCCCGCCGTCCGGGCTTGCGCAGTAGCCAGCGGCGATCTTCAATAGAAGCACAACGGTCTGACGGGAGGTGGCGTGGCAGAGCAACTAGAGTTTTTTCCGGTTCCCAGCCCCTGTCGCGGTATTTGCCAGGCAGACGATCGCGGCTACTGCCGTGGCTGCCTTCGCAGCCGCGATGAACGCTTTAACTGGAACCACTTCAGCGATACGCAAAAGCGTGAGGTGCTGCGGCTGTGCCATCAGCGCTACCTGCGCCTGCATCGGTCAAAAGTCGCGGCCGCGGGCGATGAGCCGCAGCAGCCGACGCTGTTTTAAACCGGGTGTCGCGGCGCGGTTTCGCCTGCGCAGGCCAGGGTTGCCCGTCCAGAATGCCGGTTGAAAGGCGGCGCTTTACACTGCGGTTGTTTCACGCGGGCGCAGCTGCGAAAGCGAGCAGTACAGCCGCCAGACAATGCCGGCCAGTTCAATCTCCTGCGGGAGTTGGCTCCCGTTCAGCAGATCGATACGCTGCTGTAGCGTCGCCAGCGTATCATTTAGCGAAACGTGATGGACGCCGCGTTCGCTGATGATATTTTGCAAATCATGCAGTATCGCATCCCGCACCGTCGAAAGCGCGGGGGAGGTCGTCTTCCATCTGCGGAGCTGCCAGGCAATTTGGGAACAGTTAAGCAGAACGACACCCCAGCGCAGCAGCCATGTCCTCGCGCCTTCGTCGCGGCTGTTGTTCAGCTGGTTGATGCGATGATAAATCTGCGATTCAAAGCTGTTCTCACTCAGGCGTGGCCTGCGCCCCAGCTGATCAAGGAACTCGCGGCGCAGTGCGCGAATATGACGACGGCTGCGGCGTTTGTCCGAACTGGGTCGCAGGATGCCAAAGGCGATCCCCGCCAGCATCACGCCACAAACTTTAGCCAGATTATCATTAATAAAGGTTTGATAGTCGTAGACCGGGGGATTGCTCACCGCAATAAACGATCCCATAAACACAATCAGCATCCCCCACAGCGGCGCATATTTTTTCTGCTGTAGCTTTAACAACTGCATCGTCATCAGCAGGGGAAACAGCACGATTAAAAATTGCCACAGCACGGTGATCTGCACCATCAGACCGAACATCAATACGAAGCTGAACAGCGACAGCAGGGTCAGTGTTTTTAGCAGCAGAACGATGCTGGACGAGGGCGACGGCGAGGAGGAGTAAAGCACGCAGGCAATCGCCGCCAGCGTCACGCCGGCCGCCCCGGCGTCCCACTGTGTAGCGATCCAGTAGCTGCACGCCCTCATAATAACGCTAAACGTTCGTAGTGCGCTCCAGCCCGCCTCCGCACTGTCTGCCTGGCGCGCCAGCGCCGGAACGGGTGGCGGGGAAAGCCGCGTGTCGGCATCCGCATTCTCAAACTGTCGAAGCCAGCGGGTAATGTTGAGGTGCAGCCAGCAAAAATAGCGCAGATGGCCCCAGTAGGCGCGATAGCGATAGTCACTGTGAGCGGAGGGCGCGGCAGATTGCAGGATCAGGGCCAGGCTGTACTTATCGCAATCCTTCTGCGCCAGCCTCGCCAGCAGCTGGTGAGTGGCCGTGTACAGTATCTCCGGCGGATCCTCCCAGTTAAGCAGCATTCGCCGCAGGCTGGAGATGATGCTGGTCAGACGCAGCTGCTGATGCAGGACATAGTTCAGCACATTATTCTGGCGGCGGAAGCGATAGTGGCTCCAGAAAGCCTGGATACGCAGCAGATTCATGGTCAGGATCTGGTTGATCACACTCTCGTGCGCGTGACGCATGTTATCGGTGGTTTCACGTTGCAGCAGCAGACTGGCGTGCTCCAGCAGTTTACCGTGCATCTGCTTGAGCGAATTGATCAGCGTATCGCCGTCGGAGGTGCTGGGTAACACCATCATCATCAGTGCGCCGCAGAGAATACCTGAGATCACTTCACAGACGCGCGCCTGGGCGATCGTCCACAGTTCGCCCGGGTCGGTCACATTTACGCAGCTAAAGGCGATGATCGCGGCGGTGTAGCCCGACAGCGAAAAGGCGTAGGCAACGTTGTTCTGATAGTGATTAGAGGTCCAGGTACAAAAGGCCAGCCAGCTGGCAATGGTGATGGCAAAAAGCCACGGCTCATTCAGGGTATGGCCGGCAATCATCAGCGCTGCACAGGCCCCAATCATACTGCCAACGATACGGCCCAGGCTTTTACTGATCACGCCACCGACGGTCGGGAAGCTGACCACCGCCGCCGAGGTCAGCGCCCAGTAGGGCTGATCCAGCTGGAGGCCGTAGGCGATACTCAGTGCCAGGCACATCGCCAGGGTGTTGCGCAGCGCATAGCGCCACTGCCCGGCGGTGGCTTTTATCCACGGCAGCTGCTGCCAGTCAAGCCAGCTAAGATTCATGACAACCTCAGTCCTGCACGGAAATGGTCACGGTGGTGCCCGCAACCAGCGGAAGATCGGCAGGAACATCCGTGAGACGAATGCGTACCGGTACACGCTGCGCCAGCCGCACCCAGGGAACATTAGGTTTGATGTCAGGCACCAGTCCGCTGTCGTTCTCAACGCTTTGATCGTAAATTGCGCGCCCGATACTCTCAACCTTACCGCTGAGTTCCCGGTTATCGCTGTAGAGACGAAGTCGGGCCGTTGCCCCCGGGCGAATATGGCGAAGCTTGGTCTCCTCGAAGTAGCCCATTACATAGAATGAGTGGCTGTCTACCAGTGCAAACAGGGGCGAACCGCTGCTGGCGTAGTCGCCCACGCGGGTTGTCAGATTATTGACCCAGCCATCCTCGGGAGCATACACCACCGTTTGTGAAAGCTCCCATTTAGCGTGATCGAGCTGCGACTGCGCGGTTTTGGCACTGGCTTCCATGGATTTGACCGCCAGGTTAGCTTCATCCAGCGCCTCTGCGGAGATAACGTTGCGCGGCAGGCTTTGTCGGCGGTTCGCCTCGTGCCTCGCTTTCAGCAGCTCCGCCTGGGCTTTTGCCAGCTGAGATTCGGCGTTTTCTACCGCGATACGATAGGGATCGTCATCGAGGCTGAACAATTTAGCGCCCCTGTTTACAAACTCATTGTCGCTGACGTAGAGATGCATAATCCGCCCCGAGACCTGCGGTGTGATAGTGACCAGCTCCGCGCGGATCTTGCCGTCGCGTGTCCAGGGGGACTGCATGTAATAGTTCCATAGCCACCATGCAGAACAAAGCGCCGCTGCAACAAAAAACAACGTTGACAGATACTTAAATGTATTCAGTTTCATTATTTCATCCAGAAATCATCAACCACAGCCACAGGGAGGCGCTTACGCAGAGTATAAATATTGACAGATCCAGGAGTGTCGGATGCCAGATCTCCCCCGAGTACATCCAGTCACGAAGCAGAGAGTGAAGCACTAACCAGATAAAAAAACCGGTCAGCACGGCTTTAAACAGCGGGGGAAAGTAGAGCGAAGATCCAAAAACCAGGTCGGTGATTGGGGCCGCTATGGGGGAGAACACTGTCATCACACTATAAATCCTTCTCGTCGTCGGCCCACTGGCGACTAAAAAACTGATACAAGCGCTTATAGGAGCGATTTGTATTTTTTCCTGTAAACTCGCAAAATAGTCTAGAATGAGGCTTTATAGCTAGCAAGCTAATTATAAGGAGCAGAAATTGGATACCCCACTGGGAACTGACCTTGCAAGACTGGTGCGTATCTGGCGTGCGCTGATCGATCAGCGGCTGAAGCCGCTTGAGCTGACGCAGACACACTGGGTTACACTGCATAACATTCATCAGCTTCCGCCTGAGCAGTCGCAGATCCAGCTGGCGAAGGCGATAGGTATTGAGCAACCTTCGTTAGTGCGTACGCTGGATCAGCTGGAAGAGAAGGGACTTATCGTTCGCACTACCTGTGCCAATGACCGCCGCGCAAAGCGTATCCGCCTGACGCGTGAAGCCGAACCCATTATAAATCAGGTTGAAGATGTTATTGATGCAACGCGTGACGATATCCTGTCAGGGATATCTCAGGCCGAGGTCGATAAGCTGGTCACGCTGATTGCCCGTTTGGAAAAGAATATCGTTGATCTGCAACGGAAGAGTGAATAGCCGGCGGTTCAAAGCCGTAAGAACGCAAGGTTCTTACGGCCAGGAGGATCATCCCTGATCGATGTGTCGCATTAAATATCGTCGATGGTGTGGTCAACCACAATTTCCAACGTTTTGCGAATAATGTCGCAGGCTACTACGTCATTCGCCGATTCAAGAAGAGTGATCAGCCGGGCAATAATGGCTTTATTGGTCAGATGACCGTCAGAAGCCATAATGCTGCTAATAACATGTCCAAGCAGGGCGGATTCCTCTGCCAGCATATCGCCGGCATTACGTAAGTATTCAGATAAGGCAGAGGCCGGAATATTTGCATAACCCTCTGATTTCTTTAGCGTAGCTTGATTCATTTATCACACCGTTAATGGAAAGTAGTCTGTGGTTGCTGTTAGTGTTTTTTGGTGGCACCCAACTTCTGACCGTTGCCAAAGATAGAGTACACGTTATCTCTGTCCGGCTCGGCCGCGTTGCCGGGTTGACCGTGGTTGTCAGAGGCTGGGTTTGACTCTGTCAGTTGAGCGGTTATTTTGGCAATCATCATTCTCCTCTGACTATCTGACTCTTTAGCCTCCATGGCCCGCAACCTGGCAATCAGCGTTTGCGTATTAATCGGGCCTCGTTCCTGAAGAAGGGAAAGCGCAGCCTCTCCGATAATTTCATCTGTCAGACTATCGTGTTCAATTTTATTCATAACAACATCTCTCGCTTATCGCGATGCGACGTACACAGCGCGCGGTTAAGCTTAACTCTCGAACAGCATGCCTATCAGTTGTTGATAGTGGTTCTCCTCGTCAGAACCCGACGCCTGCTCGAGGCGGGCAAGCAATTTGGTGCAAATAGACTTTCGATTCAGCGTCATCCCGGCATTAAGGATTTCAACAACGATGTGGCCTAAGGTTTCCTGCTGCGACGGCAGTGAAGCACTGTTGAAATAGCGGGTAATGGCATTTGCAGTATCCGGAATGTAAGCATTCTGAGGCATCTGTCACTCCTGTTGTATCGATGATTACTCAAGTTACTAATAAATTTATATCAATGTGCCTGTACTGTACAAGTAAAGTTGTACAAAAAAATATAAATTTTCTTATAAAAAATATTAAACGTTAATTATCAATATGTTAATTTTTTTTGTTGAAATTCCACTGCTCAATGTTGTACAGCTTTGTCGGTTTTTAATGTTGCAAGATAAAAGTAAACCTGTACCAGTATTAACGCGTCACTTATACAGGGCCAAAATAACCTCAACCTTTGTCTAAGTGATTCTACAATCAGGGAAAATTATCTTTGCCGAAGCAGGACGTATTCCTTTTCATCTGCTAACCTGACAGATTATTTACTCATCGTCTGGAAGTATCATGCTCACTACCCTGATTTATCGCAGCCATATCTGTGAACACGTTCCGGTAAAAATTCTGGAAGAGATGGTCGCGGCTGCAAACGTGAAAAATAGTCAGGAAGATGTCACGGGAATACTGCTGTTCAACGGCGTTCACTTCTTCCAGCTGCTAGAAGGGCCGGAAGAGAGTGTGTTTAAGCTTTACCGCCGCATCTGTGAAGATGACCGGCACTGTAACGTGGTTGAACTGCTTTGTGACTATGCGCCTACGCGTCGGTTTGGTATGGCGGGTATGGAGCTTTTTGATTTACGCGAGCATGACAGGGATGATGTGTTGCAAAGCGTGCTGGATAAAGGAACGTCGAAGTATCAGTTAAAGTACGACGACCGGGCGCTACAGTTTTTCCGCACTTTCGTCGAATCCAGGGAAAAAGAGAGTTACTTTGAAATTCCCTCGGCCGATTTATGGGAATTTATCTCGGACAACAACGCACGTGAACTCGATTCTGCCCTTCGCGAGCGTCAGACGGCGTGCTGTTTTGCCTTCCAACCGATCGTGGACCCGCTGGCTAAACAGATTATTTCACTGGAAGCACTGATCCGCACCCCGGACAACCAGCCCGCCCAGGCTTTCTTCGACGGGCTGGAGGGGGATGCCGTCTACGAGGCCGATCTCACCAGCAAAAAGGTGGCCTTTGCTACGGCGGCAGCATTACAGATCGGCACGCAGGCGCTCTCCGTTAACCTGCTTCCCATGACCCTGGTCAGGGTGCCCGGTGCGGTGGATTTTCTGCTGCGGGAGATTGCGCTCAACGGGCTTATTCCTGAACAGATTATTGTAGAATTCACTGAAAGCGAGGTGATTTCACGGCTCGATGAGTTTACCTATGCGGTCAGGCAGCTCAAAGCTGAAGGGATCCGCGTGGCTATCGATCACTTTGGCGGTGGCTTTGCCGGCCTCTCTCTGCTGGCACAGTTCCAGCCGGAAAGAATTAAAATCAACCGCGATCTCATCGTTGATGTCCATAAGAGCGGTCCCCGTCAGGCCATCGTTCGGGCTATCATCCAATGTTGCGCCTCACTGGAGATGGTTGTCTCTGCCGTTGGGGTTGAGCAGCCGGAAGAGTGGATGTGGCTGGAGTCAGCGGGAATTTCGCACTTCCAGGGGCATCTTTTTGCCAGCCCTGCCTTTAGCGGCATACCAGCCGTAACCTGGCCAGAGTTAAAGGTTGATTGCTAAGGATTTCTGCGCTGCGCTGGATAAGAATCAAACGTTAAGCTGTACGAGATTTATCTGATTTTTAAAACACTGTACAAGTTTGACCGGGTCAGCTAGCTTAGGGATGAGAGTTGAAGTATGAGGCATGAGGAAATGGATGGCGTTTTATACGATAGGTGATGTCGCAGAGCGATGTGGGATCAACCCGGTGACGTTACGTGCCTGGCAGCGCCGTTATGAACTGCTGAAGCCGAAACGGACGGAAGGGGGGCATCGGCAGTTCGACGAGGAAGATATCCAGCGCATTGAGGAGATCAAGCGCTGGATTGAAAGCGGTGTGTCGGTTGGTAAGGTGAAAGCGTTGCTGGATGAAAGCCGCGTCAACGTTGATGACGGCTGGCGTTCACTCCAGGAAGAGATGATGATGGTGCTACGGCAGGCGAGGCCGGCGAAACTGCGGAACTTGCTGGCGGATTTAGCCCAAAAACATGATGTCGATACGCTGATTGATAATATCTTCACGCCGGTCCGCCAGCGATTAACGCTGGATCACAATACCGCGCAGATTATGTCCAGCCTGCTCAACGGTGCCCTGATCGATTACGCCGTCTCGTCACTGGTCGCATCCCGTAAGAAAGCGGGAAAAAGTGCGTTACTGATGGGATGGGGCAACCCAGACCGTACCGGCATCTGGCTTGAAGCCTGGCGCCTTTCACAGCAGGGCTGGCAAATTGATGTACTGTCAGAGCCCTTAGAAGTCCCGCGGCCCGAACTGTTTCCGGGGCAGCATATGTTTCTGTGGACGGGCAAACAGCCGACCTCGCGTCAGCAGGAACAGCTCAGCCACTGGCAGGAACAGGGTTATTCCGTCGCCTTTCATCGGGGATAATGCCTTAACCGGCAGTTTGCTGCGATGGATCTAAGGTAACGCGGTTGCGGAGGGGTTTACCCGGAGGAAGAAAATGCGCGAGGAAGGTCTGACAAGCGCGCAGTATTCAATCGGGTTGAACGCTGCGCGCTTTTCTCGCCCGAGACGTCAGGCGAGAAGTATCACAGGGATTAACGTGGAGAAACGGTAATCTGGCTGCCGTTTGACGCCATGGCTACGCGCTGGCCCACGGCGAAGCGGCTGGCGGCCTGCTTCTGCACCACCATAACAGTATTGCCGTCGTCCTTACGGATCTCCAGCTCAACGCCCTGGCTCTTATTCATCCCACCCTGAATGCCCTGACCGGCTACGCCACCGGCAACGGCACCCGCTGCGGTTGCAAGCTTACGACCAGAGCCGCCACCGATGGTGTTACCCAGGAATCCACCCAGTACGGCACCGCCAATCGCCCCAACCACGTTGTTTTCATCGCCACCCTGAATCTGGATCGGGCGTACGGAAACCAACGTACCATAGGAGACACTTTGTACCTGCTTGGCTTCAGATGCGGAATAAACATCGCCTGAAAGCGTATCGTTAGTCACACAGCCAGCCAGCGTCATCCCGACAAGTGTCACGGATAAAAAGCGCTTAATCATGGTTAGAACTCCTTAGTATTGCAGTCACTGCACATACTGATGCAGCATTGAATAGCATCATTATATGTTACCCGCTGTGCATTACTCACTATCAGAATGGAAAAAAGTAAAAGAAAATATAAAACGGGATGCCTAAACCTCGCATCAATCACGCCACAATTTGCATCGAAAAAAGATAAGCCAACGTCATTTATCTAAAAATGTTCTCAAAATCATGGTATTGAAAGGATTTATTTGCCAGGCTGAGAGCATAATTATCACGCCCTCATCGGGTTAAGGCAGAAGTATGAAATCGGGAAGGTACATTGGCGTCATGTCGGGCACCAGCCTTGACGGTATTGATGTCGTTATCGCGGTGATAGACGACCAGATGGTGGCTCAGCAGGCCAGCTATACGCATCCCATACCACTGGAATTGCGCCAGGCAATCCTTGCCATCTGCCAGGGCCAGGCGCTGACCCTTTCGCAGCTGGGGCAGCTGGATACCCGGCTCGGTAAACTGTTTGCCGAAGCCATCAACACGCTGCTGAAACGTCAGGGGCTGTCCCGGGAGGATATCACCGCCATCGGCTGCCACGGGCAGACGGTATGGCATGAACCCCACGGCGAAGCGCCGAGCACCCTGCAAATCGGCGACAACAATCAGATCGTTGCCGCCACCGGCATCACCGTGGTGGGGGATTTCCGCCGCCGGGACATGGCGCTGGGCGGGCAGGGCGCGCCGCTGGTTCCCGCGTTCCACCAGGCCATTCTGATGCATCCAACCGAGCGCAGAATGGTGCTGAATATTGGCGGTATCGCCAATCTTTCCCTGCTTATCCCCGACAGGCCGCTGCGCGGATTCGATACCGGCCCGGGCAATATGCTGCTCGATGCCTGGATCTGGCGGCAGAAAAGTCAGTCCTACGATCGGGACGGTAGCTGGGCCGCCAGCGGTCAGATTATTTATCCGCTGTTGCAGCAAATGCTGAGCGACCCCTATTTCTCCCTCAGCGCGCCGAAAAGCACGGGGCGGGAGTATTTTAATCTCAGCTGGATAGATCGCCATCTGGCCTCGTTCCCGGGCGTGGCGGCGCAGGATGTGCAGGCTACCCTGGTTGAACTCACCGCCACCACCATCGCTGAGCAGGTGATGCTGAACGGCGGCTGTGAACGTCTGCTGATCTGCGGCGGCGGCGGTAAAAACGCCCTGCTGGTTTCAAGGCTGGTCGCCCAGCTGCCCGGCACCGAAGTCACCAGTACCGATAAAGCCGGGATTAGCGGTGACGATATGGAAGCGCTGGCCTTTGCATGGCTGGCGTGGCGGACCTTAAGCGGGCTGCCGGGGAATCTTCCTACGGTGACCGGCGCGCGCGAATCCAGCGTTCTGGGCGCGATTTTCCCCGCCAACCGTTCGCTGCGGTGATTGCATCTGTCGAAAGCGCATTTTACCCTGCGTATTGAGCTAAGCGAATTAACAGGAGTTTATGATGAAAAAAGGGCTTATTGCCGTTGCACTGCTACTTTCCGGCTGTAACCTGAGTCAGCACACCGCTCAGGACGAGACCAAAACGCTGCACTATCTCTGCGGCACGCTCCCGCTGACCGTTCAGCTGGATAACACCCGGGAGGAGGTCAGCATGATCCTTGACGGCAAACAGCTGACGCTGAAGCAGCAGATAGCGGCGTCCGGCGCCCGCTACGGCGACGGTAACTATATATTCTGGTCAAAAGGCAACACCGCCTTTGTTGAGCGCAACGATAAGGTCATTATCGACGACTGCCAGCTCCAGAGCGGCAGTTAATTTATTGAAACCTTAAAGGGTGGGGCGCACAATGCCCTCTCCCTTTTCAACCAGAAGTGATAGCGATGAGCGACAGCGATCACCTGCAACAAATTGCCCACCTGCGGCGTGAGTACACCCGCGGCGGTTTACGCCGCAAAGATCTTCCCGATGACCCGTTAACCCTATTTGAACACTGGCTGGATCAGGCTATCGCGGCACAGCTTCCGGACCCTTCTGCGATGAGCGTTGCCACCGTTGACGAAAACGGTCAGCCCTACCAGCGCATCGTGCTGTTAAAACATTTCGACCGTAAGGGTATGGTCTTCTATACCAACCTGGGCAGCCGCAAAGCGCAACAGCTGGAAAAGAATCCGCGTATCAGCCTGCTGTTCCCCTGGCATATGCTGGAGCGTCAGGTAATGGTGCTGGGCAGCGTTGAACGTCTGTCAACGCTGGACGTGGTGAGATATTTCCACAGCCGACCGCGCGAAAGTCAGCTGGGGGCATGGGTTTCCAGGCAGTCCAGCCGGATTTCAGCCCGCGGCGTGCTGGAAGGAAAGTTTCTTGAGATTAAACAGAAATTCCAGCAGGGAGAGATCCCGCTGCCGAGTTTCTGGGGCGGCTACCGCATTAAAATTGACTCAATGGAGTTCTGGCAGGGGGGCGCGCACCGCTTGCACGACCGCTTTTTCTATCAGCGCGCCGACGGCGACAGCTGGACAGTTGACCGCCTGGCCCCCTGAGTGCCAAATGAATTGTGAAATAATGGCTTAAGCGCTGGATCCAGGTGGAGCGGGCCATTATTCTATAGCCCTTATTTTCTCCGCGTGTCAGCGGAAAGCTGTGTACCAGCTTAGGTGCAGACTTTTTTTACATGGAGTCTTAGATGGCCAGCAGTAACCTGATCAAACAATTGCAAGAGCGGGGCCTGGTAGCCCAGGTAACGGATGAGGACGCGTTAGGAGAAAAACTGGCGCAGGGACCAGTCTCTCTTTATTGCGGCTTCGATCCAACCGCCGACAGCTTGCACTTGGGGCATCTGGTGCCGTTACTCTGCCTGAAACGCTTTCAGGATGCCGGTCACCGCCCGGTGGCGCTGGTAGGGGGAGCAACCGGTTTAATCGGTGACCCGAGCTTTAAAGCGGAAGAGCGTAAGCTGAACACCACCGATACCGTCAATGAGTGGGTAGAAAAAATTCGTCAGCAGGTTGCGCCGTTCCTGGATTTTGACTGTGGTGAAAACAGCGCCATCGCCGCCAACAACTACGACTGGTTCGGCGGCATGAATGTGCTGACCTTCCTGCGCGATATTGGCAAGTTCTTCTCCGTCAATCAGATGATTAACCGTGAAGCGGTTAAACAGCGCCTGAATCGTGATGACCAGGGGATCTCCTTTACTGAATTCTCTTACAACCTCCTTCAGGGCTATGACTTTGCCGCGCTGAATGAACGCCATAACGTGGTACTGCAAATTGGTGGGTCCGATCAGTGGGGTAACATCACCTCCGGTATCGATTTAACCCGTCGCCTGCATCAAAACCAAGTCTTCGGCCTGACCGTACCGCTGATCACCAAGTCTGACGGCACCAAGTTCGGTAAAACTGAAGGCGGCGCGGTGTGGCTGGATCCGAAGAAAACCAGTCCTTACAAGTTCTACCAGTTCTGGATCAATACCGCGGATGCGGACGTGTACCGCTTCCTGAAGTTCTTCACCTTTATGAGCATTGACGAGATTAATGCGCTGGAAGAGGAAGATAAGAACAGCGGTAAAGCGCCGCGCGCGCAGTACGTTCTGGCTGAAAAAGTCACCTCGCTGGTCCACGGAGCTGAAGGCCTGGCAGCCGCGCAGCGAATTACGGAAAGTCTGTTCTCCGGTTCGCTGAGTTCGCTGAACGAACAGGATCTGGCGCAGCTGGCGCAGGACGGCATGCCTACCGCCGAAGTTGAAATCGGTCAGGATTTGCAGCAGGCGCTGGTAAACGCGGAGCTGGCACCGTCACGCGGCCAGGCACGCAAGCTGATTGATGCGAAATCCATCAGCCTTAACGGTGCGCTGCAAACCGACGCCGAGTACGTGCCGGGAGAGGGCGATCGCCTGTTTGGGCGCTACACGCTGCTGCGCCGTGGTAAAAAGAATTACAGCCTAATCAGCTGGAAATAAATCGACTGCGGGGTCACCCTCGCTGTAAAAGCCGGGTTAACCGGCTTTTTTAATGGCAGGAAGAACAGGTTAGCACGATGAAAAATATTCTCTCTATCCAGTCCCATACGGTGTTTGGTCATGCGGGTAACAGTGCAGCAGAGTTCCCGATGCGTCGGCTTGGTGCCAACGTCTGGCCGTTAAACACCGTACAGTTTTCTAACCATACGCAGTACGGCAAATGGACCGGTACGGTCATGCCGGCGACGCATCTGACCGATATCGTGCGCGGTATTGCCGATATCGATCGCCTGAAAACCTGTGATGCGGTGCTGAGCGGCTATCTGGGCTCAGCAGAACAGGGTGAGCAGATCCTTGAAATCGTTCGTATGGTCAAGGAGGCGAATCCCGATGCCTGGTATTTCTGCGATCCGGTTATGGGCCACCCTGAAAAGGGTTGCATTGTGGCACCCGGGGTGGCGGAGTTTCATCTGCACTCGGCGCTGCCCGCCAGCGACATTATTGCCCCGAACCTGCTAGAGCTGGAGATGCTGAGCGGGCGCAGCGTGGACAACGTCGCGCAGGCGGTAGAGGCGGCGCGTGAGCTGATCGCCAAAGGGCCTAAGGTGGTGCTGGTGAAACATCTGGCCCGCGCCGGCTATCGCAGCGACCGTTTTGAAATGCTGTTGGTAACGGCCGATGAGGCCTGGCACATCAGCCGTCCGCTGATCGACTTTGGTGTCCGTCAGCCGGTTGGCGTGGGCGATTTGAGCAGCGGTCTGCTGCTGGTCGATCTGCTGCACGGTCTGCCTTTACAGCAGGCGCTGGAGCACGTCACCGCCGCGGTATACGAAGTGATGCTGAAAACGCATCAGATGGGTGAGTATGAGCTTCAGCTTGTTGCCGCACAGCAGGCGATAGCCGAACCCGTGCACCATTTTGCCGCCGTAAAACTGTAGTCCCTTCGGGCAGGCGGTTAACGCCTGCCCGACATTGATCAGACCAGTCCTTCCGCCTTCAGCGCAGCGGCAACGGCCGGGCGCTCAGCCACCCGATCAAACCAGCTGTTCAGCGCATCCAGACCTGTCAGGTCTAACTTCATCGCGTGAGCCCAGCGAGTAACGGTAAACAGATAGGCATCCGCAACGGTAAAGCGCAGGCCCATCAGCCACTGTTTTTCCTTCAGCTCACCGTTGACGTAGATGAACTTCTTCTCCAGCTGTTCGCGGGTAAGAGCTTTGACCTCGTCGCTGGTGGTGGGACGGAACAGCGGGGTAAATCCTTTATGCAGCTCGGTCGCGATGTAGTTCAGCCACTCCAGCGTATGATAGCGGGTCAGACTGCCGCACGGCGCAAGCAGCTGGCGATCGCTCTTCAGGTCAGCCAGATACTGCACGATAGCCACGCCCTCAGTCAGCAGCGTACCGTCATCCAGTAGCAGGGCTGGAACCTGCCCCTTCGGATTAATTTGCAGGTAGTCTTCGCCCTGTTCGGTTCGTTTGGTTTGCAGATCGACGGTGATAAGGGTGAAGTCGATGCCGGTTTCGCGCAGAATAATGTGGGGTGACAGCGAACAGGCGCCGGGTTTACAGAACAGCTTCATTGCGTTCTCCTGAGTTGTAGGGACGTTCCTGTTTTATCTTACTGCGCGAAACATAAAATGTCAGCGCGGGAGATCAACTGTTTAGCAGGTTTAAGAGGCGGGGAGGGGAGGCAGAACGGCCCGACGCGCTTGCCCCGGGCCTGAGAACAACAAATTAGCGACTACTTTGGCTGAACATCCAGCGTCATACGGTTAAGCAGACGGGCGGTAAACATCATAACGATGGCGATAACGCCGGTGACCACGCCAATCTTCAGGAAAACGTCGCCGTAAATATGCAGTGACTGCAACGGGTCGGTAATATCTTCCGGCACGGCCATCAGGTTAGCGACCTTACCGGCAACCATCGCGGCACCCGCAGTGGTCAGGAACCACGAGCCCATAATAAAGCCCATCAAACGCTGCGGCACCAGCTGAGCGACCATGGCCAGGCCAAGACCGGAAATCATCAGTTCACCGATACTTTGCATCGCGTAGCTGAGGATCAGCCAGTTAACGGAGACGATACCCATCTGGTTAGCAAAGGATGCGCCCAGCGGCAGCACCAGGAAAGCCCCTGAGCACAGCAGCATACCCAGCGCAAACTTGTGCGGCATCGGCATACGGTCGCCCATCTTATTGTACAGCGCCGCCAGCAGCGGGCTGAACACCATGATCCAGAACGGATTAAGCGCCTGGAACTGCTCCGGTTCGAAGGTAATGCCGAGCAGGGTATGCTCAACGTTGCGGATAGCAAAGAAGTTAAGCGACGTTGGCATCTGCATATACAGCACGAAGAAGACGATGGCTTGCAGCATCAGGATAAAGGCGACAATCATTTTTCGCCGGGCGGCCCCTTCCATTTTCAGCGTCTCTTTAACAAAGACCACGACGATCCCGGCGGCGACAGCGGCCAGCACCGCACGCGCAATCCCCTGATTATGCAGCAGCCAGGCCGCGAGCAGAATCAACACCACCACGCCCACCAGCGTTGCCAGCAGGCTGCCGATGTTAAGCGGGGCGAAGTCGGGTTTCGAACCGTGGTTCTTAACCCATTTACGGAACAGCATAAAGTTGGCGAGGGTAATTAGCATACCGACAAACGACAGCGAGAACGCCACGCTCCAGCCGTATTTCGCCGCCAGCCACGGGGTGGCCAACATAGAGAAGAACGAACCGATATTAATCGACATGTAGTACATGGTAAACGCGCCATCGATGCGCGGATCGTCTTTCTCATAGCAGGTGGACAGCAGGGCGGACGGGTTTGCCTTGAACAGGCCGTTGCCGACGGCGATGGTGGCCATGCCGAAGTAAACCAACGTCAGATTGTGCCCGGACCACGCAATCAGCGCGTAGCCGAGGGCCAGCACCAGCGTTCCCAGCACAATCACCCTTTTGGTTCCCAGCACTTTGTCACCCAGCCAGCCGCCAACGGCAACCATGCCGTAGACCAGTGCGCTGAAGGAGGAGAACAGGGTGATTGAATCTGACTCGGACATCCCCAGCATTTTCACCAGGTAGACCGCCATAATACCTTGCAGGCCGTAGTAGCCGAAACGTTCCCAAAGTTCTATGGAGAAGATGAGATAAAACGCCTTAGGCTGTTTGAACGCGTTGAGGCTTGTTGCCTCGGGTTGTTTGTTTGCAGTTGACACTCGTACCTCTGAAATCAGGACCTGTTTTTTGGCAGGAATTAAGCCGGTGTAACGCGGGACGTGCGCCCACCTTATAGTTATAGAACAGGAAATTCGTGCATCAATTTCGCCGATCGTTACGCGCAGGGCAAGACTTTTTTCAATCTTGTTATTATTCGTTAATCCAGTTTGCTAATCATGAATACACTTTTTAGTTAGTGTTTAATGCTGGATTTAATGAATTCAACGCTATTTTATTTTTGTTGTGGCGTGAGCTTTAATCAATGTGGAGAAGGCTCTGCTGCACGCTTTCCAGTAAGGATAAACCGTAGTCAGGAAGCACGTTCTGCGTTTAACAGCATGGCCTGGACAAAAAATACATGTAATTCATATAATTATGCTGATAACGATTGAGCTGAATCACAGTAAGCAGTTTTTTGTGATATAAATCAAAAAATACCGGATAATTCACGAAGAAAAAAAACGGCCGCCGTTATCGGAACGACAGCGCCGGGTCATTTGCTAAATATCGACCTTATCTGGAAACTCGCATAAATCTTCAATCAGGCAGGAACCGCAGCGCGGTTTGCGGGCTACGCAGGTATAGCGACCGTGTAGGATCAGCCAGTGGTGGCAGTCTACCTTGAACTCTTTTGGCACCACCCTGAGCAGCCGATCCTCAACCTCTTCCACGTTTTTACCCGGGGCAAAACGGGTACGGTTACAAATGCGGAAAATATGGGTATCGACGGCGATAGTCGGCCAGCCAAAGGCGGTGTTCAGAACGACATTCGCCGTTTTCCGACCCACGCCCGGCAGCGCTTCCAGCGCCTCGCGACTTTCCGGGACCTCTCCACCGTGCTGTTCCAGCAGAATGCGGCAGGTTTTAATGACATTCTCCGCTTTGCTGTTAAACAGGCCGATGGTCTTGATGTACTCTTTCACGCCGTCAACGCCCAGCGCCAGTATCGACGCCGGCGTATTGGCCACCGGATAGAGCTTCGCGGTTGCCTTATTGACGCTGACATCGGTCGCCTGCGCCGAGAGCAGCACTGAAATCAGCAGTTCGAAAGGGGAAGTAAACACCAGTTCCGTGGTCGGGTGCGGGTTATTGTCCCGTAGCCGGGTCAAAATCTGATATCGCTTTTCCTTGTTCACTGGGCCATTTTTCCATCCGGCAGCGCCCGGGCCTCGACTTCAGCCTTCAGCGCGGCGCGCTGTTTCATTTTATTGTCGATCAGATACTTCGCCGCCAGCAGCATGCCGAGGCCAATAAAAGCACCGGGAGGCAGCATCGCCAGCAGCATAGGTGAGTCAAAGTGGATGACTTCAATCCGCATCGCCTTCGCCCAGGGGCCAAGCAGCTGATCGGCACCGTTAAAAATTGTGCCGTTGCCGATGATTTCGCGGATTGAACCCAGAACCACCATCACGCTGGTGGCACCAAGGCCAATCGCTGCGCCGTCCAGCGCCGAGAGCGGCACGCTGCTTTTTGAGGCCACCGCCTCCGCACGTCCCACCACAATGCAGTTGGTAACGATAAGCGGAATAAAGATCCCCAGCGACTGATACAGGCCGTAGGCAAAGGCGTTAATCAGCATCTGCACGCAGCTGACCACCGCCGCAATGATCATCACATAAATCGGAATACGTATTTCTGACGGCACCCAGCGGCGTGACAGGGAAATACCGCTGTTGGTCAGGGTCAACACCAGCGTCGTTGCCAGCCCCAGCCCGAGGGCATTGGTGGCGGTTGAGGTGACGGCCAGCAGCGGACACAGCCCCAGCAGCTGAACCAGCGCGGAGTTATTCTTCCACAGCCCGCCTATCAGCAGCGTTTTCGCTTCACTCATTTTCATCTCCACAGGTTGGCAGTGATGAAATCTGCCCCTTCAAGGTTTCAATATACAGCGTTGTCCGCTTCACCGCATTGACCACGGCGCGGGGCGTAATGGTTGCACCGGTAAACTGGTCGAAATCTCCGCCGTCTTTCTTCACCGCAAAGCGCGTGTCGTCCGCGCCTTTCAGCTGCCTGCCGTTAAAACTGTTGATCCAGTCAGAGATGCGCAGTTCAATTTTATCGCCCAGCCCCGGCGTTTCATGATGCTCCACCACCCGGGTTCCATAGACGGTGCCCGTAAAATTAGCACCTACCACCATCTGAATAGCGCCGGAGTAACCGTCGGGTGCCGTGGTTTCAATCGCCACGGCAACCGGTTCGCCATCCTTACGCGCCACATAGAGATGATGCGGCGCATCGTTACCCAGCGCCGGATTACTGACGATATAACACTCTTGCTGAATAGCGTTGTTATAGATATCCGGCGGCACAACCTGATCCAGCAGCACCTTCTGCTGAAGCGCGGTTTGATGGGCGATAGTGGGTTTGGTGACGGTGTTGACCACGGCAGTCATGCCGGTGGTGACCGCCGCGAAAATCGCCAGCGTTACGCCGTTTTTACGAATGGCATCCAGCATCATTTCTCCTTACGGTGACCGTACACGCGCGGCTGCGTGTAGTAGTCAATCAGCGGGACGCAGATATTGGTTAACAGTACCGCAAAGGCCACGCCGTCGGGATAGCCGCCAAAGCTGCGGATCAGCCACACCAGCAGACCTATCAGCACGCCATAAAACAGCCGTCCTTTATTCGTGGTGGAGGCGGTAACCGGATCGGTCGCGATAAAGAAAGCGCCAAGCATGGTTGCGCCGGAAAACAGATGAATGGTCGGCGACAGCAGGGTGTCGGGTGACGCCAGCCAGCCAATAGTGGCAAACAGCGCCAGCGAGGCGAGAAAGCTGACCGGGATATGCCAGCGAATGCTGTTAGTGCCCAGCAAGAAGATCCCCCCGGCGAGAAAACCAATATTCACCCACTGCCAGCCAAGCCCGGCCAGTGCGCCGCTGTAAACAGGCTGAGCCAAAAGCTGTTCGGCGCTGTGCCCGGCGCGTAAGCCGGTCTTGAAGGTATCCAGCGGCGTGGCCTGGCTCACGCCGTCGATGCCAACCTGCAACTGCTGCATGGTATGCCCGTCCAGGGTGTGAAACTGGAAAATCATACTCAGGGTATCGCTGAAGGTCGGCACGATACCCTGTAACCCGTGCGGCGGAAGCCAGCTGGTCATCTGCACCGGGAAGGAGATCAGCAGAACCACATAACCGACCATCGCCGGATTAAAGGGGTTCTGGCCAAGTCCGCCGTAAAGCTGCTTGGAGATGATCACGGCAAACAGTGTCCCGATCACCACAATCCACCACGGTGCCAGCGAAGGAATACTGATCCCCAGCAGCAGGGCGGTTAGCAGCGCCGAGTTATCCTTCAGGGTGGGGGCCAGCGGGAGCTTACGCAGCCGTAAAATTGCGGCTTCGGCCGCAATGCCAACGATGGCGGCAAGCAGAACCTGTATCAGGTTACCCCAGCCGAAGAAATACCACTGGGCCGCCATACCGGGTATGGCGGCGAGCACTACCAGCATCATTATCGTGCCGGTACTGCGGCGATTGTGGGTATAAGGTGAACTTGCAATACGAAATGCCATTTAATCCTCTTGCGCCGAGGGCTGCTGTGCTTTGCGCGCTTTTACCCGCGCAATCGCCGCAGCCACCGCTGCTTTACGTGCATCATCAGAAGCCGGTGCTTCATTATCATCACAATCATTATCTGACCCGACCTTCTGCGCGGCTTTCTTCGCCTTGGCGCGGGCAATCGCGGCGGCAACGGCGGCCTTGCGCGGATCCTCCGGCGCGGCGGCCTGCGGTGCCGGTGCGGAAACGGTGTCGTCGCTGGTACCTGCATCAGCCTGCGACGCGGCCTTCTTCGCCTTGGCGCGGGCAATCGCGGCGGCAACGGCGGCCTTACGCGGATCCTCCGGCGCGGCGGCCTGCGGTGCCGGTGCGGAAACGGTGTCGTCGCTGGTACCTGCATCAGCCTGCGACGCGGCCTTCTTCGCCTTGGCGCGGGCAATCGCGGCGGCCTGCGGTGCCGGTGTGGAAACGGTGTCGTCGCCGGTGCCCGCATCAGCCTGCTGCGCGGCTTTCTTCGCCTTGGCGCGGGCAATCGCGGCGGCAACGGCGGCCTTGCGCGGGTCCTCCTGCACGGCGTCATGCGGTGCCGGTGCGGAAACGGCGGCGTCGTCGATGGCTGAATCAGCCTGCGGCGCGGCCTTCTTCGCTTTGGCGCGGGCAATCGCAGCGGCAACGGCGGCCTTACGCGGATCTTCAGCCTGACGGGTAACCGGTTCGGTCTCCGCCTGTTTCTCGGCCTGGCGCGCTTTCGCCTCGGCCAGCCGCGCTTCGCGCAGCGCGGTGCGGGCAGCCTCATCGTCCGGACGCGCCGGCGATGCTTCCACCGCATTATTCTGCTGCTGTTTTGCCTTCACGCGTTCACGCGCGGCGTTAAGCGCATCGGCATCGCTGGTAGCGACGGAGCGTTTAGCCTGCTGGTGCTTCGCTTCGCGCGCCAGCTTCTCACGCTCAAGGCGCTCCTGGCGTGCTTCAAACCTCGCCTTCGCCAGCGCGTTACGCTGCGCCTCCTGGTCGATGGCCTGAATTTCGGCCTTCTCCTGGCGGTAGTACTGCACCAGCGGAATATTGCTCGGGCAGACATAGGCACAGGCTCCGCATTCGATGCAGTCGGCTATGTTATGCTCGCGCGCCTTATCGTGATCGCTGCCGCGGCTATACCAGTACAGCTGCTGCGGCAGCAAACCGGCAGGGCAGGCGTCGGCGCAGGCGCTACAGCGGATGCAGCCCTTTTCAGCTTCCGTCGGCCCCATTTCGCTGGCGGAAGGGGCCAGTATGCAGTTGGTAATTTTAACTACCGGCACATCCAGCGCGGGTAGGGTAAAGCCCATTAGCGGACCGCCCATCACCACCATCTGTTCATTGCCGGGCGTGAAGTCAGCCTGCTGAAGCAGATGGCCGATCGGCGTACCGATACGTCCCCAGACGTTGCCCGGACGCTTGACCGCTTCTCCGGTCAGCGTCACCACGCGCTCTGTCAGCGGCTCACCGTCAATCACGGCGCGCTTCACCGCAAAGGCGGTGCCCACGTTCTGCATCAGAACGCCGATATCGGTAGAGCGGCCACCGTGCGGAACCTCTTTACCGGTCAGAATACGGGTCAGCTGCTTGGCGCCGCCGGAGGGATACTTGGTCGGGATCACGCGGATTTGCAGATCGGTTTCTTTCCCCAGCGCCGTCCGCAGTGCGGCAATCGCCTCAGGCTTATTGTCCTCAATGCCGATCAGCACCCGTTCAGCCTGAAGGATCCACGCCAGAATGCGGCTGCCGGTCAGCACCTCGTCGGCGCAGTCCTGCATCAGCCGGTCGTCGGCGGTAATATAGGGTTCACATTCCGCCGCGTTGATAATCAGCGTATTGACTCCGCGCAGGCCACCTTTCAGTTTGGTTGCGGTAGGGAAGCCCGCACCGCCCAGCCCGGCAACGCCGGCCTGGTGCACGCGCGCAACCAGTTCGCTGCGCTCAAGCTGACGATAGTCGCTGACCGTCTGCCGCTCAATCCAGCGATCTTCGCCGTCCGGCTCAATGAATATACAGAGTTCCGCCAGCGCAGAAGGATGGGCGGTCATATGCGGCGCAATTTTGCTTACCGTACCGGACGTTGGCGCGTGAATGGGCAGCATCCGCCCGGAGCCAAACGTCAGCGGCTGGCCGCGCAATACGCGATCGCCGGGCCGCACGCAAATTTCACCCTCGCTGCCGATATGCTGCTTAAGCGGCAGAATAAAGCGGCCGGGCAGCGGCAGGCGACGCAGCGGCGTGCCGTTTGACTGGGTCTTCATCTCCGGCGGATGAATACCGCCTTCAAAGTCCCAAAGCGTGTCTTTTTTGAATAATTTTAACAGGTTAAGCATGACTTTCTACAGGAATTACCCGGACCGGGATAGTGTGCATATCCCATTTCCAGTTAGCAGTGGTTGTCGCAACCGGACGCATTTCAATGCAGTCGGTCGGGCACGGGGCAACGCAGAGATCGCAGCCGGTACAGACATCGCTCAACACCGTATGCATGGCGCGGGTGGCTCCGACGATGGCATCAACCGGGCAGGCCTGAATGCATTTGGTACAGCCGATGCAGTTGGCTTCATCGATCCAGGCAATTTTACGTTCCGGCTCACGCTCGGCTTCATCCCCCAGCGGCTGAGGATCAACGTTCAGCAGCGCCGCCAGCTTAAGCATGGTCTGCTCACCGCCCGGCGCGCACTTATTGATCATCTCACCGCTGTTGGCGACGGCCTCCGCGTAAGGGCGGCAGCCGGGATAGGTACACTGGCCACACTGACTCTGCGGCAGCAGGGCATCTATCTGCTCAACAATCGGATCCGCTTCGACCTTAAAACGGCGCGAGGCATACCCCAACAGGCCACCGAAGACCAGGCTGAGGGCGCTTAATACCGCAACAGCAATCCAGATAGCGCTCATCAGAACTTAACCAGGCCGGTAAAGCCCATAAAGGCCAGCGCCATCAGACCGGCGGTCACCAGCGCAATGGAAGAACCTTTAAAGGGAGCGGGAACGTCGGCCAGCACCAGGCGCTCGCGAATACCGGCAAACAGCACCATCACCAGTGAAAAGCCCACCGAGGCGCTGAAGCCATACAGCGCAGCCTGAAGGAAAGTGTGATTGAGGTTAACGCTCAGCAGCGGAACGCCCAGCACCGCACAGTTGGTGGTGATCAGCGGCAGAAAAATGCCCAGCAGACGATAGAGGTCGGGGCTGGTTTTGCGTACCACCATTTCAGTGAACTGGACGACCACGGCAATCACCAGAATGTAGGCCATGGTGCGAAGATAGACCAGATCGAGCGGCAGCAGGATCAGATGGTTAACCAGCCACGCGCAGATCGAGGCGAGGGTGATCACAAATGTGGTGGCAAGTCCCATACCGATAGCCGTTTCCAGTTTTTTAGAAACGCCCATAAAGGGACAAAGGCCGAGAAACTTCACCAGAACGAAGTTATTCACCAGCACTGTGCCAATAAAAAGGAGCAGGTAGTCGGTCATTCTTATGCCTGAAAAAAGGAGAAAACGCAGATTTGTCTCACCGCTAACGGGTCCACTCTGCCCGCAATGGTCAACACGCGATGGACAGATCTACGGCTTGAAATTTCGAAGGTTGATTATCGGATATTGCGCGCGTGACCACAACCGTTCCACATAAGGGAACGGCGTTATTGCGCACTCAGGATTAAATTATTGACGATTTTTACAGCATCACGGGTTGATAAAGGTCGTTTTAACCCGTCTGGCGCGTTTGAAATAGGGCACCAGCGCGGCGGCGGCCAGTAACGCAATCAGCAGCGTTTGCACCGCTTTAGCATCGGTAACCGGGGAAAAAGCAAACACCTTGAGCGCCAGCAGCACGGTCAGCAGCAGCCAGATGATGTAGTGTCGCGGCAGCCGCTGAGAGCGTTTAAAGAAAAGCAGGGTCACCCACACGCTGTAGCACCAGACCAGAACGGAGGTCAGCACGGAAAACCCCCACTGATAGAGGACGTTACTTTGCAGGTTGAACAGTTCGTTGCGCAGCGCGGGATCGAGCAGCGCGCTGATAAACATGAACATCACCAGAGTGGTGGAAAGCAGGGTCATGAGAAGCCAGGCCAGCGGTAATAGCAGCCAGCCGCCGATACGGGTTTGGGAATTAACAGCCACGGGGTGTCCTCAATGCAGCCAGAAGTCGCGCGAAAAATCGCGCCAGCGGAGTGCAACTATACGAAAAAATGCGCGCCGGATCACCAGGCGATGTTTTACACCACGTAGTGCCAGAGTGTTTTGGGTACACAGCCGGGATCGAACAAACGGCCCCCGGCGGCCAGTTCTGCCCGGCGGTGATCGGCGGCGCGATACATCAGAATTATTTCACTATCATCAGCGATTGAATAGTTAAGGTGGTCGAAAAGCTTTTCCAAACTTTCAGGATTATTAACTTTGCGAAACTTTAGCAGGTAGTCGTGAATGCTCATGGGTGCCGTACTGTGCATCAATAAGAGAAACTCAGTATATAACGAGTACTTACGGATTCCAGAGGGGTAAGAAGAAAAAACATCAGTTTCGGATAAGTGACTAAGGAATTTTCTTTCTAAGATAAATCCTGGCGAAGCGTGAGAAACCTCACAAATCAGTATAATTTTTGGCCCGCATTAAGTACCGCCCCGGACGACAGAACTTTACGCGGTGCTGTAATCGCTTCCAAATCAATGCGGTGCAACCGCTTCTGTTTATTACATTTATTTAACCGCATTTTCCTTCACCACAGCCGTTTATTCCATATCGTCCGGCCCGGGGTTTGCGGCGGCTCGGGGGAGATCTCTTTGATTTGTAGTGTTTTGTGAGCGCCGTCGAATATGTTTTGTCATTAATAGGCCAGGATTTAGAGGCTCTTACCCTATACGGCAAAATCCCATCAGAGGAAAAATGATCATGTGGAAGCGTTTACTCTTACCTGTTCTTATCAGCGCAAGCCTGTCCGCACCGGTGCTGGCAGAGTCCATGACCGTCGGTTTCTCACAGGTTGGCTCTGAATCCGGCTGGCGCGCGGCGGAAACCAGCGTAGCGAAAACCGAAGCGCAGAAGCGCGGCATCACCCTGAAAATTGCGGATGGCCAGCAAAAACAGGAAAACCAGATCAAGGCAGTGCGTTCATTTATCGCCCAGGGCGTGGATGCCATTTTCATTGCGCCGGTAGTGCAGACAGGCTGGGAACCGGTGCTGGAAGAAGCGAAGGATGCCAAAATTCCGGTCTTCCTGCTTGACCGCGCCATCGTGGTGAAAGACAAATCGCTCTATCAGGCGGTGGTTACCGCGGACAACGTCCTGGAAGGCAAGCTGATCGGCGACTGGCTGGTGAAAGAGCAGGCCGGTAAGCCGTGTAACGTGGTCGAACTTCAGGGAACCGTGGGTGCCAGCGTAGCGATTGATCGTAAAAAAGGCTTCGCCGAGGCCATTGCCAATACGCCGGATATTAAAGTTATCCGTTCACAAAGCGGCGACTTTACCCGCAGCAAGGGTAAAGAGGTAATGGAGAGCTTTATCAAGGCGGAGAACAACGGCAAGAATATCTGCATGGTTTACGCACACAACGACGATATGGCGATTGGGGCAATTCAGGCCATCAAAGAAGCCGGGCTTAAGCCGGGTAAAGACATTCTGATCGGATCGATAGACGGCGTACCGGATATCTATAAAGCGATGCTGGCCGGGGAAGCGAACGCGAACGTGGAGCTGACGCCTAACATGGCAGGCCCGGCCTTCGACGCGCTGGAAAAACTGAAAAAAGACGGCACCGCGCCACCGAAAATTATCAAAACTGAAACCAAACTGTTCCTGCCGGCCGACGCTCAGAAGGAGCTGGACAGCAAAAAAGGGATGGGTTACTGAGCCACGTGCCGCCTCATGCGGGGCGGCTTTTTTCATGGTTTGAGGCGCAGCGTATGAACACCGACACCTCTCCTGCCACGCTGCTGGAAATCAGCGGCGTCAGTAAATCCTTCCCCGGCGTTCGCGCGCTGGACAACGTTTCATTCAGTATTCGCGCGGGTGAGATTATGGCGCTGCTGGGTGAGAACGGCGCGGGAAAATCCACGCTGATTAAAGTTCTGACCGGGGTTTATCAGCGCGACGGCGGCACGGTTATGCTTTCCGGGCAGGCCATTAGCCCGCGCAGCACCGCCGAGGCCCAGCGACTGGGTATCGGCACCGTCTATCAGGAAGTTAACCTGCTGCCGAATATGTCGGTGGCGGACAACCTTTATATCGGACGGGAGCCAAAACGCTTCGGTCTGATCGATCGTAAAACGCTGAATCAGCGTGCGGTAAAACTGCTGCGCGATTACGGCTTCGAGCTGGACGTCACCCGCCCCCTGGGACACTACTCGGTGGCGATGCAGCAGATTATCGCCATCTGCCGCGCCGTGGATCTCTCGGCGAAAGTGCTTATCCTGGACGAACCCACCGCCAGCCTGGACGCCAGCGAAGTGGAAATGCTGTTTACGCTGATGGATCAGCTGCGGGCGAAGGGAATGAGTCTGATCTTTGTCACTCATTTTCTTGACCAGGTGTACCGCATTACTGACCGCATCACTGTCCTGCGCAACGGACAATATATCGCGACCCGGGACACACGGACGCTGCCGCAGATTGAGCTTATCAAACTGATGCTGGGGCGTGAACTGCTGGAAACCGCGCTTCAGCGCGCCGGCAGTACGTTGCGAAGTGAAAATCCGGTGGTCGAATTTAAGAACTATGGCAAAAAAGGCACCATCGAACCCTTCAGCCTCAGCGTTCGCCCCGGGGAAGCGGTCGGCCTGGCCGGTCTGCTCGGCTCCGGCCGCACCGAAACGGCCGAGCTGCTGTTTGGCATTAAACGTGCCGACTCCGGCAATGCTTTTATTAAGGGAAAACCCCAGACCATCCGCAGCCCGGCGCAGGCCTCCCGCCTCGGGATGGGGTTCTGCCCGGAGGATCGTAAAACTGACGGCATTATCGGTGCCGCCTCGGTGCGGGAAAATATCATTCTGGCGCTTCAGGCGCAGCGGGGCTGGCTGCGCCCGATTAAGCGCCGTGAACAGCAGCAGATTGCCGAACGGTTTATCAAGAGTCTGTCGATCCGCACCCCGGACGCCGAGCAGCCGGTGGAGCTGCTCTCTGGCGGCAATCAGCAGAAGGTGCTGCTGTCACGCTGGCTGGTCACCCGTCCGCAGTTTTTAATTCTCGACGAGCCAACGCGCGGTATCGACGTTGGCGCGCACGCTGAAATTATCCGCCTGATTGAAACGCTGTGCGCCGACGGTCTGGCGCTGCTGGTGATCTCCTCTGAGCTGGAGGAGCTGGTGGGCTACGCCGACCGGGTGATTATCCTGCGCGACAGACAGCAGGTTGCCGAAATCCCGCTGGAGCAGCTGTCGGTAGCCGCTATCGTCAATGCGATCGCGGCAGGGGGAGAACAGCATGCTTGAAAGCCACTTAGTACCGGGAAAAACGCCGATGTTGAAACGTAAACTTCCGCCGGGGCTACCGCAGATTGGCGCACTGATCCTGGTGCTGTTGATTGACAGCCTGGTGGCGAATAACTTTTTCGCCATTCATTTGCAGGACGGGCGGCTGTTCGGCAGCCCGATAGACATTCTTAACCGCGCCGCGCCGGTAGCCATTCTTGCGATTGGCATGACGCTGGTGATTGCGACCGGCGGTATCGATCTGTCGGTTGGCGCGGTAATGGCGATTGCCGGCGCCACCGCCGCGACGATGACCGTAGCTGGCCACAGCCTGCCGGTGGTGATTCTGGCCACGCTCGGCAGCGGTCTGCTTTGCGGGCTGTGGAACGGCGTGCTGGTGTCACTGCTGAAAATTCAGCCCTTTGTCGCCACGCTGATCCTGATGGTTGCCGGACGGGGCATTGCACAGCTGATAACCCAGGGGCAGATCGTCACCTTTAACAGCGATGCGCTGGCCCGCTTTGGCAGCGGCACGCTGCTGTGGCTGCCGGTACCGCTGTGGATCACGCTGGGGCTGGCGCTGCTGGTATGGCTGCTCACCCGTAAAACTGCGCTGGGCATGTTTATCGAGGCCGTAGGGATAAACCTGCGCGCCGCCCGCAACGCCGGGGTTAACGGCTGGCTGGTGGTGATGAGCACCTATGTGCTGAGCGGTCTCTGTGCTGCCGTGGCCGGGCTGATTGTTGCAGCCGATATTCGCGGTGCCGATGCCAACAATGCCGGGCTGTGGCTGGAGCTGGACGCCATTCTTGCGGTGGTTATCGGCGGGGCTTCACTGATGGGCGGGCGCTTTAATCTGCTGCTGTCGCTGATTGGGGCGCTGATTATTCAGGCGATGAACACCGGCATTTTGCTCTCCGGTTTTCGTCCCGAGCTTAACCAGGTCGTCAAGGCGGTGGTGGTAATGATCGTGCTGCTGCTTCAGTCGCCACGCTTTATTCAACTGTTTAAAAGAGGGACGCGCGGTGGTTAAACGTCATCTTCCGTTAATGATAACCCTGCTGGTCTTTGTCGCCGGTTATCTGTTCTGCCTGAGCCAGTTCCCCGGGTTCGCCTCCACCCGGGTGATTGCCAATATTCTGACCGATAATGCCTTCCTGGGGATTATCGCCGTCGGTATGACTTTCGTTATCCTCTCCGGCGGTATCGATCTGTCGGTCGGCGCGGTGATTGCCTTTAGCGGGGTGTTTCTTGCCCGCGCCATCGGGGATTTTAACCTGCATCCGCTGGTGGCCTTTGCTCTGGTTATGGTGCTGGGATCGGCATTCGGTGCGTTTATGGGCTGGCTGATTGACGCGCTGAAAATTCCGGCGTTTATTATCACCCTCGCCGGGATGTTTTTTCTGCGCGGCTGTAGTTATCTGGTGGCTGAAAGTTCACTGCCTATCGATCATCCGTTTTACAGCACGCTGTCGTCGATGGCGTGGAAAATCCCCGGAGGCGGGCGGCTCAGCCTGCTGGCACTGATTATGCTGATGGTTGTGGCGCTGGGAATTCTTATCGCTCACCGTACCCGCTTTGGTAGCCAGGTTTATGCGATTGGCGGCAATGCGAATTCGGCACAGCTGATGGGGATTTCCACCCGCGGCACCACGGTACGCGTGTATATGCTCTCTTCCGCGCTGGCAACGCTGGCGGGGATTGTCTTCTCTATCTACACCTCGGCGGGCTATGCGCTGGCAGGGATGGGGGTTGAGCTGGATGCCATTGCTTCGGTTGTGATCGGCGGCACGCTGCTGTCCGGCGGCGTGGGTACGGTGCTGGGCACGCTTTTCGGCGTGTTGATCCAGGGGCTGATTCAGACGTGGATTAACTTTGACGGCACGCTGAGTTCATGGTGGACCAAGATTGCCATTGGGGTGCTGCTGTTCGCCTTTATCGCGTTGCAGCGGCTGCTGACGGTGATGTGGGATCGCCAGCAGAACGCGCCGGTTAAGCGGCTGAGTCTCTGACGGGACCGGGTGATGAGGGATGCCTTGGGCATCGGTGTTTACGCGGCGCTGCGGGGACGGGGCGGACAGGTCCTCGCGCCGCTGCGCGGTGCCTTCACTGCGTTTGTCGGCCCGTCGGACCGCCGCAGATGGCCCTCCGTGGCCAGCTGCGTCTTTCGCCCACGTCCCTGTGGGCGAATCCTGGCCTCCGCACTGCGTTTAGCGCTGCGGATTGTCCGCCCCGTCCCCGCAGCGCCGCAGTCGAGCGACTAACACCCGTACCCGACTGGTCCTGACTTAATGATTATTATGTGTTACGTCCCGTTTCGTATAACAGATATTGCGGTTTAAATAACCACTTTGCAGATTATTTACCTCCTTTTTTAGTCAGGGTATTGATTGCCTTAGTGAGAGATTCAGTCAGTGCTCCAATTTGAACTTACTGCTGCTGAATTTGAACCTGCTGCACATCAACGATCGGCTGGATTAACTGTACTGCTGTCACATCTGCTAAAACTTGCATCGCGTTCGCCCCGCCGGCTTGAGCTATTTTCAAATTTCTAGCGGCTCCTCCTGAACATTCCTTACCTGTTGCAAGGTTAGTCGTCTAAGTAATCCAGCCTGATTGATAATTTTATTGATTGTAAATAACCAACTCTTAGTCTGCTTACTCGTAATGAGCGTCACATCCTCTGCAGGTGTTATGGAATACTTCAAAATATTCAAATTAGAGCATTTTTTACTTTTATCTCCATTAAAAGATAAAATTATTTCATGAGCTCATTTTTAGCATTCCTGCTTTATGTGGACGGTTTGCTAACATCATTTTGTGATATATTTCTTGAGCTATTAAAATCGCTCTAGCCTATAGCTGATTTGCAAAGTTGAAGTATTGATTTTTATCAAAATAAGATGATTGATAGTGATGAATCACGGATTCAGACCTGCGCAGTGTGGGTTTCTTCATAAGCGGCCTGCAACGGATCTTGTGGTTGTATTTTGTACATTTTGAGACTAAAAAATAAACCTTTATTTTTGCATGGTATTAGTAAATAATAATATTTGGTCAATTGGAAAGGATGCAGAGAAAATGGCTAATATTATTTATATGACCATTGATGGTGAGAAGCAGGGAAATATTTCTGAGGGATGCTGTTCTGTTGATTCTGTAGGTAATAAATTTCAATCAGGACATGAAAATGAAATTTTTGTTTATGAAATGATTGGGCATCTGTCCAGACAGCAACATGCTGTTCATCATCCCGTAGAAATTAGAAAATCGATAGATAAATCTACCCCACTTATTGCTCATGCGCTGTCATCAAATGAGAAATTAACCGTAGGTATTACCTTTTATCGGACGTCCATGAGTGGTGGAATAGAACTTTTCTTCAAAGTGAAGCTAACCGGAGCAAGATTATCAGATGCCCGTATTTATTTCCCTAACTCGCTGACGCATAATGACGTTCAGCCTTATGAAAGCATCTCCATACAATATGAATCAATAACATGGGATCATGTTATGGCGGGAACAAGTAGTTACAGTATTTGGTCTGACAGGGTTTATTAATATGGGGACCCCGGCAATTTCACATTACAGATACGATCTGGATCGGCATGCATCTGAGCTGAATCGTATTGCGATATTAGCATCTACCTACTTCATTGAAGACCCCTCTATTAGACATGCCTATATTAAAGATATAAGTGATTTTATTGCAGATGCTTATAGAATATTCAATGGGACATTTGATCCTAACGAAAAGTCAAGGGTCGTTTATGACGTTAAGAATGAAAGGGATGCCGAAGAACGAGATTATCAGAAGTTTCGAATGGGAAATTACGTAAAGCGTATAGTTACGGAAATTTACGAAGAACAGGGGGTTTTTAAGTATGCAGCGGTTGCAACAGATGTAGTATCGTCTGCTATTACTATGTATGGTGGTTACTCATTATATAATTCGGGAAAGACCTTTAATAGTAATAAATTGAAGGTTTTGGGAGTAACACTTATGGCTCATGCAGGAAATGATGTGTTTGAAACAATTGCTCCATTCATTGTTGATCACCAAGAGTCAGGAGTTTTAAGAGACCTTTATAGGTATGGTGCGAAAATGTTTGGTTATGATAAATACACTGGCGATTTATCCTATAGTACCGGTAAGCTGGCGCTTAGTATCTATGCGGGCGCATATGGTTTTCAGAAGGTAAATAACAGGAATTCTCTTTTATCTTTTAGTGCCTTTGAAAGGGTACTAGGGAAGAGAGATACAGGGAAATTGTATATTTACGTCACAAGAGATTTTGCTACGAAGTGGTCATCAAAACCAACTCCAATGAAAATTATTTTTGTTGGTCAGCAGTTATATAAAGCAAAGATTGAATTATATGATGGTAATTATAAATTCAATGGCGAATAAATATTGACTTTCTTATATGGAGATAGGCCATCTTCATGGTCTCTGATATGGTGAGGTTAGTTTTCTTCCCGTTATGGATAATTATCGAAAAAATTATCAATGTAAATATTGCCACCATGACTAACACTGCGGGCTTTCCCATGACGATCATTGAAATTATGAAAATAGTAAACATCCCACCAACCCATAAGAGTCCACTCAGTGGCTGAGAAGCTATTCCGAAAATATAATCTTCCAGAGTCGGCTCTAATCTGACAATCTTATGTGATCTTGCTATGCTTAATAAGAAAATCCAAGAAAAACCACTTGTTAATATTAGTTTTCTCATTTTGTTTTTTCCTTTTATCATTTCATTACATCCGTTTTATAAGGTTCGAAATCTAATAATAAGACAATATTATCACTTTACCGTCTTTAAAGGAAATACTGTCAAAAGGAAAAGACTGACATGGCTAACAATATCTACCTTTCCCCACGCCCTTACGACTCGGGATCAGTTTGAACTAGTAAGTTGTCTGATGGAAGACGATTTTAACCTCACTTACGGCGCGCGACTCCTGCAGATCCGGAACCACATCAGAAAACTGCTGGGACTGGCATGAAAATAGACAAAGAAAAACTCATCGATCTCCTTTCCATGGTGGGGTACTTTGCGTTTGCCTACCTAGCCATTGAATTCTTCTCGCTTAATAAATACGACTGGATGCTGGAACCGGGGGATAGCATATGCAGCATTCCTCATCAGTCACTCGGTAACCGTAGTATCCAGGCCGGCATCGCTGCATTCTTTCTGATCACTCCGCTGTTGATTGCATTCCTGCGCAATCTTTACATCGGAAACCGCTACAGGATGAATTATTACGCAGCTGTCATTCTCGGGGTTGCTCTTTACGGTGGGTGGATGTTTTTTGGCCGGTTTGTTGCGTGCCAGACGTAACACTGATTGCCAGAGCCTATTCTGGCTTGCCACGAAAGCTACCGCGTGGAACGTACAATACCGATCGTGGACCGGCGGCTGACGATGAGCCGCTTTAGTATCGAAAAAGGTGACCGTCTGAGCGCTCACCATTAATGAAGGCAGTTACACATAATTTTTTACAGATTCCGAAATCAAAACGCATCCTGCTGCAGATACCGCCACGCATACTGCGTGTAAAGCTCCGCGCCCTGAACCATCACATCCTCATAATGTTCATGTCGATTATTTCCAGGTCAAACCTTCCAAAAGAATTACGGGGCTTTCGCCACTGAGCAGGGATCCTAATACCACAGCACTACCGGCGGCTAACGTGAAACCCAAACTACCTTGACCAATATTCAACCATAAATTTTGATAACTGGTACGTCCCAGCAGGGGCGGCCCGGCTGGGGTGGAAGGGCGCATACCGGCCCAGGCTTCGGCATTTTTTATGCCTTGCAGTTCAGGGAACGTGTCGGAAACGATCTTTTTTAATGCCCGGATGCGTTCAGGGCGTAGTTTATCGCCGTCGTAACCAATATCGACCATTGCTGCAATTCGTAACCGATCGCCAAGCCGGGCGTAAACAACCTTATGACCGTAGTCAGTAACGCTGACGTCAGGCGCGATGGCGGGTTGTTCAGGATAGGCAAGAGTCAGGCTGTAACCTTTGAGGGCGCACAGTGATACGGCAACGCCGGCTCCTCCAAGCAACGCGCTGCTGCCATTACCAGCGGCCACCACGTAATCATCTCCAACGATAGTTCCCCGGCTGGTTTCTACAGAGCGAATGCGGTCGTCATCTCTATTCAGGCGTTTTACTTCGCAGTTGCAGGTCAGTTTAAAAAGGTTACTGGCGTTGAGCTTTTCAAGCAGCGCCTGGCAAAATTTATGACAATCGGCTGTTTCGTCACCGGGTGAATAAATACCGCCTTGCAGCAAAGAACCGACGTGTTTGAGTGAAGGTTCTAAATCAACACACTCATCACTGTTCAAAGATTGTTGATATTGAAGGTTAATTCCTTTAATCGCTTTATTGAAATCATGCGAATGCCGATAGACGATGAGCTTTCCAGAACGCCTCCAGTTAAAATCGGTTAAATTATCATTCTCCAGCCACTCCTGCATCACCTGACGGCTTAGCAGCGACAGACGAAGAATATGATCTTTATTGATTTTATTGGTCTGGCTATTACAGGCCCGAAGGAACTGCAGTAGCCAACGCCATTGATCAAATGACATCCGCAGCCGCATATTTAGAGGGGAGTCACTCTTTCCCATCCATTTAATTCCTTGCAGAGGCACTCCGCAGTCGGCAAGCGGTGTGACATACTGATAGCTGAGCTGGCCACCATTAGCAAAACTGGTGGCTTCGCCGATCTGTGAATTACGTTCAAGTAATTCGACCTGATGGCCGCTTTTAATTAATACATAGGCCGTTGCTAATCCGATAACGCCACCGCCAATGATGACAACTCGTTTTTTCATGGTCTGAAATATTCATCGCTGATAAAATTCCTTGGCGTTATCTCAAATCATTTCCTTCTTTTGTACAATTGACATTTCATTTTCAGGGTATAACTCCCGGTTAACTTGCTGCATCCGGCTACGCAGTTGTTTACAGAGAAAATCGACAAATTTTTGTGCGATAGGGCTTAGTGAAACGTCCGCCCGCCGCAGCAGACAAAGAGTGACCGTCATTGGCGGAGAGATCGAATGGATCATCTCTCGCTCCAGATTGTGCCGCGCGGAAAAAATGTCAGTAACACTACACCCCATACCCAGTTTCACAAACTCAGTCGCCATGTAATAGGTCTGTACGTTCAGTCTGGTCGTGGAGAAGTCGCGTCGCGTCGCAATGGCGGCAGAGAGCGAGTGGGAGCCAGGAGATATCCAACGCTGCTGGTCTATCTCATCAATGGCTACTGCTCCCTGACGGTACTGCCGATCGACGTAGACCAGGGGCACTTCGGCAACCGCAGTGCTGATGATTTCACCTTGCTGCACGGGCTGGAGCGTTAACGCCAGGTCGATCTCACGGATGTCCAATTTTTTGATCAGTGTCTCCGTGTGGTCGGTGGTGAGCGTCATCACAAAATTGGTGTTTCGTTGGTAGAAATCGGTGACGATTTCCGGCACCAGGCTCAAACCCAGACTAGGTAAGCAGCCAAGAATAATTTTAGCCCGCGTATCCCGAGCCAGATTATCAGCAAGTAATCGCAGGTTATCCAGATCCTGAAAAATATCCTGTGCCTTATCAAACAGCGCCAGTGCTTCAGCAGTAGGAAGCAGCTTGCCACGCACCCGTTGGAAGAGTTTAAAGCCCAGTCTCTGCTCGGCGCTTTTCAAGGTTTTACTGGCCGCCGGTTGGGAGATATTCATCGACTCTGCAGCGCGTGAAAGTGAGCCGTAAATCATCACGGCGTGAAAAATTTCCAGGTGACGTAGTTTCATGTTGTGTTAACTCAGGGTTATACAGGTCAGATAAAAAGTCATTTTACAATAACGAACTATTAACATAATTTTAATAAATTAACATCACTATATTTACTTATCTGTGCTGTTTTTCCCGCCCGGGGGCTGTTTTATCCAAGAGCGCCGCTGGCCTCGGCCAATGTGAGGCATAGCCCAGAATTTATAATTAATAAATAGTGTACCCGAAATATTCCTCAGAAGTTAAAGGCCGTAATGAAGGGCCGGAGGATATTTCTACAACCAACTGAAACATGCCGACCTGAGAGGGTCTGCGACCTTATTTATTCAAGGAGCGAGATGAGTAACTCAGCGTTCTCTTATAATCCAATTAATCGATGGCACATCACCAAAAAGAACATCATTACAGGTCTGTTATTGGTGTGTTTTTTACTGATCGCATTTTGGTGCCACGGGCGGCCCAGTAATGAATTGGGATTCCTGGGGTTTACGCCGTTGGTCGTATTAGCCATATTGTCACTTATTGGTGTTGATATTGTGTTGGCCGTTATTTCATCAATTATTATCGCGATGATAATGACGTCCACCAATTTACCGGAAATGGGCACTATGCTGGCAAAGTCTACCGGTTCATTCATCGCTACCGTGGGATTGATTATTATGCTCGGTGCCGGCGTGGGGGAAGTGGCGACCCGTACCGGTGCCGCGGTAGAGTTGGTTAAATTTGTGGTGCGACGCATCGGTCTGTCCAGCCAGAGACGGGTTAAATTCGGCATCATTGCCTCTTCCATACTCATTTGTGGCGCGTTGGGTACGATGGCCGGAGGTAACGCGATTATAGTGGCGGTCATTATTCCTGTGGCTGCCGCTGTTAGGCTGACGCCACCCACGGTGGCGGCACTGATGATGACCGCCGGTTCGGTCGGACTCTTCACCGGGCCGTTTACCCCAAGTACCGTCACTATTTTAAAACTCGGCGGTCTGAGTTACCCCGACTACCTGCTCTACGTTGGCTTGCCGATGAGTGCCGTGACCCTGTTGGCAGGCTGGATAATGTCGGGATATATCCAGAAAATGACGGAAGGTCAGCTTCGCTATCAGGTCGATCTGACTGAAAAACCACAGGAGATAGAGGATCCCAATTTAACCCGACGGAAAAAACTCAGCGCACTGGCGTTTGCAGCGACCATCATCGTTATGGCCATCATTGGCGTAATAATTAAGGCTGGCTTTAGCTTTGCCATTATCGTGATGTTAATGGTGGCATTGATCACCGGCCTGGTCGGTGGATTGCGTCCTACAGAGATACTGCAGGCGGTATATCATGGCTGTGGCCGTCTGGTTTGGATGTTTATTCTTTACTGGTTGTATAACCCCATTTTGGAATTGATGGATGGGCTACACGCGTATCAGGGGCTACTGGAGTATACCCAACCGTTATTGGAAGGGATCTCTCCCGCCTGGCTGTGCTTTAGTATTTTTGCCTTTAATATTATTGGCCATGTGCCCGGTGCCGCGGTCGCACAAATGACATTTACCCATAAGATTTTCGGCCCTATGTTGATGGCCGCAGGCGTACCGCCGCAGGGAGTCACCGCCGTCTTGCTGGCGTCATCGCAGGTGGATTGGTTTGGTCCTTTCCCTTCTTCAGATATGTTTGGTCAAATGGGGCTGGCGCAGTCTACGCATTTAAAATACATGCTCTACAACGGTTGGGTGATAGTGCTCGCCAATATGATTCTCTTCGCCGTTCTTTTTCAGCTGTTGGTGTAAGCGGTTAGTTGAATGGTGACCGCCTGAGCGGTCACCTTTAATGAAGAAAGTTACACAGAATTATTTACAGGCTTAAATCAAAACGCATCCTGCTGTAAATACCGCCACGCATACTGCGCGTACAGCTCAGCACCCTGAACCATCACATCCTCATCAATATTGAAGCAGCCGTGATGATGCGCCCAGTCGGTGCCCTTCGCCGCGTTGCCGCAGCCCAGCAGCGCAAAACAGCCGGGGATATTCTCAATAAAGAAACTGAAATCTTCCCCGCCGGTGGTGGGACGCTCGGCGTACAGCACCTCTTCACCAAACGCGTCACGAATCACCGACTGCGCCAGCAGCGCACTGCGCTCCTCATTGATTACCGGCAGCGTACCATAGGTATACTCCACCTCTGCCGTGGCACCGTATACCGCCGCCGTCTGATGCGCATAGCGCTCGATAGCGGCCTTAAGCCGCTCGCGGGTCGCCACGTTGAAACAGCGCACCGTCCCGTCGAGCACCGCATTCTCAGCAATCACGTTAAAACGCGTGCCTACCTCCATGCGGCCAATGGTGACCACCGCCGACTCCAGCGGCGACGTTTCGCGGGACACAATCGCCTGAACATTCATCACAAACGCCGAGGCCACCACGGCCGCATCAACGCAGGCTTCCGGCATCGAACCGTGGCCGCCGCGCCCTTTAAATCTCACTTTCAGCAAGTCGGCTGAGGCAAAGCTGGAGCCCACATTGCAGGAAATCTTGCCGGAGGCCGTAGTTGTCCAGATATGCATACCAAACACATTATCCACGCCCTCAATCGCTCCCTGACGGACCATCTCCCGCGCGCCCTCGGCAATCTCTTCCGCCGGCTGAAAAATCAGCCTGACATTGCCGCGAAGATCGGCGCGATGCGCCTGAAGGGCTCTGGCCGCGCTGAGCAGCATGGCGGTATGCGCATCGTGACCGCAGGCGTGCATTTTACCCTCGTTCTGCGATCGGTAGCTTAAGTCGCGGCTTAGTTCCTGCACCGGCAGGGCGTCCATATCGGCACGCAGCGCCACGGTTTTCCCCGGCTGCCCACCCTTGATTTCCGCAATAATCCCCGTCGGTTTGGTCAGCCGGTAAGCAATACCCATCTCTTCCAGCGCCTTAGCCACCTTCTGCGTGGTGCGCACTTCCTCCCACGGCAGTTCCGGGTGGGCGTGCAGATCGCGTCGGAAGGCGATCATCGTCTCTGTATATGCGCGAACGGACTGTGCAATGGCCTGATTGATCATGAGTTTCTATCCCTTATCTCTTATACCGGTTTACAGAAAAAATACGTTACACAGCGGGAATGATATAGCTGACCATAATGCCCGCCAGCACCACCGACACCATGGTGACGGAAATAAACCCACCGACCAGCATAGGAGCCAGCATATGCTGCATCAGCACCTCGCGCTCCTTTTCATCTTTGGTCAGCGCGGTGATCGCTTCGTTGGTAATGATGTAGTCCGCCGGAAAGCCGTACATTGAGGTCAGGGCTATAGCAAACGCCATCTCGGTACTGACGCCCAGCAGTTTGCCGACCAGCCAGGAAACAATGAACATACCGACCACCGCGGTGGCTATCAGTATCAGCATCGGCACCAGCAGACGCAGCAGCATCTCCGGGGTGGCCTTATTCAGCGTATCGAAGATAAACAGCATCAGCCCCATCACCGCGAAGCCAAACCCGTTGGCCTTTTGCAGCGGCTGCTTTTCCAGAAAGCCGAGAGAGCTGGCCACCACGCCGAACAGCAGGCAGAGTACGAACGGGCTGACCGCGACAACCGGCGCCAGCCAGCCGGACACCAGATAAGCCAGCCAGCCGACTAACGCCAGGCGCATAAATTTAAAATAGCTGGTGTTGTAGTGTGCGGGAAAACGCCTGAACAGGTGGGGCATCACCGCGTCCGTGGCCGGAGCCCCCTCGGTTTTATCCGTGACCGCAGCGGCTACCGTCTCCTGCCATTCCCCCTGACGGTACTTCTTCAGCACACGCTTGCCCTCGCGCTGAAGCATAATCGCCGTCAGCGGATAGCCCGCAAAACCCTGCATCACGTAGATCAGAATGGCAAACACGGACAGATCGATAAGCCCGGCCGCCGCCGCGCCCTTGGACATGATGATCGCTGAAACGATGCCGCCCACCAACGGAGGAATGGTGACGATGGCGGTATTGCGGTCAAACATCAGCATACAGACGATAAAGACCGTGACCATAATGCCGCCAATACCTGCGAGAGAAATGACAATCGTCTTCCACTGACGCATCAGTTCATGAACGGACAGCAGGGTGCCCATATTGGTGATCAGCAAATACATCAGCATCACGGCTACGGCCGGGGTGATCCCGGCAAGGCTGACAATATCCTGCGGGAAAAAAGTCCAGTAGCCGACCAGGAACAAGACGGCGCAGACAAATACCGAGGGAACCCATGCTTTGGTTCTGACCGATACCAGATCACCCAGATATAAAATAACGACAACCAGTAAAAGAGCAAACATTTGCGACATAAAACACTTCCCTTTTCGTTTCTAAAAGCGACCCTGTAGTCGAATAATGTGTTTCTTTAAAAAAATGATTTTTATCAGCAGGATATGAGCGGGTGATGTCCCGTTTTTTAGCATGAAAAACCGCGAGGCTCGTGACTGGCTGAACCTGATAATTAACACAGCCATTAACCTAAAACCAGAAAAAATAGCATTTAATGCGACGGTTAAGATTAAACGGCCTTAATAAGACCGGAGTGAAACTGTTTAGTCGGATTATTTCTCAGGAAGGGCTGATAACGCACTTAGCGGGCGGAGGAAGAGAGAGAATATTTCAAAAACAGGGGAAGAAGCGGCAAATAATCCGGTAAACTTGGCGGGTTTACCGGATTAGTCAGATTACCGGGCCAGACGATACCAGGCGTCATTCCAGCGCAGCGCATCGCGGAAACCGTGCAGCGTGGTGTCGTTATCGATGATAACCACCTCAATATTGTGCAGCTCACCGTAAAGGCGCATATCTTCCACCGTCAGCGCCTGGCTGAACACCGTATGATGTGCACCGCCGCCGAGGATCCAGGCTTCAGATGCGGTGGCCAGCGAAGGCTGTGCCTTCCACAGCGCGCGGGCTACCGGCAGCGCAGGCAGGTCGTGCGGCTGCTCAATGGCATCCACCACATTGACCAGCAGGCGGAAACGGTCGCCCATATCAATCACGCTGGCATTCACCGCCCGGCCCGCCGGCGCGGAGAAGATCAGTCGCGCAGGATCGGCCTTGCCACCGATACCCAGCGGCTGAACATCCACCAGCGGTCTGGCTTCGCGGGCGATGGACGGGCACACTTCCAGCATATGCGAACCCAGTACCAGATCGTTGCCCGGTGAGAAGTGGTAGGTGTAATCCTCCATAAACGAGGTCCCCCCCGGCAGATCCCCGGCCATCGCCTTGAAGATATGCAGCAGCGCGGCGGTCTTCCAGTCGCCTTCGCCTGCAAAGCCGTAGCCCTGCTGCATCAGGCGCTGCACCGGCAGGCCCGGAAGCTGGGTCATGCCGTGCAGCGTCTGGAAGTTGGTGGTAAAGGCGCGGCAGCCTTCGCCGTCCAGGAAACGCTTCAGCCCCAGCTCAATGCGGGCAGCGTCCAGCACGTTCTGCCGCCGGTCGCCGTTTACCGCCGCCGCCGGAGAGAATTGATAACTGCTTTCATACTCGTCAATCAGCGCGCTGACGTCGCCGTCGCTGACCTGGTTGATGACCTCTACCAGATCGCCCACGCCCCAGCCGTTAACCGCATAGCCAAACTGGATCTGTGCCGCAACCTTATCGCCATCGGTCACCGCCACTTCACGCATATTGTCACCAAAGCGTGCCACCTTCAGCTGCTGGCTGGCCAGTTTTGCCGCCGCGCCGCGCATCCATTGTCCGATGCGGCTCAGCGCGTGGGGATCCTGCCAGTGACCGGTAACGACCTGATGCTGGAGGCGCATACGCGCGCCGATAAAACCGAATTCACGGCCGCCGTGTGCGGTCTGATTCAGGTTCATAAAGTCCATATCCATGCTGTCCCACGGGATCTCGGCGTTAAACTGGGTATGGAACTGAAGCAGCGGTTTATTGAGGATCGACAGGCCGCCAATCCACATTTTTGCCGGAGAAAACGTGTGCAGCCAGGTGATAATCCCCAGGCAATTCTGGTCGTAGTTAGCATCTCGGCACAGCGCCAGCGCCTCATCGGGGCTTTTGACCAGCGGCTTAAGCTGGAGTGGGAAGGGCAATTTGCCTTCGCGGTTAATCTGGTCCACCACCTGCCGACCGTGTTGCTCAACCTGACGCAGCGTTTCCGCGCCGTACAAATGCTGTGTACCAATCACAAACCAGACGGTTGCGGTGTTTAACTGGGTCATAAAACCACTCCTTCACTGACGGATAAGGGTTGGGGTGCAAACTGCGGCTCGGCAATTTCACACCATTGAAGATAACGTTGATAAAGCTGCTCATAGCGCGCCACGCGCTCAGGATTCGGTTGCAGGGTCTGCGCCAAGGGGCTGGCCATCTGCTGCTGCGCGGCGGGAATAT
>Ga0256410_1000422_pt1 | contig 43334 bp, 33 predicted proteins | sample PhyWR1_FD_185983 | JGI IMG/M metagenome (GOLD analysis project Ga0256410, IMG submission 185983) | Leaf surface microbial communities from wheat plants in UC Gill Tract Community Farm, Albany, California, United States - DLSL W.R1 | ecosystem: Host-associated > Plants > Phyllosphere >... | reverse complement strand
CGACAAGCGCCCGGTGATGGCCGATCTTCGCGAATCCGGCGCTATCGAGCAGGATGCGGACATGATCGTGTTCATCTACCGCGACGACTACTACAACAAGGAAACGTCGCCGGACAAGGGCCTTGCCGAGATCATCATCGGCAAGCACCGAGGCGGCCCGACCGGCTCGTGCAAGCTCAAATTCTTCGGCGAATACACCCGGTTCGACAACCTGTCGCACGATTCTGTGGGTTCGTTCGAGTAACGCCGAAGGCGTTACGGTCGTGCCGGCCGCTGGCCGGCTCCCGTGGAACCGTCATCGTGCAGAGCCGGCCAGCGGTCGGCACTGCCGTTTCATCGGCGCATCCTGGGCTTCGTCGCAAACCCGTTGCAGTGCGCCGGGCAGGGCGCGATGGTGGTCTCCGGGCGGCAGGGTGCCGTCAACGGAGACCAACGATGAAGACCCTGTTCGCGCTGGGCGTGTGGTGCCTGCTGTTCGTGCTGTGCTGGCCGCTGGCGCTCCTGGCCCTGGTGGCGTGGCCGTTGGTGTGGCTGGTCAGCCTGCCGTTCCGCCTGGTCGGCATCACGTTCTCGGCGCTGTTTGCCTTCCTGCGTGCGCTGTTGATGCTTCCGGCGCGGCTGCTGGGTGGCGGGCGCGTCGCAACGGCCTGAACAAGAATGGGATCGGGTAGTGCCGGCCGCTGGCCGGCTGCTCTTTCTGTCGGGATGGCGAGGAGCCGGCCAGCGGCCGGCACTACCAAATGGCGAGGAGCCGGCCAGCGGCCGGCACTACCAAATGGCGAGGAGCCGGCCAGCGGCCGGCACTACCAATGGCGAGGAGCCGGCCAGCGGCCGGCACTACCAAATGGCGAGGAGCCGGCCAGCGGCCGGCACTACCAAATGGCGAGGAGCCGGCCAGCGGCCGGCACTACCAAATGGCGAGGAGCCGGCCAGCGGCCGGCACTACCCATGGCGAGGGGCCGTGCAGCGGCCGGCACTACCTCTCGCCCACAAAAAACCCCGCCGAAGCGGGGTTTTTCGTTACGCCACCAACTCGGCTCAGTTGGCCTTGTGGATCGCGCGCTTGCTCACGGCCATCGCGGCGTCATGCACCACTTCTGACAGCGACGGGTGGGCGTGGCAGATGCGCGCCAGGTCGTCGGCCGAACCGCTGAACTCCATGGTCAGCACGCCTTCGTGCACCAGCTCGGAGACGTTCGCGCCGACCAGGTGCATGCCCAGGATGCGGTCGGTCTCGGCATGCGCCAGGACCTTCACGAAGCCGGTCGGCTCGATCATCGCCACGGCACGGCCGTTGGCGGCGAACGGGAAGCTGCCCGCCTTGTACGGGATGCCTTCGTCCTTGAGCTGCTGCTCGGTCTTGCCGACCCAGGCCAGCTCCGGCTCGGTGTAGATGACCCACGGGATCGTGTCGAAGTTGACGTGGCCCGGCAGGCCTGCGATCAGCTCGGCCACGGCGATGCCTTCTTCGAAGCCCTTGTGCGCCAGCATCGGGCCGCGCACGCAGTCACCGACCGCCCAGACGCCATTGACGCCGGTGTGGCAGTGCGCGTCCACTTCGATCTGGCCACGCTCGTTGATCTTGACCCCGGTGCCTTCGGCCAGCAGACCCTTGGTGGCGGCGCGACGGCCAACGGCCACCAGCAGCTTGTCCACGATCAGGCTCTTCTCGCCTTCACCATCGGTGTAGGTCAGGGCGACTTCCTTCTTCTTGCCCTTGCCGGTCACCTCGGCCTTGGAGACCTTGGCGCCCAGGCGGATGTCCAGACCCTGCTTCTTGAATTCCTTCAAGGCGGTCTTGGCCACTTCGGCATCGGCAGCGGCCAGGAAGTCCGGCAGCGCTTCCAGGATGGTCACTTCCGAACCCAGGCGCTTCCAGACGCTGCCCAGTTCCAGGCCGATCACGCCGGCGCCGATCACGGCGAGGCGGGCGGGGACTTCGGTGAAGTCCAGGCCGCCGACGTTGTCGACGATGGTTTCGCCATCGAACTTGGCGAACGGCAGTTCGATCGAATCCGAGCCGGCGGCGATGATGACGTTGGTGCCCTTCAGCTCGACTTCCGAACCGTCGTGCTGCTTGACCTTGACGATGTTGCCCGGCTGCAGCTCACCGAAACCGTAGTACGCGGTGACCTTGTTCGCCTTGAACAGCATGGCGATGCCGCCGGTGAACTGCTTGACGATCTTGTCCTTGCGGCCAACCATCGCCTCGACGTCCATCTTGGCATCCTTGAAGCTGATGCCGTGGTCGCCAAAGATGTGGCCCATGTTCCAGAACTGGCGCGAGGAATCGAGCAGCGCCTTGGACGGGATGCAGCCCACGCGCAGGCAGGTGCCACCCAGGGCCGGCTTGCCGTCCTTGCCCAGCGCAGCGTCGATGCAGGCGGTCTTCAGACCCAGCTGCGCGGCGCGGATGGCGGCATGGTAGCCGGCCGGACCGGCACCGATGACGACGACGTCGAATTGTTCAGCCATTGATAGTTCCTTGTTGCATTCCCGAGCTTCGCTTGAAGCCGGTGGCGCGCAGGCGCCGGGGGAGAGAGCAGGGCAGTGCGGTGCAGTGCCGTAAAACCAGAACCCCTCCGCGCGGGCGCGGAGGGGTGGGAGGTCTTACAGGCCGAACAGCATGCGGCCCGGGTTTTCCAGCTGGTTCTTGATGTCCACCAGGAACTGGACCGAGTCCTTGCCATCGATGATGCGGTGATCGTAGGACAGCGCCAGGTACATCATCGGCGCGATCACGACCTGGCCGTTCTGCGCGATCGGACGCTCCTTGATGGCATGCATGCCCAGGATGGCGCTCTGCGGCGGGTTGATGATCGGGGTCGACAGCAGCGAGCCGAAGGTGCCGCCGTTGGTGACGGTGAAGGTGCCACCCTGCAGTTCTTCCAGGCTCAGCTTGCCGTCACGGGCCTTCTTGGCGTAGTCGGCGATGGTCTTTTCGATGTCGGCGAACGACATGCGCTCGACGTTGCGCAGGACCGGGGTCACCAGACCCTTCTCGGTCGACACGGCGATCGAGATGTCCGAGTAGCCGTGATAGATGATGTCGTCACCATCGATCGAGGCATTGACCAGCGGGAAGCGCTGCAGCGCGTTGGCGGCGGCCTTCACGAAGAAGCTCATGAAGCCCAGCTTGATGCCGTGGGCCTTGACGAACTCGTCCTGCAGATCCTTGCGCGCGGCCGAGACCTTGGACAGGTCGACCTCGTTGAAGGTGGTCAGCATCGCGGTGCCGTTCTTGGACTGCATCAGGCGCTCGGCGATGCGCTTGCGGATGCGGGTCATCGGCACGCGCTCTTCCGGACGTGCGCCACCGGACTTGCCGGCGCCACCGTTGCGGGCGAAGTTGACGATGTCTTCCTTGGTCACCGCGCCGCGGCGGCCGGTGCCGTCCACGTCGGCCGGGTTCACGCCTTCGGTGATGGCGGTGAAGCGGGCGCCCGGGGGCAGCGAATCGGCAGCGGACTTGGTGGCCGGGGCCGGCGCTGCGGCAGCGGCCGGAGCGGCAGCGGCCGCTGCCGGAGCAGCGGCCGGGGCATCGGCCTTCTTCTCTTCGGCCGGCGCAGCAGCAGCGGTCGCGCCTTCTTCGATGATGGCCACGACCTGGCTGGAGGTCACGGTGGCACCCACCTCGAACTTGATCTCCTTCAGCACGCCATCGACCGGCGACGGCACTTCCAGGACGACCTTGTCGGTTTCCAGATCAAGCAGGTTTTCATCGCGCTTGACGGCATCGCCGACCTTCTTGTGCCAGGTGGCGATGGTGCCGTCGGCGACGGATTCGGGCAGTACCGGGGCTTTGACTTCGGTGGCCATGCGGGAGCTTCCTGGTTTGTCTTTTCTAGAATGAGGGGGAGAGTTATTCAGCGACCGAGTCGTTGAACGTGTTGACCAGGGCATCGGCGATCAGCTTCTGCTGTTCGATGATGTGGTCAGCCATGTGTCCAGCGGCCGGCGATGCCGAACGGGCGCGACCTGCGTAGTGGATGCTCTGGCCATCGGCCAGGCATGCCTGCAGGTGGTGACGGATCTGGTACCAGGCACCCTGGTTCTGCGGTTCTTCCTGACACCACACCACATCGGCCGCCTTGCCGTACTTCTTCAGCTCTGCTGCCAGTGCCACGCGCGGGAACGGATACAGCTGTTCGACGCGGATGATGGCGACATCGTCCTGGCCACGCTTGGTCTGGTCTTCCAGCAGGTCGTAGTAGACCTTGCCCGAGCACAGCACCACGCGCTTGACCTTCTTGGCGTCTGCGTTGGCATCGCCGATCAGGTGCTGGAACTCGCCGTTGGCCAGTTCGTCCAGGGTCGACACGGCCAGCTTGTGGCGCAGCAGCGACTTGGGCGACATCACGATCAGCGGCTTGCGGGTGGTCATGCGCATCTGGCGACGCAGCATGTGGTACGCCTGCGCCGGGGTCGACGGCACGCACACCAGCATGTTCTCCAGCGCGCACAGCTGCAGGAAGCGCTCCAGACGCGCGGAGCTGTGCTCCGGGCCCTGGCCTTCGTAACCGTGCGGCAGCAGCAGGGTCAGGCCGGTGATGCGGCCCCACTTGGCTTCGCCGGCGGCGATGAACTGATCGATCACGACCTGGGCGCCGTTGGCGAAATCGCCGAACTGGCCTTCCCAGATGCACAGGGTGTTCGGATCGGTGGTGGAGAAGCCGTACTCATAGGCCATCACCGCTTCTTCGCTGAGCAGCGAATCGATGATGGTGGCCTGTTCCGGCGACTCGACCAGCTGGCGCAGCGGCAGGTAGTAGTTGTCGGTCTTCTGGTCGTGCAGGATCGCGTGGCGGTGCGTGAACGTACCGCGGCCCACGTCCTGGCCGACCAGACGCAGGTTGTTGCCTTCGTCGAGGATGGTGGCGTAGGCCAGGTTCTCGGCAAAGCCCCAGTCACCCGGGATCTCGCCGGCGGCCATCTTGCGGCGGTCGTCATAGACCTTGGCCACGCGCGAGTGCAGTTCCACGCCTTCGGGCACGGTGTTGATCATCTGCGCCAGCTGCTTGACCTTCTCCATGCCGACGGCGGTGGAGACCGCGTCGGAGAGCTTGCCGTTGAGCAGCTTGGGCCAATCCACGTACATCTTGCTGGTGGCCGGGGTCTTTTCGACCTGGGCCAGCTCGGTGGTGACTTCACCGGCATCGAGCTTGTTGCGGTAGGCATCGACCAGCGCCTTGCCGCCGCCGGCTTCGATCACGCCGGCAGCTTCCAGCGCCGCGGCGTACAGCTCGCGGGTGGTCTGGTGCTTGCGGATCACCTGGTACATCAGCGGCTGGGTGATCGCCGGTTCGTCGGCCTCGTTATGGCCCCAACGGCGGTAGCACATCAGATCGATGACCACGTCCTTGGCGAACTTCTGGCGGAACTCGAAGGCCAGCTGGGCGGCAAACACCACGGCTTCCGGATCGTCGCCATTCACGTGCAGCACCGGGGCGGCAATCATCTTGGCCACGTCGGTGGCGTAGCGCGTGGAGCGCGTATCCAGCGGATTGGAGGTGGTGAAACCGACCTGGTTGTTGACCACGATGTGCACCGTGCCACCGACGGCGAAGCCGCGGGCCTGGGACATCTGGAACAGCTCCATCACCACGCCCTGGCCGGAGAAGGCCGCGTCGCCGTGGATCAGGATCGGCATCACCTGCTTGCGGGCGGTATCGCCACGACGTTCCTGGCGCGAGCGCACGCTGCCGGCCACGACCGGATCGGCGATTTCCAGGTGCGACGGGTTGAACGCCAGCGCCAGGTGGACGGCGCCACCCGGGGTGGAGACGTCGGCGGAGAAGCCCATGTGGTACTTCACGTCGCCGGCGGAGGCGTGGTCGTCGTGCTCGAACTTGCCTTCGAACTCGTCGAACAGCTTGCGCGGGCTCTTGCCGAGGGTGTTGACCAGCACGTTCAGGCGGCCGCGGTGGGCCATGCCGATCACCACGTCCTTGACGCCATCCTTGCCGGCGTCACGGATGATGGTGTCCATCATCGGGATCAGCGAGTCGCCGCCTTCCAGCGAGAAGCGCTTCTGGCCGACGTACTTGGTGTGCAGGTAGCGCTCCAGACCCTCGGCAGCCGTCAGGCGCTCCAGGGTCCGGCGCTGGGTATCGGCATCCAGGTTGTAGTTGCCACCGGCCAGTTCCAGGCGCTGGTACAGCCACTGACGCTGCTCGACCTCGGAGATGTGCATGAATTCCGCACCGATCGAGCCGGTGTAGGTCTTCTTCAGGCGCTCCAGCAGGTCGCGCAGTTTCATGCGCGGCTGGCCGGCGACGCCGCCGGTGCTGAACTCACTGCCCAGGTCGCTTTCCGACAGGCTGTGGAACGGCAGGCCCAGATCCGGCGGATTGGTCGGCGCGGTCAGGCTCAGCGGGTCCAGGCGGGCCGCCATGTGGCCACGCGAACGGTAGGCGGTGATCAGGCGGCCGACATTGCGCTCGCGCTCGTCGCCGGCACCGGCGGCAGTGCCGCTCTTGACGGCATTCTTGGCGGCGTCGGCAATGTGGGCGATGACGGCCGAATGCGGAATATCACCGGCTTCGCGGCCCTGGAAGCCGTCGAAGTAGGTCTTCCATTTGGGATCGACACTGTCCGGAGAAACGAGGTACTGCTCGTACAGATCCTCGATATAGGAGGCGTTGCCGCCGGCGAGCTGCGAAGATTGCGCAAACTGCTTCAGTTGATTGTCCACGATGGAGAGTCGGATTCGCTTGTGGGGTAAGGCTTCGATGATCCGGCAGGGAAAAGTGAATAGCCCTGCGCGGGCGGTATCTAACACCCCAAATTGTACCCCCATCGAGACAGGAAGGGGCACCGTACGGGCCAGTGCGGGGACCGCGGTGTCATTCCCAGACAGGTTCGGGAGCGTGGGGTGAGCTACAGGCCCAGTGCGCGCAGTTCGCTGCAATCACGCGAACGTTCCCATACGCGCTGCAAACCGTCCTGCAACGGCCGCGAACGTGCCGGCTGGGACACACCCGCCTCACCGTCGAAGCGGTGGCCACTCAGACGAAAGTAGTAGTCGCCCGCGTCATTGAGCAGGCAGGCCGATGCCGTCGCGCGGTTGATCGGATCGCTCACTTCGCGCACCCGGAAGACGCTCGGCAGGCGCTGCAGCAGGGTCAACAGGGGCGAGCCGGCCTGCCGGATGGCGGCGCTGTCGTGGACGATCAGCCAGGCCTGTTTGTCGTGGCGGGCGGTGGCGTAGCGTCGCAGCGCCTCCAGCACCGGCGGTGCATCAAGCAGGCCGGGGTCGAGCTGGCGGCTGTGGATCCAGAGCTGGCGGCGGGCGCGGTGGACCAGTGCGGTGGTGATCGCCACGGCGTCCTCGGCCCGGTCGATCGCGACCGCTCCGGACAGGGTCAGGCGCATGTGCTGGTGGGCGATACCGGCCTCGTCGAACACCTCGCCCTCCGGCAGGAAGCCCTGCCGGGTGTAGAACACGCGGGCCGGCAGCTGCGCATGCAGCCCGACCTCGCGCCAGCCACGGGCCCGGGCCTGATCGATCAGGGCCTGCAGCAGGGCGTCGCCGACGCCTTTGCCACGCCATGCCGCAAGCACCGCCATCCGGCCGATCCGGCCATCCGGGGTGAGCCGGCCGGCACCGATCGGCGTGCCGCCGGTGTCCCGGGCCAGGACGTGCACGCTCAGGGGATCGAGCGCGTCGATCTCCAGTTCGGCCGGTACCTGCTGTTCCTCGACGAACACGGTGAACCGCACCCGGTGCAGCGCGGCGTGCTGCGCCGGGTAATCGACCACGTCAACCTGGAAACCGGAGGCGGCCATGGCGGGCGGGCGGATCAGCCGCGCGGGGGCTCGTCCTTGCCGTCGGTCTCGTCGCTGTCATCGAAATCGACGATCACTTCGATGCCGTCGTCATGGATGGTGACCTCGTGCACGTCGGCCTGGATGGCCTCGTCATCGATGACCTCGACCGCGTCGGTGCCGTCGACGATGTCGTACTCGGCGACGTAGTCGTCTTCATCCTCCAACCCGGCATCGTCCACCAGCTGGTAGAAGCCGCCGGCGACCAGCGCCTGCACGGCATCACGGCCCTTGGCCGAGAGCTTCTGGTACAGCGCCGCGCCGATCTGTTCGGTGCCGGCCAGTACCTGGGCATCCTTGACCGGCAGGGCGAAGTCCAGGCCGCTGCAGTACAGGCTGGCGCCACGCTTGGCACGGCGCCAGGCCAGGCGCGCCCACGGGTGGCGCTGCAATTCCACGCCCGCGCCCAGCGCGGCTTCGATCTCCTCGCGCGGCAGCGGTTCGCCGTGCGCCATCACTTCCCCGGCGGCGCGGTAGGTGGTGATGAAGCGGCCGAACCAGTCGCCGAGCTTGTCCGGGTCGTTCATGCGGATCGCATTGAGCGCTTCGACCACGCGGTTCATCGAGACCACGTCGATCTCGTTCGGGTCCTGCGGCACCTTCAGGTCCGGATCCTGGTAACGGATGGACTCGTCGGCACCGTCAATCAGGGTATCGAGGTAGTCGCTGATCAGCTCGGCCGAGGCCGGGGCACGCATGCCGAAGGAGAAGGTCAGGCAGGGGTCTTCGGCGACGCCGTTGTGCGGCACGTTCGGCGGCAGGTAGAGCATGTCGCCCGGGGCCAGCACCCAGTCGTGGGTCGGCTTGAAGCGGCGCAGCAGCTTGAGTTCGACGTCGTCGCGGAAGTCCAGCGGCGGGCGCTTGCCCTTGATGGATTCGCTGGCATCGATCTGCCAGCGGCGGTGGCCGTAAGCCTGCAGCAGGAAGACGTCGTACTGGTCGACATGCGCCCCGACCGAGCCGCCGGTGGCGGCGAAGCTGATCATCACGTCATCCATGCGCCAGCGCGGCAGGAAGTTGAAGTGGCTGATCAGGGCGCGCACGTCGGCGTCCCACTTGTCCACGTCCTGGACCAGCAGGGTCCAGTCGTGGTCGGGCATGCCCGGGAACTCTTCTTCCTGGAACGGGCCGGTACGCACGCTCCAGCCATCGGTGGCGCGGTCGTGGGTGATCAGGCGCGACAGGGCGCCTTCCTCGCAGGCCAGGCCGGCGAGGTCTTCGGGCTGGACCGGCGTTTCGAAATCGGGGAATGCGCCGCGGATGAGCAGCGGGCGCTTCTGCCAGTAGTCGCGCAGGAAGGTGGCTGCGGGCATGCCCAGCGGAAGGCCGGGGCGGGCCTGGATGTCGATGACGGGGGTTTTGGTCTTGCGTGCGGCCATGGGGGAGATCCTTGCAGCGTATAGACGGGTATTCGGGGGCGCGACGGTGCCGCGCCCATGCCTTCAGATCGCCTTGGCCAGGTCCGCCGCCAGGCCGATGTAGCCGCCCGGGGTGAGGGCGCGCAGGCTCTGCTTGGCGTCGGCCGGCAGCTCCAGGGATTCGACGAAGGCCTGCATCGACTCGGTGGTGATGCCCTGACCACGGGTGAGGGCCTTGAGCTGTTCGTAGGGGTTGGGCAGGCCGTGGCGGCGCATGACGGTCTGCACGGCTTCGGCCAGTACTTCCCACGCGGCGTCCAGATCGGCGTCCAGGCGTTCCGGGTTCACGGTCAGCTTGCCCAGGCCCTTGGCCAGCGAGTCCAGGGCGACCTGGGTGTGGCCAAAGGCCGTGCCGACCGCACGCAGCACGGTGGAGTCGGTCAGATCACGCTGCCAGCGGCTGATCGGCAGCTTGGCGCTGAAATGCTCGAACAGGGCGTTGGCGATGCCGAAGTTGCCTTCGGCGTTTTCGAAATCGATCGGGTTGACCTTGTGTGGCATGGTCGACGAGCCGACTTCGCCTTCCTTGAGCTTCTGCTTGAAGTAGCCCAGCGAGATATAGCCCCAGACGTCGCGGGCCAGATCGATCAGGATGATGTTGGCGCGGCGCGCGGCATCGCCGATTTCGGCGACGTTGTCATGCGGTTCGATCTGGGTGGTGTACGGGTTGAACACCAGGCCGAGGCTTTCCACGAAGCGCTGGGCGAAGGCCGGCCAGTCCACGTCCGGGTAGGCGATGACGTGGGCGTTGTAGTTGCCCACCGCGCCGTTGATCTTGCCGGTCAGCTCCACCGCGGCGATCTGGCGGCGCTGGCGCTCCAGACGGGCCACCACGTTGGCCACTTCCTTGCCCAGGGTGGTCGGCGAGGCGGTCTGGCCGTGGGTACGCGACAGCATCGGCTGGGCCGCCTGGGCGTGGGCCAGGGCGCGCAGCACGCCGGCGATGTTGTCCAGCGACGGCAGCAGCACCTCGCGGCGGGCCTGCTCGAGCATCAGGCCATAGCTGAGGTTGTTGATGTCTTCGCTGGTGCAGGCGAAATGCACGAACTCCAGCGCCGGGCCCAGCTCGGCATCGGCGGCGAGCTGTTCCTTGATGAAGTACTCCACGGCCTTGACGTCATGGTTGGTGGTGCGCTCGATCTCCTTCACCCGCGCGGCGTGGGCCGGGGCGAAGTCGTCGGCCAGGGCGCGCAGGCGGGCGGTGGCGGCAGCCGAGAACGGGGCCAGTTCGACGATACCCGGCTCATTGGCCAGTGCCAGCAGCCATTCCACTTCCACCTTCACGCGGGCCTTGATCAGGCCGTATTCGGAGAAGATCGGGCGCAGGGCGTCGACCTTGCCGGCGTAGCGGCCATCGAGCGGGGACAGGGCGAGCAGGGCGAATTCGGACATGGCAGGGCGCAGGTCGTTGGCAGCGGGGGCCGTCATTCTACGCTGCCCCGGCGTCCTCGGCCTGTGCCATGCGCACCGTCACCGCCTGGATCCGGTGCCCGGCCATGCGCTTGATCGTGAACAGGTGCCCGTCGATCTCCAGCTGCTCGCCTTCCTCGGGCAGGCGCTGGAGCTGGTGCACGATCAGCCCGCCGACCGAATTCAGATGGTCGGGCGCGCTCAGGTCATGGCCCAGCAGGCGCTCCAGCCGAAAGATGGAGGTCGAGCCGGCCACCAGCAGGGTGCCGTCCGCGCCGCGGGTCGGGGCGTCCTTGACGATATGCGGGTGCTCGTCTTCGATATCGCCGACCACCACTTCCAGCAGGTCTTCCAGGGTGAAGTAGCCCAGGATGCGGCCGTGTTCTTCCACGCACAGTGCCAGGTGGGTGGTGCCGGTGCGGAAACGCTCCAGCACCAGCGGTACCGGGGTCTCCAGCGCGATCAGGTTGGCCGGGCGCAGCAGCGGGCGCAGATCGTCGGTCGGATGGCCGCGGGCGATCTCCACCAGCAGGTCCTTCATGTGCAGGATGCCGAGCACTTCCTCGCCGTCGCGGTCGAACCACGGGTAGCGGCTGTAGCGGCTCTCGGCGAACTCGGCCATCACGTCGGCCAGGCTCATCCCGTCGCGGAACGAACGCATATGGTCGCGCGAGCGCATCAGGTCGCCGGCCACCAGTTCGGGCAGTTCCAGCGCGTGGCTCATCAGCGTGAGGTCCTGGTCCGGCGCGCTGCCGGTGGGCTGCTGGCGGCCCACGATGAGCTTGAGTTCCTCGCGTGAATAACGGTGCGAGGTGTGCTCCACATCACCCCAGCCGGCCAGGCGCAGCAGCGCGTTGGCGCTGTTGTTGAGCAGCCAGATGGCCGGATACATCGCCCAGTAGAACAGGTACAGCGGTGCGGCCGTCCACAGCGACATTGCTTCCGGGCGGCGGATCGCCATCGATTTGGGGGCCAGTTCGCCGAGCACGATGTGCAGGAACGAGATGATGCTGAAGGCGATGATGAAAGCGGTCAGGCGCGAGGCTTCCGGGGTCAACCCCAGCGTATCGAACAGCGGTTGCAGCAGGTGCGCGAACGCCGGTTCGCCGACCCAGCCCAGGCCCAGCGAGGACAGCGTGATGCCCAGCTGGCAGGCGGACAGGTACGCATCCAGGTGCGCGTGCACGTTGAGCAGCAGGCGCCCACGCCAGCCGTGGTTCTCGGCCAGGCCGACGGCCTGGGTGTGGCGCAGCTTGACCAGGGCGAACTCGGCGGCCACGAAGAAGCCGTTGAGCACCACCAGCAGCAGGGCCAGTACCAGCAGCAGGAGGTTGCCGATCATTCGCGGCCCCGCAGCGGCGCTGCCAGGGGCGAAGGGGTACCCGCGGTCGCCGGGGCGGCGAGGGCGGTCATCGATGCGTGCGCGGCGGCACGCCCGGTACTACTGTCGGGATCGTCACCCATGGGGGCGGCAGGCTGTCTGAATGGAAGCGGATCCCGAGTCTAGCCGATCACTCACGGTCTTGGGTTTCAGCGGTGCTTGAGAGTATCGTGATCAGAGCCGCCAGCCAGGGAATCAGGCCCGTTGCCAGCCGCAGGTTCCCTTTCATCCACGAAAGACGTGCGGAGTTGAAGCAATGAGCAAGGGTTTCAGGATTGAACACGACAGCATGGGCGAGCTGCAGGTGCCCGCCGATGCGTTGTGGGGCGCGCAGACCCAGCGCGCCGTCGATAATTTCCCGGTGTCGGGCCAACGCATGCCGCGTGGTTTCATCCGCGCGCTCGGCCTGGTCAAGGGCGCTGCGGCGAACGTCAATGTCGAGCTGGGCCATCTGCCGCGCAACATCGGCAAGGCCATCGAAGCCGCTGCGGCGGACGTTGCCGACGGCCGCCACGACGCGCACTTCCCGATCGATGTGTACCAGACCGGTTCGGGCACCTCCTCGAACATGAATGCCAACGAGGTCATTGCCACGCTCGCCAACCGCGCGGGCAAGGCCGGCAAGACCGCGGTGCATCCCAACGATCACGTCAACCAGGGGCAAAGCTCCAACGATGTGATTCCCACCGCGCTGCGTGTCTCCGCGTTGCTGGGCGTGCATGAGCAGCTGCTGCCTTCACTGGTGCACCTGCGCAAGACCATCGACAAGCGCGGCCGTGCGCTGCGCAAGGTGGTCAAGACCGGTCGCACCCATCTGATGGACGCGATGCCGCTGACCTTCGAGCAGGAATTCGGTGCGTGGTCGGCGCAGTTGTCTTCGGCCCAGGATCGCATCGAGGACAGCCTCAAGCGGCTGCGGCGCCTGCCGCTGGGCGGCACGGCGATCGGCACCGGCATCAATGCCGACCCCCGGTTCGGCACGCTGGTGGCCAAGCAGCTCAAGCAGCAGACCGGCATCAAGTTCGACAGCGCGGAAAACAAGTTTGAAGGCCTGGCCGCGCAGGACGATGCGGTTGAACTGTCCGGCCAGCTCAATGCGTTGGCCGTGGCGCTGATCAAGATCGCCAACGACCTGCGCTGGATGAATGCCGGGCCGCTGGCCGGGCTGGGCGAGATCGAACTGCCGGCGCTGCAGCCGGGCAGCTCGATCATGCCGGGCAAGGTCAATCCGGTGATCCCCGAAGCCACCGTGATGGTGTGCGCCCAGGTGATCGGCCACCACACCGCGATCACCGTGGCCGGCCAGACCGGCAACTTCCAGTTGAACGTGACGCTGCCGCTGATCGCGGCGAACCTGCTCGATGGCATCAACCTGCTGGCCAACATCACCCGTCTGCTCGCCGATACCGCGATCGCCGGGCTGAAAGTGCGCGAGGATCGCGTCCGCGAGGCACTGGATCGCAACCCGATCCTGGTGACCGCCTTGAACCCGATCATCGGCTACGAAAAGGCGGCGGCGATCGCCAAGCGTGCCTACAAGGAACAACGCCCGGTGCTGGACGTGGCCAAGGAAGACAGTGGCCTGTCCGACGCCGAACTGCGCAGGCTGCTGGATCCGGCGGCCCTCACTGCCGGTGGCATCCATGGCGGCGGTGGCGGGGGCGGTTGAGCGCGCGTATGACCTGAAATAAAAAACGGGCCGAACGGCCCGTTTTTTTGTGCGCGAGTCCCCGCCCAAACTCAGTGGCGAGCGGCCTGCAGATTGCCGAAGGTCTCGGTGTAATCCTTGAACTCGGGGATCTTCGTGATCAGATCCGGCGGGATCGGCTGCATGCCGTCCGGCACCTGGATTTTCACCGAGCGCTTGGCCGGGTCCGGCGGGGCGTCGGTCAGGGTGTTCTGGCGCAGCACCTGCAGCTGGCCGAACATGCCCTGCAGCATCGCCTGCTGCTCCTCATTGAGCGGAATTTCGATCTCATCGATCTTCATGTGCCCGTTGGGCAGGATGATGATGTTCGGCGCAGGTGCGCGGCGCACGGTGACCATGCCGTCGCTGACGGTGATCTTGGGCTTGCTGCGCTCGGCGCGGTGATTGCGGTACTCCTGATCGCAACCGGTGGCGACCAGGCAGAACAGGGCGAACAGCAACAGACTCAGCTTCTTCATGAGCAGGGCAACGCATGCGACGGGAGGGGAGATTGTAGTCCTCCCGCACCGGGAAGGGCCTGCCTGCGACGCATCGTCGCAGGCAGTGCCGGGGTTACTTGCCGCAGTCGTCGATGTCGCTCTGGTCCATCGTCGCGTACGGCTGGAAGGCCGGCAGCGCGGCGGCCAGCGCCTGCTGCCTGGCCATCATGCCGGGCAGCAGCCCGCACAGCCTCTGGGCCTGATCCTCGATCTTCCTGGCTTCTTCATTCACGCGCGCCTCAATGCCCTGGGTGTCGCCGGAGAACATGCCTTTGATCGCTTCGCCGGCCGCCTTCACGCCCAGATTGGCACCGGCCACGCCGATTTCCATGCCGGCGTTGGCGAGCTGCTCGACCTGCTTGCGGTAGTCCAGCAGCAGCGCCCGCTGGTGGGCGTCCACGGTGACCGCCTTGCCGTCGATGAGCAGGTCGCCCTGGGGGCTGATCTCCGCCTTCGGGGTCTTCCCGTTGGCGATGGAAATGTTGCCCTGGCTGATCTCCCGGCGGGCCTTCTCGGTGGCCTCCTGCACGGTCTTGCCGATGCCATCGGTATCCAGCGCGCTGGTCGCCGGGGCGGCGGCGCTCTGGTCGGCGGGCGCCTTGCCCTTGCCACTGTCGGGGGCGGTACAGGCTGCGATCGGCAGGCACAACAGCAGGGCAGGCAGCAGCAGTCGAGTCGTCATGATGCGTATCCGTCAGAGGAGAAGAGAGGCTTACTTGCCGCGCGGCAGTTCAACCCGGCCGCGCACGTTGCTGTGGCGGATATCGCCGCTGCCGCTGTTGGCCACGCGCAGGTCGCCGCCGACATCGCGCGCGGTGACATCGCCCGACCCATGACGGTCCACGGTGACGCTGCCGCCGATATCGCGCAGGTCGGTGTCGCCGGAGCCGACGGTGCCGACGCGCACGTTGCCCTTGGCTTTGCGCACATCGGTATCCCCGGAGCCGACCACGCCGATCTCGACGTTGCCACCGACCGTATCCAGCTCGAAGTCGCCCGAGCCGATCGTGCCGACCTTGGCGTCCCCGCGGATGTTGCGGGCCTTGAAATCGCCCGAACCGACCGAGAGCAGGTTCAGCGCACCGGCACCGTCGAGGATGACATCGCCCGAGCCGACCGCTGCGGTCACCATGCCTTTGATCTCCTGAAGCTTGATGTCACCCGAGCCGACGTCCGCGCTCAGCGAGTGCGCACCGGTGACGCTGGCATCGCCCGAGCCGACCTTGAGCTGGACCAGGATCGAGTCCGGTACGGTGCCGCGCATGTCCAGGTAGGCATAGCTGCTGCCGCTGATGGTGAGCGTGTTGCGGGCGTCGCGCTGCAGGCGGACGACGAGCTTGTCGCCGACCTTCTGCTGGGTCACGGTCAGTTCGCGCAGCCAATCCGCGTTGGAGGCGCAGGCGCGCCCCCCGAGCTGGGCCGCGCCCGGGCCAGCCTGCAGCACCAGATCGTGCTGGTTCACTTCGAACACCACCGCCTTGGCGCCGGCCAGGTCGAGCTTCAGGTCACGGGCTTCGTTGAACGTGCACTGCGGCTCATTGGCGAGCGCGGTCAGCGGCAGCAACAGCAGGGAAGCAACAGCGAGCGTGCGGATCATGGGCGGTTCCTCGATGAAGGGCAGGGATCAGATTTCGCCGGCGCGGCGGCGCAGGCGGATGGCCAGGAACAGGAACACCACGCCGACGGCGGCACCGATCCACAGTTCCGGCATCGCGAAGGCAGCCAGTTGGTGGCTCGGGCCCAGTTCGTTGACCAGGTTGTCCATGTTGCCGTTGCCGCTGAACATCGACTCGCCGCGGTAGAACTGGTCGCTGGCCGGGACCGCGCTGAGCAGCAGGCGGCCCACGATGTGCTTCCAGAACCAGCCGCCGGTCAGGTCGAACAGGGTCATCAGCTTGGTGGTGCTGACGATGATGCCGGCGAACAGCGGCAGCATCACCGCCCACAGGAACGGCTTGGTCTTGGCCCAGGCCGAGCACAGCAGCAGCCAGCCAACGGTCGGCAGGGCCCAGAGCAGGTAGACCGGGATCCAGGACAGATGACCGGCGAGAATGGTCAGCGGGCTGGCCGGACCCCAGATCAGCAGCATCGGATCGCCGCCGTGGGCGATCACCACGATCGAGATCATCACCAGGAAGCCGAACATGGTCAGGGCCGAGGCGATCACCGCGATGAGCGGGGCGATCAGCAGCGCACTCACGGCCTTGGACAGGACGGTGGACGTATCCGACAGCGGCAATGACTTCCAGAACAGGATGCTGCGGTCGCGACGGTCGTCGTACAGGGCGCCCAGGCAGTAGAAGAACACCACGAAGGCGAGCACGATCAGCGGCCAGCCCGAGCTCAGGATCAGGGTCAGATCCAGGCCGTTGGCCAGGTCATGCAGGTTTTTGGCATCGAGCTTGCTGGTCAGCAGACTCAGGTCCAGGCCGTTGATGCTGACATTTTCGTCGTTGAGGTGGAGGCCGCCGCTCTTGACCGCACGGTGCATGGCCACCAGGCCGAACACGATGCCGAGCAGGCTCATCACCAGCGAGATGCCACCGGCGATCACCGGCGCATACAGGAACCCGCCGCGGTTTTCCCAGTACTCACGCTTGAGCAGCCACTTGAACGAGCTGGCCTTGCTGATGGGGTGGTTGACGGTGTTCATGCGTAGGTTCCCTTCATGATGGCCACGAACAGATCCGCCAGCCCCGGGCTGCGGATTTCGCCCAAGGGCGTGAGCTGGGCGCGTGGCACCCCGTCGAACAGCAGCACGGTCTTGCCGAAGGGCAGGGCGCGTTCGTCGATCGGCTTGAGTGCGCGCGCGGCCTCGACGGCATCGGCCGACACCAGCACTTCGGTATAGCGCTCGCCGATGTCTTCCATATCGGTGGTGAGCACGATGCGGCCATCACGGATGAACATCACATCGGTGAGGATGTGCTCGATCTCTTCCACCTGGTGGGTGGTGACGATGATCGTCTTCTGCTCATCGAAGTAGTCCTCCAGCAGACGCTGGTAGAACTCCTTGCGGTACAGGATGTCCAGGCCCAGGGTCGGCTCGTCCAGCACCAGCACCTTGGCATCGATGGCCATCACCAGGGCCAGGTGCAGCTGCACGATCATGCCCTTGGACAGTTCGCGCACGCGCTGCTTGGGATGCAGCTTGGTGGAGGCCAGGAAGCGCTCGCAGCGCGCCCGGTCGAAACGCGGATGGGTGCCGGCGACGAAATCGATGGCCTCGCGCACCTTCATCCAGCGCGGCAGCACCGCCACGTCGGCGATGAAGCACACATCGTTCATCAGGGCGTTGCGCTGCTCGGTCGGGTCCAGCCCGAGCACGCGCAGCTCGCCTTCCACCGAGGTCAGGCCGAGCAGCGCCTTGAGCAGGGTGGTCTTGCCGGCGCCGTTGGGGCCGATCAGCCCGGTGATGCGGCCGGGTGCGATCGTGAAACTGGTGTTGTCCAGCGCCACGGTCTGTTTGTAGGCCTTGCGCAGGCCTCGAGCGGAAATGACGACATCACTTGCAACGGCATTCATGAGGATTTCCCCTGGGGCAGCAATTCGTCGAGGTTCAGGCCGAGGCGTTGGATGCGCTCCAGGACCAGCGGCCATTCTTCATTGAGAAACCGGTCGCGCTCGCTGCTGCGCAGCTGCGTGGCCGCTTCCTCGGTCATGAACATGCCCAGGCCGCGGCGCTTTTCGACCAGGCCTTCATCAGCCAGTTCCTGGTAGGCGCGCGATACGGTGATGGGGTTGAGCTGGTACTCGGCGGCAACCTGCCGGACCGAAGGCAGGGCATCGCCGGGCTTGATGATGCCGTCAAGCATCATGGCGATCACCCGCTCTTTCAGCTGGCGGTAGATCGGAGCACCATCGCTCCATTGAATATCGCTCATGGTCAGCTCCGTGGGTTCAGCGACTGCGCGAATGAGAAGTAAGGCATGGACAGGGAGCTGTGCAGCCGGCGGGGGGGCGTGGGGGCGCCGTTGGCGGTCCCTGCCTCGATGACGCCTGCGTCCTGCGGGCCTTCAAACACATCGGCGCTGGCAGGGCTGCCAGCGTCACCGGAGGGGATGCCGAACCAGCCGAGCAGGAGCAACGCCGAGGCGGCGGTGACGGCTTTGGCGGCGTGGCGGTGGCGCATGCGGTTCATGGGCTTCCCCTGTCTAGGTGACTGGTGTTGTATGCAACTATAACACCGGCACGCCGAAGATCAACAGGGGACGATACCCAACTGATGGCAGGGGCGGCATGACCGCGTTCGAAATATCCCAAGTCATTGAATATAAACAATATGTTATCAGTGTGCGGCGTCGAACTGCGCCAGCGCACATTCATTGATGTCAATGGTATGGCAAGCCACCAGCGCATTCAGGCAATCATATGCGGATGTCAGCCGCCGCGGCTGACATCGCCAGATGCGACAAAGCAGCCCTGAATGGGGCCGACCCGCGCCCTGCAGGTGGCGCCGCGACCGCGTTGCTGGTGGGCGCCCGAAACCGGCGGACCGGCGGCGTCCGGCGGCAAAAACACCGGTGATATAGTGCCGCCGCAGCCTTGGCAGCCCTTGCCAGGCCCGTTCACCCCCTCGTTGTCCCCACTTTGGAGTGTCGCGATGCACAACGTGTCTCTGCTGTCGTCTGTCCGTCGCGACCGCGCGCCGCGCCGGGCGCGTTGGTCCCTGCTGTTGCTGGCGGCCGGCCTGCTGGTGGGCGCGTCGGCCCAGGCGGCCGATCTGCTGGATGTGAGCTACCGCCCGCTGGCCGGGAAGGGCGAGGTCAACCTGGCCAAGCAGTACGGCGGCAAGGTGCTGCTGGTGGTCAACACCGCCAGCAAGTGCGGTTTCACCCCGCAGTACGAAGGTCTGGAGGCGTTGCAGCGCAAGTACGCCGCGCGTGGTTTCTCGGTGCTTGGCTTCCCTTCCAACGACTTCAAGGGGCAGGAGCCGGGCGACGAGACCCAGATCCAGGAGTTCTGCACGCTGACCTACGGCGTGAAGTTCCCGATGTTCCAGAAGGTGGTGGTGACCGGGCCGGACGCGACGCCGCTGTATCGCAGTCTCGCCACCGCCACGGGCGTGTCCCCGGGCTGGAACTTCCACAAGTATCTGATCAGCCGCGACGGCCGGGTGGTGGCGCAGTTCCCGAGCAAGGTCACGCCGGACGATCCGAAGCTGGTGGCGGCGATCGAACGTGAACTCTCTGTCACCGCCAACAAGCGCTGACGATATCGACATCTCGGACGCGCGTGCGACAATGGTTGCTTTCGCGCCGACGTCGGCGTCCAGTCACTTCCAGGAATGCAGCGAATGAAGATGGGAATGCGCGGCGCCGCGGCGTCGGTTCTGATTCTGGCGATGGGTGCCACCGGTACCGCGATGTCGCAACAACCAGCCGCCCGCGCGGCTGTCAAGGAGACTTCCACTTTGAACACCCAACGGGAAAAGCTCGGCTACGCCATCGGTATCGATGTGGCCAATTCGTTCGGTCCGATTTCCAGCGAGATCGACCTGGCCGCCCTGCGCCGCGGTGTGACCAATGCCTTTGAAGGCAAGCAGCCGCTCATCAGCCAGGAAGAGGCGCAGAAGACCGATGCCGCCCTGCGCCAGGCCGTGATGGCCAAGAGCGGCCAGCCGGTTCCGGGCGTTGCGCCGGGCACCGCGCCGCCGAAGGTGGACCGTGAAAAGGTCGGCCTGATGCTGGGCGGCTTCGCCGTGGGCCCGTCGCTGGCACCGCTGAAGGACGATCTGGACCTGGACGCGCTGTTCGATGCGGTCAGCACCACCTTCAACAATGGCACCCCGAAGATGACGGCCGAGCAGGCCAAGGCCACGCTGGAAGGCTTCATGAAGGGCAAGCAGGCTGAAATGGACGCCAAGTCCGCCGCCCAGGCCGGTACCAACCGGGTGGATGGCAACAACTTCCTGGCCAAGAACAAGACCGCGCCGGGCGTGGTGACCACCGCCTCGGGTCTGCAGTACCAGGTGCTGCGCCCGGGTTCGGGTGAGCGCCCGATGCCGACCAGCAAGGTGCGCGTGAACTACGAAGGCAAGCTGCTCGACGGCACCGTGTTCGACAGCAGCTACCAGCGTGGCCAGCCGATCGAGTTCGGTCTGGACCAGGTGATCAAGGGCTGGTCCGAAGGCGTTTCGCTGATGCCGACCGGCTCGAAGTACCGCTTCTGGATTCCGGGCGAGCTGGCCTATGGCGAGCAGGGCACCCCGGGCGGCCCGATCGGTCCGAACGCGACGCTGACGTTCGACGTCGAGCTGCTGAACGTTCTGCCGTAACGGATCTGGAGCACCACCGCCCATGCGCGTTGCGATTTTCGGTACCGGCTACGTCGGTCTTGTCACGGGTACCTGCCTGGCCGAGGTTGGCCACCAGGTGATCTGTGTCGATATCGACCAGGCCAAGGTCGACGGCCTCAACAACGGGATCATCCCGATCTATGAGCCCGGCCTGGAACCGATGGTCAAGGCCAACCACGATGCGTCGCGGTTGACCTTCACCTCCGACGCCGCCGCCGCGATCGCGCATGGCCAGGTGATCTTCATTGCCGTGGGCACGCCACCGGACGAGGACGGCAGTGCCGACCTGCAGTACGTGCTGGCCGTGGCCCGCACCATCGGCCGGCACATCACCGTGCCGGTGGTGGTGGTGAACAAATCGACCGTGCCGGTTGGCACGGCCGACAAAGTCCGTGAGGCCATCGCGCAGGCGCTGGCCGAGCGCGGCGTGGAGATCGCGTTCGACGTGGTCTCCAACCCCGAATTCCTCAAGGAAGGTGACGCGGTCGCCGACTGCATGCGGCCCGACCGCATCGTGGTGGGCGCGTCCAATCCCGAATCGGTCGCGCTGATGCGCCGCCTGTATGCGCCGTTCAATCGCAATCACGACCGCGTGGTGGAGATGGACGTGCGCTCGGCGGAGCTGACCAAGTACGCGGCCAACGCGATGCTGGCGACCAAGATTTCGTTCATGAACGAAATCGCCAATATCGCCGAGAAGGTCGGTGCCGACATCGAGCAGGTCCGTCAGGGCATCGGCTCGGATCCGCGCATCGGCTGGCACTTCATCTATCCCGGCGCCGGCTACGGCGGCTCGTGCTTCCCCAAGGATGTGCAGGCCCTGGCCCGGACCGCCCAGCAGCATGGCCATGAGCCGAAGCTGTTGAACGCGGTGGAAGCCGTCAACGAGCACCAGAAGGGGCATCTGTACGCCCTGATCCAGCGCCACTACGACCGTGGCGAGGATGAAGGCGTGCGCGGCAAGACCTTCGCGGTGTGGGGCCTGGCGTTCAAGCCCAACACCGATGACATGCGTGAAGCCTCCAGCCGCCGCCTGCTGGCGCAGCTGTGGGAGGCGGGGGCGCAGGTGCGCGCCTACGATCCGGAAGCGACCGAAGAAGCGCGCCGCATTTTCGGCGAGCGCGATGATCTGGTGTTCTGCGACAACGCGTACGACGCCCTCGAGGGCGCCGATGCGCTGGTCGTGGTGACCGAATGGAAGCAGTTCCGCAGCCCGGATTTCGTCCGCCTGCGCGAGATGCTCAACGATGCGGTCGTGTTTGACGGCCGCAATCTGTACGACCCGCAGGACATCGAAGCCGCGGGCCTGGCTTACTACGGCATTGGCCGGGGACGTTCGTTGAATGCATGAGTCCACACCCTCCGAGCGCGAACAGGCACTGGAAGCACGCCTGATCGAGCTGGAAATGCGCGTCTCCTTCCAGGAGCAGGCGTTGGCCGAACTGAGCGAGGCCCTGGCCGATGCGCGCATGGAAGGCAACCGCAATGCCGACCTGACCCGTATCCTGCTCGAAGACCTCGGCAAGGTCCGCACCGCGTTGTATTCCGATTCGGCCGAAGAGCCGCCGCCTCCGCATTACTGATCTGACGTCATGAGCGATACTCTCCGCGACCAGCTGCTGGGCCTTGGCTTCAAAGCCGCGCCCAAACCCGAACGAACCAACGACCGCAAGCCGGATCGTCGACCCGACGCGCGCCGTGACGGCCGCCCGGCCGGCAAGCCGCAGGGCGCACGCCCGGCCGGCAAGCCAGGCGAGGGCCAGCGCCCCGCCCGCGACGGCGACCGCCGCCCGCAGGGCAAGGGCCGCCCCGCCGGTGCCCGCCCGCCGCAGGGCGCACCCGGCAAACCGCGCTCGCGCGAGGACATCGACCTCGCCAAGGCGTATGCGATCCGCGCGCAGAAGGAAAAAGACGACCGCATCGAGGCCGAGCGCCTGAAGCAGGAAGAAGCGCGTCTGCGTCGCGAAGCCAAGGCCAAGCTGGAGGTCCTGCTGGAAGGCAAGTCGCTCAACGCTGAAGCGGCCGACATCGCGCGCCACTTCCCCTATGGCGGCAAGATCAAGCGCATCTACGTCACCGCCGATCAGCTCAAGGCACTCAATGCCGGCGAGCTCGGCGTGCTGCAGCAGAACGGCCGCTATGTGCTGGTGACTGCCGCGGTGCTGGCCGACGCCGAAGCGGTGTTCGCACCGTCGGTGGCGCTGAAGGTCGATCCGGATGCGCCGGCCGGTGAAGATCCGTATGCCGATCCGCAGTACCAGGTGCCCGACGACCTGGTCTGGTAAGCCAACGCAACCATTGTTGAACGCACTGGGCGCCGTCAGGCGCCCGTTGCATGTCAGGAGCAGGGCCATGCAGGAACGCAGTCCCGGGTATTTCCCGCATATCGATGGCCTGCGTGCGATCGCCGTGCTGGCGGTCATCCTCTATCACCTCAAGGCGAGCTGGTTGCCGGGTGGCTTCACTGGCGTGGATGTGTTCTTCGTCATCTCCGGTTTCGTGGTCAGCGCCTCGGTGGATCGCCTGCCGGCGGTCGGCGGCTGGGCCGGGCTGGCACGCTTCTATGCGCGCCGCATGCGTCGCATCGCGCCGGCACTGGTGGTCTGCCTGCTGGTAACGGCGATGCTCAGCGCGTTGCTGATTCCCGAATCCTGGCTCAGCGAGACCAGCGACAAGACCGGCCGGATGGCGTTCTTCGGGCTGAGCAACTGGGTGCTGGCCAGCACCGGCAACGACTACTTCTCGCCGCGCACCGAGTTCAATCCGTACACGCATACCTGGTCGCTGGGTGTGGAAGAGCAGTTCTACCTGCTGTTCCCGCTGTTGTTCCTGGCGTGGGCCAGAGGCCCGCGCGGGCGCTGGCTGTCGCTGGGCCTGTTCGGCGTGGCAACCGTGGCATCGCTGGGCTACGCGGTGTTCCGCGCGCGGCAGGGCGGTCATGAGATCGATGCGTTCTACCTGACCACCACCCGCTTCTGGCAGCTGGGCGCTGGCGTGCTGCTGTTCCAGCTATTGTCCCTGAGCGGCCGGGTCACGCCGCCACCGGCTCCGCCGCGCGGTATCAGCTGGCGCTCGCCGCTGCTGGTGCTGAGCCTTGCGGCGCTGGGCTATGGGTTGTGGGCGGCACGGCCGGGGCATTCGCCGTGGATCGATGGGCTGTGGCCGGTGGTGGGCACGCTGGGGTTGCTGGGCCTGCTGCAGCGCTCACCCGGGGGCTGGATCGGGCGCGCGCTGGCGACCACGCCGATGGTGACGATCGGTCGGCTGTCCTACTCGCTGTACCTGTGGCACTGGCCGGTCTTCGTGCTGTTCCGCTGGACGGTGGGCCTGGAGACGGTGGCCACCGGCAGCGCCGCGCTGCTGTGCGTGGCACTGTTGTCCTGGCTGTCGTGGCGCTGGGTGGAACAGCCCCTGCGGCATGGGGCACGCTGGCGCGTCAGCAACGCGCGCTGGGTCGTGGTCGGGCTGGGCGTACTGGTGCTCGGCGCCGGCCTGCAGTCGGCGCTGGTCAAGACCCAGCAGTACACCTCGCTCAGTGTGGTCAGCCGTGCCCCGCTGGACTGGTACCCGTATGCCAAGGGGCTGAAGAAGGAAATCCCGGACTGCCGCGTGCGGGTCAGCAACGTGCCGGTGCTGGGCGGGCAGGCGCGTCTGTATGAGCGTGGTGAGTGCCCGGGACGCACCGCATCCACCCGCCAACTGTTCGTGGCCGGTGATTCGCATGCGCTGGCCTACCACGAAATGTTGCAGCGCCTGGTTGTGCGGGATGGAGCGCCGATCCGCCTGTATGGCAGCGGAGGGTGCGCGCTGGTTGGGCTGCGCGCCTGGCAGGGGCCCAATCCGGCCTGCGAGGCCTATGCGCGCAATGTGCTGGATGATATCCAGGCGCGTGCGCAGCCGGGCGATGTGGTGCTGTTGGCAGGGCTGCGGCTGCCGCGCCTGTCTGAGCAGTACGCACTGTTCGATGTCGCGCAGGTTCGCGCCGACCATCTGAGCGAGGCGGCCAATGCAGGCCGCACCGCCGAAATCGCGCACTGGATCGAGCAGCTCAGGCCGCTGGCCGATCGCGGTGTTCACATCGTGCTGGAAGCGCCCAAACCCGTGCTGCCCGCGCCCCCGTACCGGTGCTCGGATCTATTCAACCGCCACAACCCGATCTGCGCCAACGGCATGACCGTGCCGCGCAGCGAGATCGAGCAGTTGCGTGCCCCGGTATTGGCCGGCCTGCAGCAGGTGGCTGCAGGTCTGCCCGGCGCGTCGATCTGGGATCCGATGCCGTTGCTGTGCCCCGGCGAGCAATGCCTGCCGACCCGTGAGGGCAAGCCGCTGTTCTTCGATGGTGACCATCTCAGCGGCTATGGCAATCGTCTGCTGCTGCCGGATTTCCAGGCGCAGTTGGAGCGGTGGGAGACGACGGCGCCCGCCGTCGCCCCCTGAATCACACCGCCCGCGATCAGTCGCGGGTAGCCGTGTCTGCAGCGGCTTCGATCGGCCCGGCGACTTCCTGGCCCGCCTGCCAGACCGCGCCAATGCGCTGCGTGTTGGCGATATCCACCAGCGGATCGGCATCGAGCACCAGCAGGTCGGCGCGCTTGCCGGCGGCAATGCGGCCGCGGTCGGTCTGCCCCAGCAATGCCGCCGCTTGCGTGGTGGCGACGTGCAAGGCTTCGGAGGGCGTCAGCCCGGCCTCCACCAACAGCTGCAGTTCCCGGTGTTCGGCCACGCCGATCACCCGTTGCGGCATCGCGCCGGCATCGGTGCCGAAGCCAAGCTTCACCCCGGCCGCATGCAGGCGGCGCACGTTGTCCAGATTGGTCGCGACCGCCTTGCGTGCGGCCGGTATGCCATCGCTGGCCAGCTGGCTGCGCTGCCACTCCGGCTGCGACCAGCGCGCCAGCACATCGGCGTGCAGTGCCTGGCGCAGGAAGGGCTGCTGCAATGCCAGCGGATGCTCGGCATACCCGTAGTTGGCCTCGTCGATGGCGATGGTGGGGATGTACCAGGTGCCCTGGTCGCGCATCTTCCGCGCCAGCATCGGGTCCACCGCGCGGTCGCGGATACCGTGGGCGAGGATGTCGACGTTGGCATCGACCAGGTCGCGGGCCTGCTCGAGATCGTGGATGTGGGCGGCGACCTTGAGCCCGCGCCCATGCGCTTCGGCGATGGCCGCGCGGTAGACCTCCGGGGTCATCATCGGACGCTTGCCGCCGAGATCATCGACCCACAGCTTGATCAGATCCACGCCATCGGCGTGCTGGATGGCCACGGCCGCGCGCGCCTGCTCGGCGTTGCGCGGCCGTGCCACCGGGTCATGGCGCAGACCCATGGTATCTGCCGGGGGTGCGCCATCCGGGGCGCCGATACCGCCGCCGGCGCCATACAGCTGCGCACCCAGGCCGGGATCGGCGTTCACCGCTTGGCGGATGGCGAAAAAGTCCGCGCCGTTCATGCCCAGCGCCGTCACCGTGGTGATGCCGTAGCGCTGGAACTGGCGCAGGTCACGCACCACGTTGTCATGGGTGTAGAAACGGTCGCCGTGCTCCAGCCCCTGCGTGTTGCCAACATGGGCATGGTCGCTGACCAGGCCGGGCAACAGGGTCTTGCCGGTGTAATCGATGCGGCGCGCGCCGGTGGCGGCCGCCGGCAGCGGCGTGCCGACATGCACGATCCGCGCGCCGTCGATCAGCACCGGTGTGATGCCGAGGTCGCGCGTGCCATCGAAGACACGGGCATTGTCGAACAGGATCGGCTCGGCTGCGGCAGGCAGGGCGGTGGTGGCGGCAAGCAGCAGCGCCCACAGGCGGGTCGGTCGCATCGGCGGCTCCAGTCAGGGGGAGCCTTGAGCCTACCCCATCCGGGGGATCGGGTTGCCGGCCACTGGCCGGCATTACCGGCAGCGGATGATCAGCGCGTGCGCGCGCGCAGCAGCGGCAGGCTGATCGCGAAGAAGCACAGCAAGGCGCCGGCCAACGCAAACCCGCTGCCCGCGAGGAACGCGGTACGGCCCTGATCGATCGGCCACAACTGGCCCGCGATCAGCGCGCCGAGCACGCCGCCCACCCCGGAGGAGAAGCCGTACAACAAGCCCTGGCCATGGCCGTTGAGGCGCCCGGGGAAGTAGGTGGCCAGCATCTGCATCGCGGCGGCGAAGAAGGCGGCGAAGCCCAGTGCATGCGCGGTCTGGGCGACCAGCATCACCGGTAGGTTCTCCGGGAACAGCGCGGTGACCGCCCAGCGCACGGTGGAACTGAGCAGGGCGATCAGCAGCATCCAGCTGGCGTCATAGCGCCGGAAGAAGCGCCCGATGGTGAAGAACACGCCCACTTCGAACACCACCCCGACCGTCCACAGCACGCCCAGGGTGGAGGTCGCATAGCCGTGGTGATCCATGTAGACCGAAAAGAACGTGTAGTACGGGCCGAACGACAGCTGCTCCATGAACGCGGCCAGGAAGAACGCCAGCACCTGCGGCTTGCGCACGATCGCCCAGAAGCCACTGGCATCGCCGTCAGTGCGCTGCAGGTTGCGTGCGTAGTGGTTGGCAAAGCCCGAGGCGGTCAGCAGGCCGAACAGCGGCAGCATCAACCACGGCAGCAGATGCGCGTTGCCGGCACCGCCGTCGCCTTCGATGATCCAGCCGAACAGCATCACCACGGCGATGAAGCCCAGCGAGCCCCAGACCCGGATCAGCCCATAGCGATGGCTGTCGCTGCCCAGGTGCGTCAACGTGATCGATTCGAACTGCGGCATCACCGCGTTGTAGAAGAAGCAGAACGCGATCATCGCCGGGTACAGCCACGGCTGCGGCAATGGCAGCAGGAACGCGCAGAAGGTCAGCAGGGTGAGCACGCAGCCCAGCCGCAGCCAGAAGATCGGGCGCGGCGAGGCGGCGGCGAGGGAGGTCCAGGTGGTGGGGGCCACGATGCGGGTGGCGTACCAGATGCCCATCATCACGCTGATCGCGGTCACGCTCATGCCACGCGAGGTCAGGAACAACGACCAGTACGGCGTGAACGCGCCCAGGGCGGCGTAATAGAACAGGTAGAACGACGACAGGCGCACGGCCGGTACGGCGTCGCGGGGGAGGGCGGTCATGCAGGGTCTCGGAGGGCGCGCACCCGCCAACAGTGGGTGCCTACCCGTGCATTATGCCGGTAGCACCCGACCGTGGGTCGGGCAAACGAACGACACCGTCAATCCATCACGCCGGTAGCACCCGACCGTTGGTCGGGTGACGCGGTCATTCCGGATCGTAATCCAGGTTCGAGGCCAGCCAGCGCTCGGCCTGCACGCGGTCCACGCCTTTGCGCTTGGCATAGTCGACCACCTGCTCACGGGTGACCCGGCCGACCACGAAATACTGGCTCTGCGGGTGGCTGAAGTAATAGCCCGACACCGCCGCGGTGGGCAGCATCGCAAAGCTCTCGGTCAGCTGCATGTCCGCGTTGCGCTCGGCATCCAGCAAGCGGAACAGCGTGGCCTTCTCGCTGTGTTCCGGGCAGGCCGGATAGCCCGGGGCAGGACGGATGCCGGCGTACTTTTCGGCGATCAGCGATTCGTTGTCCAGCTGCTCATCGGGCTGGTAGCCCCAGTAATCCATGCGCACGTGCTGGTGCAGGCGCTCGGCCAGCGCTTCGGCCAGGCGGTCGGCCAGCGCCTTGAGCAGGATCGCGTTGTAATCGTCGTGATCGGCCTCGAAGCGGGCCACGTGCGGGTCGATGCCGATGCCGGCGGTGACCGCGAACGCGCCGATCCAATCCTGCTTGCCGCTGTCGGCCGGGGCGATGAAATCGGCCAGGCAGAAATCCGGGCGTTCGACCGGCTTGTCCACCTGCTGGCGCAGGAAGTGCAGCACCGCCGGGCCGTTGTCTGTGCGCAGGTGCACGTCATCGCCGACGCTGTTGGCTGGCCACAGGCCGAACACGGCCTTGGCGGTCAGCCACTTTTCCTCGACGATGCGGGTGAGCATCGCGCGGGCGTCCTGGTACAGGTCGGTGGCCTGCGGGCCGACGATCTCATCGGTCAGGATCGCCGGGAACTTGCCGGCAAGTTCCCAGGCCTGGAAGAACGGGGTCCAGTCGATCACCTCGACCAGGTCGGCCAGTGGGTAATCGTCGAGCACATGCAGGCCCGGCTTGCGCGGCGCCGGTGGTGTGTAGTTGCCCCAGTCGCCCACGAACCGCTGGGCGCGTGCCTTGGCGAGGGTGACCAACCGCTTGGCGTCGCCACGGTTGCGGTGGCGTTGGCGGATGTCGGCGTAGTCGGCCTCGTTGGCGGCCACGAAGGCATCGCGCAGCTCACGCGAGATCAGCGATTGCGCCACGCCGACCGCGCGCGAGGCATCCTTCACCCACACCGTGGGCGCCTTGTAATGCGGGTCGATCTTCAGCGCGGTGTGCGCGCGCGAGGTGGTCGCACCGCCGATCATCAGCGGCATGGTGAAGCCCTGGCGCTCCATCTCGCGGGCGACGTGGCTCATCTCTTCCAGCGAGGGCGTGATCAGGCCGGACAGGCCGATGATGTCGGCGTTCTCGGCGCGCGCGGCGTCCAGGATCTTCTGCGCCGGGACCATCACGCCCAGATCGACCACGTCGAAGTTGTTGCAGGCCAGGACCACACCGACGATGTTCTTGCCGATGTCGTGCACATCACCCTTGACCGTGGCCATGATGATCTTGCCGTTGCTCTTGGCGGTGTCGCCGCTGCGGGCCTTTTCCGCCTCGATGTACGGCAGCAGGTAGGCCACCGCCTTCTTCATCACGCGTGCGGATTTGACCACCTGCGGCAGGAACATCTTGCCGGCGCCAAACAGGTCGCCCACGATGTTCATGCCGTCCATCAGCGGCCCTTCGATCACATCCAGCGGACGGGTCGAACGCGCACGCGCCTCTTCGGTGTCCTGCTCGACCCACGCATCCATGCCGTGCACCAGCGCATGGGCAAGGCGGTCATTGACCGGCTTCTCGCGCCAGGCCAGGTCTTCGCCGCGCACTTCGCCCTTCTTGCCCTTGTAGCGCTCGGCGATCTCCAGCAGGCGCTCGGTGCCATCGCTGCGGCGGTTGAGGATCACATCCTCAACGCGCTCGCGCAGCTCGGCGTCGAGATCATCGTAGATCGGCATCGCGCCGGCGTTGACGATGCCCATGTCCATGCCCGCGCCGATGGCATGGAACAGGAACACCGAGTGGATCGCCTGGCGCACGGTTTCATTGCCGCGGAAGGAGAACGACACGTTGGAGACGCCGCCGGAGACATGGCAGTGCGGCAACGTCCGCTTGATGATGCGGGTGGCTTCGATGAAGTCGACCGCGTAGTTGTCGTGTTCTTCGATGCCGGTGGCGACGGCGAAGATGTTCGGGTCGAAGATGATGTCCTGTGGCGGGAAGCCGACCTGCTCGGTCAGGACCCGGTAGGCGCGGGTGCAGATCTCGACCTTGCGCGCGCACGTATCGGCCTGACCTTCTTCATCGAAGGCCATCACCACGGCCGCCGCGCCGTAACGCAGTACCTTGCGCGCCTGTTCGATGAACTGCGCTTCGCCTTCCTTGAGCGAGATCGAGTTGACCACGCTCTTGCCCTGCAGGCACTTCAGCCCCGCTTCGATCACGCTCCACTTGGAGGAGTCGACCATCACCGGAATCCGGGCGATGTCCGGCTCGGACATGATCAGGTTGAGGTAGCGCGTCATCGCCTTTTCGGAATCGATCAGGCCCTCGTCCATGTTGACGTCGAGAATCTGCGCGCCGTTGGCGACCTGCTGGCGCGCCACTTCCACCGCTTCCTCGTAGCGCTCTTCCTTGACCAGCTTGCGGAACTGCGCGCTGCCGGTGACGTTGGTGCGCTCACCGATGTTGACGAACAGCAGGTCCGGGGTGATGACCAGCGGCTCGAGACCGGACAGGCGAGTGTGGCGGGAAGACGTCATGGGCAGGCGGGCACGGGCTGGCGGAGGAAGGTCAACGACAACGGGAGCGTGGGGCGGATGCGGTCATGCCGCGTCTTCCAGCGGTGGTGCGGGCAGGCGGCGCGGCGGCAGATCCGCCACCGCTTCGGCGATGGCACGGATGTGTGCCGGGGTGGTGCCGCAGCAGCCGCCCACCAGGTTGAGCAGACCGGCGCTGGCGAATTCGCGCAGCGTGGTGGCCATTTCTTCCGGGGTTTCGTCGTACTCACCGAACGCATTGGGCAAGCCGGCATTGGGATGCGCGCTGACCAGACACTCGGCCACCGTGGACAAGGTTTCCACGTGGGGCCGCATGTCGCTGGCACCGAGCGCGCAGTTCAGCCCGATCGACAGCGGCCGGCCGTGCGCGACCGAGGCGTAGAACGCCTCTGCCGTCTGCCCGGACAACGTGCGCCCGGAGGCATCGGTGATGGTGCCGGAGATCATCACCGGCAGCCGCCCGCCGCGGGCATCGAACACTTCTTCGATGGCGAACAGCGCGGCTTTGGCGTTGAGCGTGTCGAAGATGGTTTCCACCATCAGGGTGTCGGCACCGCCGTCGATCAGCCCATCGATGGCCTCGCGGTAGGTCTCGCGCAGCGCATCGAAGCTGGTGTTGCGGAAGCCGGGATCGTTCACGTCCGGGCTGATCGACGCGGTGCGGCTGGTGGGGCCGAGTACGCCGATCACGAAGCGCGGCTTGCCCGGCGTGGTCGTCGCGACCGCATCGCAGCAGGCGCGCGCTACTGCGGCACCGGCTTTGTTGAGCTCGTAGACCAGGTGTTCAAGGTGATAGTCGGCCTGGCTGACCGAGGTCGCGTTGAACGTATTGGTCTCGACCAGATCGGCGCCGGCTTCCAGGTACGCGGTATGGATGCTGCCGATCACCTCCGGGCGGGTCAACAACAGCAGGTCGTTGTTGCCCTTGAGGTCATGTCCCTGCGGCGTGTCGCCGGGCGCGGCATGGTCGCAGCCGGGCCCGTGCTGATGGTCGTAACCGCCGGCGAAGCGCGCGCCGCGGTAATCGTCCTCTTCCAGCCCATGCCGCTGGATCATCGTGCCCATGGCGCCATCGATGATCAGGATGCGCTGGGCCAGCGCCGTTTCCAGCGCGTGCACGCGGTCGGGGTGGAGCCAGGGCAGGGATGGCATGGGCAGACCTCAGGGCTTGCTGGCGATCAGCGAAATGACTTCGAAATGCGGCGGGCGCTTCTCGCGGGTCACGGTTTCCAGGCTGGAGACGACCAGGCCGGCCTTCTCCACGAACTTGCGCAGTTCCTTGTCGCTGAAGCCGAGGTTGACGTGGCCATAGGCATCCACGGCCGCACGGTGCTCGTGACGGGCCAGGCTGCACAGCAGCAGGCGACCGCCCGGGCGCAGCACGCGCGCACCCTCGGCGACGGCCTGGGCCGGCTTGGCCGCATAGGTCAGTGCGTGCATCAGCACCACCAGGTCGAAGCTCTGGTCGGGGAAGGGCAGGGCATGCATATCGCCTTCGCGCACTTCCACGTTGGCCAGCCGGCGCAGGCGCTCGCTGGCGGCGGCGACCACGCGCGCGCTGGTGTCGATACAGATGTAGCGCTTGGCGTGCGGCGCCACAAGCTCGGCCAGCACGCCGTCACCGGAGGCGATGTCGAGCACGTCACCGGTTTCCAGCAACGGCAGGGCGGTGCGTGCCAGCGCCTCCCAGGTGCGGCCCGGGGAATAATGGCGTTCCATGTCGCCGGCGACGCTGTCGGCCCAGTTCTGGTCCGCCGCACGGCTGGCCATGACGGCAGCAACGCGTTCAGCATCCTGGCGCAGCAGCGGGTCGTCGCTGCCGGTGCTCAGGGCATGCCACAATGCGCGCTGCGCCGGATCCAGCGCGGCGTCATCGAAGCGGTAATACGCCGAGACGCCGGAGCGACGGTCGCGTACCAGGCCGGCTTCCTTGAGTCGGGCCAGGTGGGTGGACACCCGCGGCTGCGCCAGCGTGGTGATGGCCGACAGCTCGGCCACGGTGAGTTCTTCCTGTTCCAGCAGCGCCAGCAGGCGCACCCGGGTGGCGTCGGCAAACACTTTCAGCCGGACGGACCAGTCCTCGAGATCCATAAATATCTACCTATCGCGATATAGAGATATTTTCGTCCTTTGGCGGCGGTGCGGTCAAGTCAGGCGTGCTTTCCCCGCCCCCCGGTACAATCGCCCGACCGGGCCGCGCGCACTGTGGCCCTTATCACTCTGTACCCGGGAGGGTGTTGTGGATTTCAGCTTTACCGAAGAGCAGTTGATGCTGCAGGACGTTGCGCGCCGTATCGCGCAGGAAAAAATCGCGCCCAGCGCCGAACACCACGACCGCACCGGCGAGTTCCCGCTGGAGAACATCCGCCTGCTGGGCGAGAACGGTCTGATGGGCATTGAAGTGCCCGAAGCCTACGGCGGTGCGGGCATGGACCCGATCGCCTACGTCCTGGCGATGGTGGAGGTCGCCGCCGGAGACGCTGCGCATTCAACGATCATGTCGGTCAACAACTCGCTGTTCTGCAACGGCATCCTGACCCACGGCAGCGAAGCGCAGAAGCAGAAGTATGTGCGCGCCATCGCCGAGGGCGAGGCCATCGGCGCGTTCGCGCTGACCGAGCCGCAGTCCGGGTCAGATGCGACGGCCATGCGCTGCCGCGCGGTCAAGCAGGCCGACGGCACCTACGTGATCAACGGCAAGAAGAGCTGGATCACCTCCGGCCCGGTGGCCAAGTACATCGTGCTGTTTGCGATGACCGATCCGGAACAGGGCGCGCGTGGCATCACCGCCTTCATGATCGACACCGACAAGGTCGGCTTCCATCGCGGCAAGACCGAGCCGAAGCTGGGCATCCGTGCCTCGGCCACCTGCGAAATCGAGTTCCAGGATTACGTGGCGGACGCCGATGACGTGCTGGGCAAGGAAGGCGAGGGCTTCAAGATCGCCATGGGCGTGCTCGACGCCGGCCGTATCGGCATCGCCTCGCAGGCGATCGGCATCGCCCGTGCGGCGTACGAAGCGACGATCGAATACGTGAAGGACCGCAAGGCCTTCGGCGCGGCGATCGGCACCTTCCAGATGACCCAGGCCAAGATCGCCGACATGAAGTGCAAGCTGGATGCAGCGCTGCTGCTGACGCTGCGCGCGGCGTGGGTGAAGGGCCAGGGCAAGCGCTTCAGCAACGAAGCGGCGATCGCCAAGCTGACCGCCTCCGAAGCGGCGATGTGGATCACCCACCAGGCCGTGCAGATCCATGGCGGCATGGGCTATTCCAAGGAAATGCCGCTGGAGCGTTACTTCCGTGATGCCAAGATCACCGAGATCTACGAGGGCACCTCGGAGATTCAGCGGTTGGTGATCGCGCGCAACGAGACTGGATTGCGCTGATTCAAGCAACAGCGGCGCCCGGGCAGGGCGCCGCTGTACGAGCCAGCCCATAGCCCCTGCAGTGGCTGTGGACCGATGCCGGCGCGTCCATTCCTGCGCGCCGGCGGCCCGGCTTACGGGACTGCTTCCAGGCGCCATAGCACGTTGTAGAGGGGGCGACCGGTGAGGTCGGCATACACCGCCCGCGCGTGCTGCAGCGAGGTGGCCCACACGTACTCCTGCGTGTTCGGCGCCGCCCACCAGCAGAGATAGGAGTGTTCTTCCGCCTGCGGCGACGCGGCGGCATGGGCCGGCATGCTCGTGGCGACCGTGGCACTCACGGCAAGGGCAAGCAGGAGGGACGTAATCAGTGCTTTCATGACGATCCTGGATGAACGTCCGGTCTGGACGGGGATGCGCGCGCGCAAGTCACGATAGGCGACGCTGGACGACGTGCCACGGCGGTGCGCCGTCAATCAACGGTTCTGTGCGAGGCTGCCACTTCAATGTGCGAAGGGGTGCTCGGATTCCCGTATCCAAGGCGTTTCGGCACAGGCAATGCGTTGACGTAATCGCCGCGCTCAATGGAATCGGTCTGTGATTTGCTGGGCGGTGCGCGGGTTGGTGCAGAATGGCCCGTTCCGATTCGCAGGACATCCCATGATCATGTATCGAGGCGCGGGGTTCCTGACCCTGCTCAACCCCATTGCCACCTTGCTGCTGTTGATGTGGCTGTGGCCAGACCCGAATGTTGCACCTGGCAATACCTCGCTGCGTCAGCTGTTGTTCGGCTTCGCCATCGGAGCGTTCATCAATGTGCTGCTGGGGACGTTCCTCAATCACGGCACGCGCGCGCCCGGCGAGCATGCCCGCCACCATTTTTTCTACATGCCGATGCAGTGGCCCTCGTTGGCCATCGTGATCGTCTGCGCGGTGTGGGGGGCCATCCGCGTCAATTGATTGCCAGCGCTCGGCACTAGCGGGATCGCTTCCGGTCAGCCACACATGGTGTGGCTCTACCCGTCATGCGGCGCACAAAAAAGCCCCGGCTCGCGCCGGGGCTTTTTCATTCCAGCGTGACCACCCAAGGTGGTCACCTACCGGTGGGGCAACCGGGGCTGCCCCTGTCCATCAACGATCCGGACGGTGGGCCGTATTGGCTTCGCCCTGGCGCTCCAGGAACTCCTTGGACGGTTCGTCCAGCTTGTCACCCAGCATGCGGCGGACCACCACGAAGAACACCGGGATCATCAGCAGACCGAGGAAGGTGGCGAACACCATGCCGCCGATCACGCCGGTACCGATCGCGTGACGCGCGTTGGCGCCGGCACCGGTGGAGATGGCCATCGGCACCACGCCCATGATGAAGGCGAACGAGGTCATCAGGATCGGGCGGAAGCGCAGGCGTGAGGCTTCGATGGTCGCCTCGCGCAGGTTCTTGCCCGCGGCCCGCTGTTCCACCGCGAACTCCACGATCAGGATCGCGTTCTTCGCCGCCAGGCCGATCACCGTGATCAGGCCGATCTTGAAGTACAGATCGTTCGGCAGGCCACGGGCGAGCGAGAAGGCCAGGGCGCCGAGGACACCCAGCGGCACCACCAGCAGCACCGCCACCGGGATCGACCAGCTTTCATACAGTGCGGCCAGGCAGAGGAACACCACCACGATGGACAGCACCAGCAGCAGGGTCGCGGCGTTGCCGGCCAGGATTTCCTGGTAGGACATGCCCGACCAGTCGTAGCCGAAGCCGGCCGGCAGGTCGTCGTTGACGATCCGTTCCATCGCCTGCATCGCCTCGCCCGAGCTGCGGCCTTCCGCCTGCGAACCGACGATGTTGACCGCCGAGTAACCGTTGTAGCGGCTCAGCGACGGCGGGGCGGACACCCACTCGGACTTCACCACGGTGCTCAGCGGAATCATCGCCTGCGTACCGTCGGCGTTGGTCTGCAGCGTGCTGGGCGTGTAGAAGCTGTTCAACGACTCCGCACCGGTGCGGTACGGGCCATCGGCCTGCAGGGTCACGCGCTTGATGCGGCCTTCATAGAAGAAGTCGTTGACGTACACCGGGGCCAGCATCAGCTGGATGGTGCTGTAGACGTCCGAGACCGACAGACCCATGGTCTGCGCCTGCACGCGATCCACGTGCAACTGCAGCTGCGGGGCGTTTTCCAGGCCGTTCGGGCGCACGCCGGTCAGCAGGTCGCTTTCCTGCGCTGCCTTGCCGAGCAGGATGTTGCGGGCCTGCGTCAGCTGCTCATAGCCCACGCCGCCACGGTCCTGCAGCCACATGTCGAAGCCGCCGAACTGACCCAGGCCCTGCACGGTCGGCAGGTTGACCACGAAGATCTGCGCTTCCTTGATGCCGAAGAACGCGCCGTTCATGTTGTTGATGAACTCGGGCACCGTGATGTCGCGGTCCGCCCAGGGCTTGAGGCGGATGAAGCCCATGCCCACGTTTTCACCGGAACCGACGAAGCTGAAACCGGCCACCTGCAGCATGCCTTCGAAGCCATCCTGCTTTTCCAGGATGCCGCGCATCTGGGCAAAGGCGTGGTTGGTCTGCGACTTGGTCGAGCCCGGCGGCAGCTGCACGATCGCCAGCGCATAGCCCTGGTCTTCTTCCGGCAGGAAGCTGCCCGGCATGCGCGTGAACAGGAAGCCGCAGAGCGCGGTCAGCACCACGAACAGGATCATCCAGCGCGGGGCATGCTTCACCGCCGAGGTGATGTGCCCCACGTAGGTGTTGCTGACCTTGTCGTAGTACTTGTTGAAGGTGCGGTAGACGATGTTCGGGTTGTCGTTGTGCGTCGGCTTGAGGAACGTCGCGCACAGCGCCGGGGTGAAGCCCAGGGCCAGGAAGGCCGAGAAGGCCATCGCGATGGCGATCGTCAGCGCGAACTGCTTGTAGATCTCACCGGCGGCGCCGCCCTGCAGGGCCGACGGAATGAACACCGCTGCCAGCACCACGGTAATGGCCACCACTGCACCGGTGATCTGGGTCATGGCCTTCTGGGTGGCGGCCTTGGGCGGCAGCTTCTCCTCGGTCATGATGCGTTCGACGTTCTCGATGACCACGATCGCGTCATCGACCACGATGCCGATTGCCAGCACCATCGCAAACAGCGTCAGCTGGTTGATGGTGAAGCCGATGATGCTCATGCCCAGGAACGTGCCCAGCAGTGCGACCGGGATGACCAGGGTCGGGATCAGCGTGGCGCGGAAGTTCTGCAGGAAGATCAGCATCACCAGGAAGACCAGCACGACCGCTTCGATCAGGGTCTTGACCACTTCCTCGATCGAGATCTTCACGAAGGTGGTGCTGTCGTACGGCGAGAACCAGCTGACACCGGCCGGGAAGCTCGGCTTGAGCTCGTCCATCTTCGAGGTGACCGCATTGGCCACGTTCAGCGCGTTGGCGCCCGGCAGCAGCTGGATAGCGAACGCACCGGTCGGCTTGCCGTTGTACTGGGTGTCAAAGCCGTAGTTGTTCGCACCGAAGGCGATCCGGGCGATGTCCTTGAGCAGCACGCGCGAGCCGTCTGCATTGGCGCGCAGGATGATGTTCTCGAACTCTTCCGGCGAGCTGAAGCGGCCTTCGGCCGACACGGTCGCGGTGAAGTAGTGCCCCTCGGGCGAGGGATCCGAGCCCAGCGAACCGGCCGCGAACTGCACGTTCTGGTCCTTGATCGCGGCCAGCACCTGCGTGGCCGACAAGCCATAACCCTGCATCTTTTCCGGGTTGAGCCAGATGTTCATGGCGTACTCGGAACCGAACTGCTGGGTGCTGCCCACGCCGGGGATACGCGAGATCTGGTCGAGCACGCGCGAACCGACGATGTCGTTGAGCGCATCGCGGTCGATCGAGGCGCTGTCGGACTGCAGGGCCACCACCATCAGGAAGCCGGCGTTGGCCTTGGCCACCACCACGCCCTGCTGGGTCACTTCAGTGGGCAGGCGAGGCGTTGCCAGCGAGACCTTGTTCTGCACCTGGACCTGGGCGATATCGGCATCGGTGCCGGTTTCGAAGGTCAGGGTGATGGTGACGCGGCCGTTGGAGGCCGAGGACGAGCTGAAGTACAGCAGGTGATCGATACCGGTCAGCTGCTGCTCGATCACCTGGGTGACCGACTTTTCAGCGGTGTCGGCGCTGGCGCCGGGGTAGGTGGCGCTCACCGTCACCTGGGGAGGCGCGATGCTCGGGTAGGACTCCACGCCCAGACCCAGGATCGAGATCACGCCCGCAAGCGAGATCAGGATCGCGACCACCCAGGCGAATACCGGGTGTTCAATGAAAAATTTAGGCATGACGGAGGCTTCCCGTTATTGCTTGTTCGGTTCGGCAGCCGGAGCGGCGTCGGACTTTGCGGCGGCGGCATCGGCCGGGGCGGCCGCGGCATCAGGCTTGGCGGCAGCCGCCGGAGCGGCCCCTGCCGGAGCAGCACCCGCCGGGGCCTGGCCATTGCCGTTGCCGGCGGCCGGGTTCCACGGGGCAGCCTTGGCCGGTTCGCCTTCCTTGACCTTCTGTACGCCGGCCACGATGACCTGATCACCGGCATCCAGGCCGCCGCTGAGCAGCCAGTTGCTGCCCTGCTGGCCTTCGCTCTTCACATTCTTGCGGGCGACCTTGCCGTCCTTGCCCACCACCAGCACGTAGCCGCCGGTGGTGTCGCGCTGCAGCGCCTGCAGGGGCACCAGGTAGGCGTTGTTGCGCTCACCCAGGGTCGCCTGGAAGCTGACGAAGGCGCCCGGCAGCAGGATCTGCTGCGGGTTGGGCAGTACCGCGCGCAGCGAGACCGCGCCGGTGGCCGGGTCGACCGTGGTCGAGGAGAAGTCCAGCGTGCCCGGCTGGTCATAGACCGTGCCGTCGGCCAGCTTCACCTGCACCGTGGATTTGCCGTCCCCGCTCAGCGCCAGGGCGCCCTTGGCCTGGGCCGCGCGCATCTGGGTCAGTTCGTCCACGCTCATCGAGAAGTTCACGTACAGCGGGTCGAGCTGATCCACGGTGGTCAGCAGGGTCACATCGCCCTGGCCAACCAGCGCACCTTCAGTGACCTGCTGCTTGCCGGCGCGGCCGCTGATCGGCGAGCGCACTTCGGCATAGCCCAGGTTGATCCGCGCGCTGGCCAGCGAGGCCTGGGCCTGCTGCACGGCGGCAGCGGCAGTGCGCTCGGTGGCTTCGGCCGCATCCAGGTCGGACTTGGAGACGTAAGCCTGCGGGGCCAGCGAGCGGGCGCGGTTGGCGGCGGCCTTGGCGTTGGCGGCGGTGGCCTGCGCCGACGCCAGCTCGGCCTGGGAGGCATTGAGTGCTGCACGCAGCGGCGCCGGGTCGATCAGGAACAGCACCTGGCCTTCCTTCACATCCGAGCCTTCCTGATAGACGCGCTTGAGCAGCACGCCTGGGACGCGGGCGCGCACATCGGCGCTGCGGAACGGCGACAGACGGCCGACCAGCTCACGCTGCAGCGGCAGGGTCTGCGGCTTGGCCTCGATCACGCCCACCTCCGGCGGCGGCGGGGCCTGCTGCTCTTCCTTTTTGCAGGCGGTCAACGCAAGGGCGACTGCGCACGTCAGGGCAAGGGTGCGGAGTGGGGCGATCATCAGGAGAAGCTCCGGTGTTGGTTTGAATACGAAGCCGTGGCCGCATCGGGCGCAGCGAATGCGCGCAGGAAGCTGTCGACGGAGAATTCTGCCCAGCGGCGGCGCACGGCGGCGTCATCGCGGTGGGGGATGTGGAAACGCTGTTTCTCGAAATCCAAGCCGGCGATCATGCTCAATAGCAGTTCAGCCATGAAGTGCGGGTCGTCATGCCTCAGCTGACCCTCGGCGGAACGCGTTGCCAGCCATTCAGAAACATGAAGTGCCAAGGCTCCGGCCCCGTTCTGGTAGAGCGTACGGGCTTCCTGCGGGAACTGACTGGACTCGGCGGCGATCAGGCGGCGGGCCTGGACCACATGCGGCTGGTTGAAGTGATCCAGATAGTCGTTGGCGAACCGCAGCAGACTGCCGCGCAGGTCGTCACCGTCGAGTGAGCGCAGCCCGGCGGTGGCGCGGCAGACGTGCCGCTGCATCACCCGCTTCAGCAGTTCCTGTTTATTGCCATAGCGGCTGTAGAGGGTCTGCTTGGAACATCCAGCGTGCTGTGCCACCGCGTCCATGCTCAGTTGCATGCCCTGGCTGGCAAGCAGTTCGCGCACGGCATCGAACACGCGGTGATCGCGCGCGTCCAGGGTGCTGGCGGCGGGGGGTGGGGGAGTCACGGGGTGGACTATACCGTCCAGTTCAGAATTGTAGAAGCCTTGTTTTTCAGCGGCGTTTGATAGCCAACGTCAAGTGGCAACGGAAGCGGCCGATGCTGCGTCGGAGGAAACCCCGATGCGTTGATCCGTACTCGGCCGAATTGATCGTGCCGATGTAAACGGGACCCAACCCGAAAGACCTTATTCCGTCCTGCAGCAAGGTATTTCTGTGCGGTAGGCCTACAATTTCATTTTCCCAACTGAGCATCACGCACCGCTCCGTCATGAAACCGCAAAAACCAGCAGCCAAGACCGTGAAAAACAAATCCAAACCAGCCGATACGCAGACTGTTTCGCCAGTGGGCTTCTCGCTGGAGCCGGTGTACACGGCCTTGCGCAAGCGCTACCCGGCGGCCGGGCAGGCCGAGGCAGTGGCTTTTGCCGCCGACTTCTACAAGCGCATGGAGGCGGACGAGTTCCCGCACCACAGCGCCGAGGAGTGGGCCGCACTGGCAGCGGACACGCTGGAATTCGCGCGTGTGCGCAAGTCCGGCAAGGCCAACGTCCGCGTGTTCAACCCGACGCTGAAGAGCAACGGGTGGGAGTCGCCGCACACGGTGTTGCAGATCGTCAACGACGATATGCCGTTCCTGGTCGACACGGTGACGATGTCGCTGGCCGAGCATGGCGTGGGCGTGCATGTACTGGGTCACCCGGTGATCCGCTTCGCCCGTGACAAGGCCGGCAAGCTGACCGGTGTCAGCGACGGCACCGCCGAATCGGTGATGCTGCTGGAGATCGACCGCCAGCCGGCCGAGGCCATGGCCGACGTCGAGAAGGCCATCATCAAGGCGCTGGACGAGGTGCGTGCCATCGTCCGCGATTGGGACGCGATGCGTGCCAAGGCGCAGAGCCTGGCCGACGACCTGGGCAGCCGCCAGCTGCCGGTGGATGCCGCCTCGCGCGCCGAAGCGCAGGAATTCCTGCGCTGGGCCGCCGACAACCACTTCACCTTCTTCGGCTACCGCGAGTACCGCGTGGAGAAGCAGGGCAAGGAAGACGTGCTGGCGCCGCTCAACGACACCGGCCTGGGCCTGATGCGCGGGCAGGACAAGTCCGCCGCCCGTCCGGTCAAGACGCTCGCTGCGCAGGGCCTCAATGCCACCACCGGGTTGAAGGACGCGCTGATCCTGACCAAGACCAATGCCCGCTCGCGCGTGCATCGCGCCGGCTACATGGATTACATCGGCGTGCTCGAATTCGACGCCAAGGGCAAGATCATCGGCGAGCAGCGCTTCCTGGGCCTGTTCACCTCCAGCGCGTACAACCGCCGCCCGTGGGAGATCCCGCTGGTGCGTCAGCGCCACGAATACGTGATGAGCAAGTCCGGCCTGGCACCGAGCAGCCACAGCGGCAAGGCCCTGCGCCACATTCTGGAAACCCTGCCGCGCGAAGAGCTGTTCCAGTCCAGCGAAGATGAGCTGTTCCGCACCGCCATGGGCGTGCTGGGCCTGCAGGAGCGCGTGCGCAGCCGTCTGTTCCTGCGCCGTGACAAGTACAGCCGTTTCATCTCCGCGCTGGTGTACCTGCCGCGCGAACGCTTCAACACCGATGTGCGCCTGCGCATCGAAGCCATGCTCAGGGATGCCCTGCAGGGCGAGTACGTGGACAGCTCGGTCGTGCTCGGTGAGTCGCCGCTGGCCCAGGTGCACCTGATCGTGCGCCCGAAGGCTGGCCAGACCCTGGAAGTGGATACCAGCGCACTGGAGCAGAAACTGGCCCAGGTGCTGCGCAACTGGCAGGACGATCTGCGCGAAGCGCTGGTGGCCCGTCACGGTGAGGGCGAAGGCCTGCGCATCGCGGCGCGTATCGGCAAGGCGTTGCCGGCCGGTTACATCGAAGACTCCAGCACCGAGATCGCCGCCAACGACGTCAGCCAGCTCGACGCGCTGACCGGCCCGGACGACCTGCGCCTGAGCCTGCAGGCCGTGCAGCGCGAAGGCGGCGATGGGCTGCGCCTGAAGCTGTACCGCCAGCTGGACGACATTCCGCTGTCCGATGCGCTGCCGATGATGGAAAACATGGGCCTGCGTGTCATCGCCGAGCGTCCGTACCGTCTGACGGTCGATAACGCCCCGGTGTATGTGCAGGACTTCGAAGTGGAATCGGTGGCCGGTGCGATCGATGCGCCGAGCGTCGATGCCGCCTTCGGTGAAACCTTCGCCCGCGTGTGGCACGGCGATGCCGAGAACGACGGCTTCAACCGCCTCGTGCTCGCGGCCGGCCTGCACTGGCGCCAGGTGGCGATGCTGCGTGGCTACTGCAAGTACCTGCTGCAGACCGGCGTGCCGTTCTCGCAGGCCTACGTGGAAGGCACCTTCACCCGCTACCCGCTGCTGGCCCGTCTGCTGGTGGAGCTGTTCGAAGCGCGCTTCGATCCGGCCACCGGCCACGAGAGCAAGGACGCGATCGCCGAGGGCCAGGCCCAGCTGCTCGCGCATCTGACCGTGCTCGCCGGCGGTGACGAAGCCACCCTGAAAGTGCTCAAGACCGTGGTCGATGCGCGCAAGGGCGACCGCACCGTGCAGATGGACGCCGCGCGCGATGCGCTGCTCAAGCTGATGGACCGCGTCTCCAGCCTCGATGAAGACCGCATCCTGCGCAGCTTCATGGGCGTGATCGATGCGACCCTGCGCACCAGCTACTACCAGACCGATGCCGAGGGCCGTCCGGGCCACGTCATCAGCTTCAAGTTCGATTCGGCGCTGGTGCCGGACCTGCCCAAGCCGCGTCCGTACCGCGAAATCTTCGTGTACGGCCCGCGCGTGGAAGGTACCCACCTGCGCTTCGGCGCCGTGGCTCGTGGTGGCCTGCGCTGGTCGGATCGTCGCGAAGATTTCCGTACCGAGGTGCTGGGCCTGGTCAAGGCACAGATGGTCAAGAACACGGTGATCGTGCCGGTCGGCGCGAAGGGCGGTTTCTTCGCCAAGATGCCGCCGGTCAACGGTGACCGTGATGCGGTGTTCGCCAACGGCGTGGCCTGCTACAAGCTGTTCATCCAGGGCCTGCTGGACATCACCGACAACATCGTCAACAACAAGATCGTGCCGCCGGTGGACGTGGTCCGCCACGACATGGACGACCCGTATCTGGTGGTGGCCGCCGACAAGGGCACCGCGACCTTCTCCGACATCGCCAACGGCCTGGCCGTGGCGCACGGCTTCTGGATGGGCGACGCGTTCGCCTCCGGTGGCTCGGTCGGTTACG